>OLVW01000957.1_pt1 | contig 26839 bp, 18 predicted proteins | sample 1673301 | NCBI WGS metagenome assembly OLVW01 (sample SAMEA3178941, study PRJEB25190) | human gut metagenome
ACGTATTAAATACAACATCTCTCAGTGGCAGATATGCGTCCATATTGAGTAGCGGGTCTTTGGAAAGAAGCTTTTCACAAAGACATACTAAAGAATAAATCTTCTCCTCAATCTTCCAAATCTCTCCCTTTGGCCCACGTCCATAAGATGGTGGATCCATAATAATTCCATCGTAATGATTGCCACGACGGATCTCACGCTCCACAAATTTCACGCAGTCATCTACCAGCCAGCGGATCGGCTTGTCCGATAAACCGGACAGTGCTGCGTTGTCCTTAGCCCAAGCGACCATTCCTTTGGACGCATCCACATGTGTCACAGAAGCTCCTGCTGCCGCTGCTGCAAGCGTTGCTCCACCTGTATAAGCAAATAAATTTAATACCTTGATCGGTCTGTTGGCCTGACGGATCTTGTCACCAAACCAATCCCAGTTCACTGCCTGCTCCGGAAAAAGTCCCGTGTGCTTAAACTGAAATGGCTGCAAATGAAACGCAAGTTCTCCATAATGGATCTTCCATGTCTTCGGGAGATCAAAGAACTCCCATTCACCGCCGCCACGATTGCTGCGATGATAATGTCCGTTCTTTTGCTTCCAACGCGGCTCTTTATGTGGCGTATTCCAAATAACCTGTGGATCCGGACGCACTAAAATATAATCACCCCAGCGCTCCAGCTTCTCTCCATTTGAAGTATCAATAACTTCATAATCTTTCCAACGGTCTGCAATCCACATATTATCCCTCCAGACTCTGTTCTGCCTGCTTCAGTGCATCCAAAATAAACTTCGTAGAACTCTCTACATAGCCTTTGCGCAGCTCTTCCACCGGCGCAAAATCAATATTGTCGGCAATGCACTTATGTCCATCAAAACAGTCTTCAATACGACGATCCGAAAGTCCAAACATTTCCATGACAGACAAAATTTTGTCGCCGTTACGCTTTCCGACAAAAAACTGCTTGTGGAATAAGATGGAGAAACAGGTTGCATGGAAAGAATTGGTGAAAATATACTCTGCTTCATCCATATAACCAAGCCACTCCTCGATACCAATATCATAAACTACTTTATGTCGTGTTCCTGCCGGAATTTTGGCATCTGCCAGATTCTCGCTAAGTTCGATCACTTCCAGATCATGCTCTTTGGCAAAATCGACCGCAAGCTCGATCAATGGGATCGCACTTTCCATAACAACATAGAGCAGTACATAGCCTTTCTTTCTCTTCGGCCGCTGAATGATCGGCTCATAAAAGCTCTTGTCATGAAGCAATACCGGATCTAACACATGCGTTGTCTCGATACCGGAAATCCGCTTAATATACTCCCCAAAACTTTTCTCGCGGATCGATATGTTTTGAAACTGTGAAATGTACTCAATAAAGGTTTTACGCTTGTCCTCTTCCAGCTCTACTACCGGACCACGGCTAGCCGCATATGCGATCTTGTATTTGCCTTTCATCGAATCGCAGGCTAAGAAAAATCCTCTGTCAAATCCGGCTTTCTTATTACATTTCCAAATAACATCTGTCGCACAGATATAACAGTCCAGTCCCAGATCGTTTGTATCGAGTGTATTCTCGTTGTAGCACTCGTCCGTTGTAATATAATACTTGTCGATAAAACGCTGAAATTTATCAAAACGGATCTGACGCGGAATAAACAACTTAAGCCATTTTTTCAATGCTGCTCGCTGTTTCTTTTTATTTTTCATCGGATGAGACAACTGGTAAAACAGTGGGTGTCTCGGATTATATTGTCCATAATAGTTTGGTTTATAATCAATGATCACACTGTCATATCCATGCATTTTCAAAAACTGCTGAAATGCATAAGAATGCAGCGGTGACGCAAAATTTAATACTTTTGTATGCGCATTGATCGAAATAATTCCTATCTTCATAATAGTAGTAGTCCTCCATTAACTTCTTAGGGCAAATGCCCAATTTGAGGGTATCATATTTCACCTGTCAAGTCAATCTGCCTGTGTGAGGCGTTGTTTACAAGTAAAATAGCCATCAAGTGCCATTAATATCATCATCGGCAAAAATGTGATCACATAGCGGCTGTTACATTCCCACAATATCTGAAACAGGGCAATACCGATCATCGCGATCCTGCCGATCATCATCGGATCCTGCCTGCCCCGGTGTCCCAATGCCAATAACCCTGACAATACAATACCAAAAAACAAGATCACATAATAGGTCCATGTATAGATCAGGCAATACGAGTGTGACGTTCCATTCCATTTCATAATCTGTACCAAAGGACACTCCGGCAAATACGGCATACGGAACAAATAGTCATCCCCTGCAAAACAACTGTCCCCCCAAGTGCGAGGCATTTTATCGAAAAAGATAAATTGTATGTAATCAGCTGCACCAAAACAGCGAAGTCTTGCAAGTATAACGCGGACATTTTCCTCCGTGCGTTCTTTTCTTGTCTCAAAGGTTGCCGTATATGCAACATCTTCCTGCATATAGCCACCATCGCTTTTCTCGTTTAATCCCATCATGATCCAGTGCGTCAATGGGTACTCCCACTCATCTTTTATTGCATCTGTAATCCCAAAGCAGTCCTCTGCATATTGATCTGAATACACTCCAATGCATTGAATCACGCCACCCAACGTCAAGCACATCATTAATAGCAGTATACATTTCTGGTACCAACGCTCTTTCTGTAAAAATAATGCGATCACTATGGCTAAAAAAACAATAAACGGAATAACTTTGATATGATAGGTAATCCCTGCCACAATACCAAGTAAGATGCCTAGCCATAGTTTCCGATAAAAACGATGACTTTTATAAATACAGATCCCCAGGTATAACTGTATCGTCAGCAACAACATCCCCGGCGTATCTGTATATAAAAACTGTGCGTACATATATAACGGCAGGCAGCCGGCCGCCAGCATTCCTGCGATGCACGCTCTGCGTCTTCCCCACACTTTCTTAGCTATCAGATAGATCATCCCGATCGATAACCATACGAATATACAACTGATCACAATGGATATTTCTTGAAAATCAACAAAGTTGGCATCCGGCAGAACAATACGAATCCATTGAAATAACGTCACCATACAGATCAGGCAAAGTTGATTATTGGTATAACGTGCATAATATTCTTTTGCATCTAACGTCCCTTTCAACACGTACTCTGATGCCGATTCCAACACCTGCCCCCAATCCCATGATGGTGCCACTTCACACAAAAAGGAAAACGCGATCAAAAACACCAAACACGCCCCATATACAATATACCAAAGCACCGAACACCATTCTTCTTTCAATATTCTCTTCTTTTTCGTAATGTATATAATAAACAATGCTACAAATATTGGAAGGATCCATGCCATGCGAAAAGACCACGTAAACATAGACCCCATTACTACAATTAACAGGATTCCAAATAATAACACATATAAAATATTACATAGTTTCTCTACATGATGCATCGCGTTCTCCATTCTTTTATAACACTTATTAAGTTCTCTGCATTTTTATAATGATCGTGTCCTCATATAATCTGCGTATCATGTTAACATATTCATCCCTTTTTTTCAATGATACGCCTATTGTGATATTTGAATGAACGCCGACGTAATCTCTATCTATATTTGACATAATATTTGCATTCTGCTACCATTATTGAAGTGTGTATTCATATTTAATCATATATTTGCGCACGCTTTCTGCGCATAACGCATAATTAATATTGCTAAGGAGATAACAATTATGAAAAAAAAGTGGCAGCAACTGTCGATTTTCCTGCTGGGTCATTCATTTATGATACTGTTTATTATAACAGGGCTCGTATTTTTGGGCTTTAACCTTTTCACCCCGTACGTTGCAGATGACTATACTTATATGGGTGGCAAATCTCTGCTTGATATGCTTCACAAGGAATATATGCAATACATGAATATGAACGGACGCTCTGTCGCTCATTTTTTGGCACGCGTATTTCTCTCTCAAAACAAAATACTATTTGACGTTATAAATACAGGAATGTTTTTGTGGCTTACGTACTGCATTTATCTGCATGCTAACGGAACAAAACATACACGAGTTTCCAAAAACATTTCCGCACTGACTTACTTATTTATTCCCTGCAGCATTTGGCTTTTTGTTGATGTGATCGGACAGACATGTCTATGGCTTGTCGGTACATGCAACTATATGTGGGGGGCTGTCTGGATCATCACTTTGCTATTACCGTACAGCCTGTATTTTATTCATGGTCAAAACACATGTCAACATTGGTATCAACAGATCCCGCTTATACTATTAGCCGTTGTTGCCGGTTGGAGCAGTGAAAACACTTCCGGTGCATTGATCATGATCATGCTTGGATGGATTGTCTATGCTCTTTTTACCAAGACCAAATTAAAAGCATGGATGTTTGAAGGTCTGATCGGTACGCTGATTGGTTATGCATTATTAATCTTTTCGCCCGGTCATTCCGTTCGAATGAATGACCCGCAATATGCGATGAGTGTTGTCGATGACCGAAACCCTTTATTGATCATTGCGGAGCGATTTGCTAACGCAACAAAGTTTTTATTTACAAAACAGATCGTTCTCATCTTGTTACTTGCTTTCTTTATCATACTGCATATTTATCAAAAGAAAGCAAAAGAGCTTATTTACTCTGAGATTCTCTTCGGATTAGCTGCATTTGCCTGTGAATATGCACTGATCCTTTCTCCGGGACGTCAAACTGACCGTGTTACATTCGGTGTGACAATATTGTTGGTAATTGCATGCTCCATCGGACTTGCAGGCACGGCTTACGACCGCAAAGAGCTGCATTTTGCCCGCAGTGCCGGTATGACAGTATTGCTGCTATTTACATTCTATCAAGGTGTAAACGGTGCCTATGATGTCGTAACCAGTTATAAATCAGCCACTGACCGCGTCAATTATGTAGAAACTCAGGTTGCCAAAGGTGCGAAACAGGTTGTTGTTCCATACATCACTCCAGAACCGGCAACCAAGTACTCTGCACAATATATGTTATGTGATCTGTCAGAATTCCCGACTTTTTGGACTAATCGGGTTTTTGCGGAACATTATAAATTAGATTCGGTCAAAGCAGTGAAGCAGGAACGCTTTGATCTTATCTATAAAAATACAGAAAGACGTTTCACGAAATGCTCTGACTTTACCGAATACCTGCGGGCAATCCGTAAAAAAGGATACACTGCATTTTTGTCTGTACACGATGATGGTTCACAGTTTCTTAATCGCACAGATAAAAAAATACTCAAAAAATGCGGCATATCAAAAACACCGACATTTCGTCAGTCATTCCTTGCCGTAATTGATGATGGCAAAGCGCTATACTCAAATACCGGAACGGAAAAGCTCTCTTATAACTGCACGATTGACGATAAACAGTTCTCATTGCTCAGTCAGGGAAAGTACAATACTATCGATGCTGACTGCAGCATTAAAATGAACAATCAGGAGCTGACTTCTCCTGCCGGTGGAATGCACGTTATTGTTTATAACAAAAAGAAACACTGTCTTGTCGACAGTGTAACCTTTACATTATGGCGCGATCGCAATTTTATCCGCTAAGCAGACGTGATCGCCATTTTATCCACTAAGCAGACGTGATCGCCATTCTATTCGCTAAGCATGACGTAATCGCCATTCTATTCGCTGAGGATCATTCTTAATGATCCTCAGTTGTTTCTGTAACAATATAACGTGGTCTATGCTTAACCTCTTCATATATTTTAGCTATATAATATCCTATAATTCCAAGGCCAAACATCAATACACTTCCAATAAATAACAGCAAAATAATAACCGTTGTGAATCCCTCCAAAGAGTATCCCATAAACCATTTCACGATAGAATATATTGAAAAAATAAGAGAGAATATAAACACAACAATTCCACATCCCATAACAATCTGCATTGGTGCCGTTGAAAACGATGTGACATTATTGATGGCATAACGAAACAGGGATGCAAAGGACCACTTTGACTCTCCCTGAGCACGCTCCTGTACATTAAATTCTACACTCGTTGTCTTAAATCCCACCCAGGAGGACAATGCTCTGAAAAAAACATGTCTCTCCGGCAGTGCAATAAAGGCATCTACCGCCTTGCGATCAAGCAATTTGAAATCAGAGGCTCTGGACATATCAATTCCTGTGGACTCACTCATCATGCCATAAAACATTTTAACAAATATTTTATGTATAAAGCTTTCCTTACCACGATCTGCTTTGACACCCTCAATGACCTCATATCCACGCTCCCACAGATGATACATCTCTATGATCGTCTCCGGTGGATGCTGCAGATCACAGTCCATAACGACACAGCAATCTCCTTTCGCATATTCCAAACCGGCAAATACTGCGCCTTCTTTTCCAAAGTTCCTTGAGAAACATACTCCACATACTTTCTCATTATTCCGGTGTGCCTTTTGAATTTCATCCCATGTCGCATCTTTTGATCCGTCATTCACAAATACGATTTCATAATCTATACTGTGTTTTTCCATGATATCTGCGACAACCGAAGCCGTATTTTGGATCAATGCACCTTCATTGTATGCCGGTATTATAATTGATAATAAACTCATCCTATACCTCTAGCCCTTTCTTAATCTGCAAACTTTTGACAGTTTCAAAACATCTATTAAGCCTCATCCTTCTTAAATACGATAAACCGCTGACCAAAATAGTTCAATACAACAAACAATCCCATACCAACAAGCATTGCCAGATTTTCCTGTATGCTTTTAGATGCGCCGCTTAATACCATGCGCACCAGCGGCTTGGCAACGCCATATGCTGCCAGATAACAGATGGAAATATTGATAACAAACTTAATGATCATCGCAAATGATTTCTCATTATTCTGAAATGTAAAATACTTGTTCAGAACGTAACTCACAATACTACCAATGATGTAATTCGATGCTGATGAGATCCAATAACTTGCATGCAGTAAATTATACATCAAAAACATAACACCGGTACCAACAAGTGTATTCACTATTCCAACCAAAATAAATTTTATCGTTGTCTTGTCGATCAGTTTCATCTCAGACCTCCTAGAATCTAAAGTAAATAAACGGATTGTACGTGGAATTGACCAAATACAATACACTAACATAAAACAGCGCTAACAGTACCACATATCCTGCTGCAGCACATGCCCATTTGCAGATGCGTTTCTTTTGTATCCGCTTGTAGACTGCTGCTTTCAGAACACGATATATCGGCATGGAAAGGATCACACCAAGTACAAGATAAACACCATACTGTACTGCATACATATGCAGCAATGACATTCCCTCGCTCGTAACATTACCTGAGAACAATGCCTTAAACCAAGTCACACACTGAGATAATCCAGAATCGCAACGGAACAATACCCAGCCAAGTGTCACAACAAACATGGTATATATATGCTGGAATACACGCGGTATCTTCGCAAGCCATTTTCCAAGGAATAACTTTTCAATCGCCTGAAACACAAAATAATACATTCCCCACAAAATAAAGTTCCACTCTGCGCCATGCCATATGCCGGTAAGTGTCCATATAATGAACATGTTCACATACATCCGAGGCATCCCCTTGCGGTTACCACCAAGCGGAATATATACATAGTCACGGAACCACGTAGTTAATGAAATATGCCAACGCCGCCAAAAGTCACCCACCGATTTTGCGATATACGGGAAGTTAAAGTTTTCCTCAAAATGAAACCCAAAGACACGTCCCAGACCGATCGCCATATCCGAATACGCCGAGAAATCAAAGTAAATCTGCAGCGTATAGGCAATTGCTCCAAGCCAGGCAAGCGGCATATCAATACTATTCATTTCAAAAATTTTATCTGCCAATGCCCCCACATTATTCGCAATAATGATCTTCTTTGCAAAACCAAGTATAAACCGTTCCAGTCCGTCTGCAACATCCTCCATATGTATCTGTCGATGTGCAATTTCATTTTCTACGGTTTTGTAGCGGACGATCGGACCTGCTACAAGCTGCGGAAACAGCGATACATACAACATAACGTAAAACGGATTTTTCTGTGCTGCAACATCACCACGATATACATCAATGACATAACTCATCGCCTGAAACGTAAAGAACGATATACCGATCGGCAATACGATCGTCGCAATTTTAATATCATTTTTGATGAAATGATTGATGTTCTCAATAAAGAAATTCGTGTATTTGTAATAACCGAGCACCCCCAGATTTACGACCACTGAAAGCACAACAAACAGCTTACGTATTTTCTGTGTCTTGATCTGCGCGATCGCAATTGCAAATACATAATCCGACATAACCACTGCTAACATAAGCAGCAAATAATTAACTCCGCCCCAGCCATAAAAGATCAGACTAAATATCAATAATATATAATTACGGTATTTGGGTTCCGCCAAAAAATATAAAAATAACAACAGCGGCATAAATCCAAAAACGAACACAGCACTACTAAAAACCATACTATTCCTTTCCTGCCTTATTGCTTAATCCCAAATGTTGACGAAATGTCTCATAGGAAAAATGAGCATCTGATTGATTTGGTATATAGATCACATAATCCGGAGATTGCTTTGCTGCTTCTTGTGCCAAAGTACCGGACTTCGTATTATAGCGATAATCGTACGATATCATCTCTCTGCAGCTTGGAATGATCATCGCTTCCAATGCATTCGTATAGGAACTTCCGCTGATCATGATCTTAGCGGCATCCTTCTGAGGTGTCGTAATATCCGTATACGCATAATCGCCACCCATAAACGCACTGGCATAAGTGTCTCCTTTGCCAAAAAGCGGCGCCTTACTGTTTAGCCGTTTATATTTTAGTTTCCATTTTGGTCGAAGAGTAATCTCTTCTTTACCGGCTGACACTACATATCCAATCTTACGGTTATAGGATCCGGCAACTACCTTTTGCTTGATTCGATAGTCTGACAATGACTTTGTCTGGGTTGCCGGGAACTGCTGTTTCACATATTTCATGACTTCATCATAAACAAGCTGCGTACCATTTGCATTTACATGATGATCTGTCTTGTAATACAGTAATCCATCTCCATCATATTTTTGAAACAGCTCATTTGCATCGATGAATATCACATCGTCCGACAATTCTTTCCGAAGTATACGAATATATCGTTGATAATCTTTCGTAGAATCCGGATAATAACTTGGCAGATACTGTTTAGCACCTACATCTTTACGTGGATAATTGATAAAAAGAAACTTTGCGCCATTTTTTGTGATCTTGGCAGCTTCTCTATTCACAATCTTAGCGAGTTTCTTTACTTCGCGGTCAAATGCCGCATAGTCATTGATCACCTGCGGTTGTTCAAATAATTGATTGTCTTTTCCAATAGAAACTGAACCGGCATACTTCATATGAAGCTTATTTACTGTCAGATCATAATATTGGTGGATTTTGTTCTCGCGACTGCTAAGCTGATCCGAAAACGCATTCTCAACCTTAGAAAGATATGAATCTTTCGTCATTTCCGAATAATCCAGATCCGGAAATTGAGTCAAACTCCTTCCCTCTGTCAGGCTTTTCGCCTCTTTGCCTGCTATCGTCTTAAGCCCTGTGAACCCGATAAACGCCACAAAACATCCAATAAATAGTATTTTTATCCACTTCATTCGTGCGATCCTCTTTTCCTCGCTTTCTTCTATATTGATCAAACTGTTGCTGCTGCGCACTTTATGCGTCATATCTCTATTTTATCAAATAATATAAGACGCCCTTCTTACGCTTCTTTATTCTGATCAATCGCTAAAATTGCCTCATATACTCGTTTGCAATTATCTGTATCTGTCTTGTAATAGAAGTTGTCTACTCTCTTCTTATACTCTTCCGACATTTCACAATCACGTTTGATCGCATCAATGATCGACTGCACAGTCGTCTCATAATCATAGCATACCGGACCAAAACCATCCGTTTCATAATTGAAATAGCCTTCATCGTATGTTTGTCCCTCAAAGAAGGCTTCGCGGTCAAACTGCGCATACACCAGACTTTTCTTCATATAAGCAAAATCAAATGCCACGCTTGAGTAGTCTGTGATCATTAATGCATTCTCCACAAATTCTTTTTGATAGTTCAATGCACCTTCATGAATCTGAATCACATCATTGCCATGATAATCGCCAATCTGCTCCATATGATTTACATGCAGACAGAATTTACCTGTGTATCCATGTTCACGCATACAGTCAAGCAGACGTTCGTCCTGAATCAACCGATCATAAAACTTAAAGAAGGCAGAGTTCTTAAATGTATCGTTGTAAATGCGCTGCCCTGTTTTTTGATCAATAGAGTTCGCAAGCTGCTTTCTCCAGGTTGGCAATATGATGATCTGCTTCTTTGTTTTATTAGCCACAAGATTGTCAAACCTTGGAAAACCGGTCAACTTAACTTCCTTGTCTGTATAAAAATAATTGCCATCCACAATGGATTGATACTCTGGTTTCGCTGCCGTCACAAATAGGCTGATGTTCTTATTAAAACGGTTCACCCACCCGGACAGATCATCCTTCGTCAGTCCATGCTGTAAGAATACAAAATCAAATCGGAAGAGGTTTTTCAAGTAATCTCTCTTCACACCAAAGGCATTGATCACATACTCATCAATATGTGCAGATATGATCTTATCCGCTGACAAAAAATACATGCAATATCGAAATGAACCATGTGGCACTACCTTTCCTATCTGTTTCATGCGTTCATAATCACTGCATTTCTTGGAAATATCAAAATAAACGTCAACATTTCCGGTGTCAATCCGGTTCAGGTATTGAAACAGTGCTTCCCCGTTGTCTCGTGCCAAATTGATTCGATCTGACAACAACCAAATCTTTTTGTTGCTGTGGATTTTACGAAATACTCTTGTCGCATAACGATAAAAGCATTCTTTAAAATATCCTTTTTTTACCAGTTCCAAACAATATCTCCGCTCACATTTACGATAGCGTTTTCTTGTTTTTTTCTGAACATATATGGTCTTTCCCTTGGCACGAAGGATATGATGATCGTATAAACCATACGAAGAATCCATTGCATGCGTTAATTGGCAAAACTTACCATAACCGATCATCATATAACATCTTTCACCGTTTTTGTATTCAAACACAGCTCGAAGCCTTCTGACTCCGGCTAACGGTATGGATACGTGATATCCTCTAACGTCACCATAATCGCCTAACAAACTATGTCTTGTCCGAAATGGTAGTGGATAATATGTCGGATAATACTCTGTTCCATTTTGATCCTCAAACAAAATTTTATAATCATCCTCATATATCCAATAATCTGCCTGACCGGTAATTTCCAGTACATTATCCTTAATATCTACAAAATCTAATGTCAAAAAACGTCGTCTTGCCATGTGCGTTAACCGCTGTCCATGAAAACAAACCAAACCGCCATCAAACGTTATTTCATCCCGGCAATCCTTTTGATATTTTAATTGATAAGCTAGCAGGTAATGCAGACTTAGACAATTTTTCTGAGTAGCGATCATATCATCGTCAATATCTTGCAATATAACGTGAAGAAGCTCCAAATATTGTTTCTTCTCCTCCTCTGTCAGCACACCTGATGGCACAACAGTACGCAGCCGCCATTTCATATCATACATAACGAGATACTGTACATATTTGATCGGCTTGCCAAACTTCTCTTTGGACATCTCAAGAAGGTGCTGAAACACAAGTTTTTCTGTGTCAAAATACCATGTCTTCTGGGAAATTGTGTTTTGCATTGCGGATGTTCCGGTATTACGCATACGGTAATAATATACACAATCTCGAATAACGCCATATTTACACTTGTCAAATAATATGGTATTGATCAAAAGACAGTCCTCTCCATAACGGATTCGAGAATCAAATTGTCGTCCTTTTAATGCCTCAGCGCGAACAAATGTTGTTGCCATACTTAGCTGTATATATTCATGATCTTTCTGAATATCCACAAGTTTGTCGTTATCAAATTTATAATCCAACACATGGTAATTATCTTTCATTTCGAAATATTTGATACGGCCGGCAACAATATCAATCTCATTTCCGTATTTTTGAAAAAAGCGATACGCACGCTTAAAAGCAGTTTTTCCCCATTTGTCATCAGAATCCAGAAAATTGATAATTTCGCCTTCTGCATATTTTAATCCGTTATTTCTAGCGGCACTGACACCTGCATTTTTCTGTTCAACATATACAATGTTATCCGGATATTCCCTCTGATATTTCTCACATATTTTACCACTATCATCCGGACTTCCATCATTGACCAAAATAATCTGAATATTTTTCTTGAATCCAATCGTCTGATGTATAACAGATTGGATCGTCTCCTCCAAGTAATTCTCCACATTATATACCGGTATAATTACCGAAAATTTAAATCGACTGTTTCCCATATCCTCTTCTTTTCACTTTCTGTCACTACTTCCGCAGTGCGCATACTCCTTCCTGCTTGTCCTAATATTAACGAACGAAACGCAGGAAAACAACCGTTTTGTTCTCCTGCATTCCCTTTCAAACCAATAGTACCTTTTATTATAAAATATTTCTCTATATTTCGCAACTATTCACTATGATGCAAAATATGATCACTTTTTCTTACCGACCTTGCTGACCCGCGGTACGCTCTTGCCATATCGGTTGCTTGCCGTCACCTTAAACTTTGTACCCTTTTTGAGCTTTGGTATTTTGATAACAAAGGTGCCATCTTTTTTCACCTTTCCCTTATATACCTTGCCGGCTACTGTCGCAGCAACTTTGGTCTTTGTGTTAGAAACCGTAGCAGCCTTCTTCTTTGGTGCGCCGACTAAATTCACCTTGCCGACAACCTTTCCTTTGCCGGTTGGTGCACTTACAACAATCGGACTGTCTGGTACTTTCTGTACCGGATGAACACGCAGCACCGGGCTTCTGCCTTTCACATTCACAACGTATACTTTCAAAGTGCCTGTGGAATTGGTTCTCGGTATCTTTACAGTATAGCAGTAACGTTTTGATTTGGACTTATACTTTCCTTTGGTTGCCACACAACGTTTCTTGCCAATCTTTACAACTGCCTTTTTACATTTTTCATAGGCATACACTTTTACTTTCGTCGTCTTATTGCTGACATGCGAAATCGTCGGTCTGATCGGCACCGCCTGATTTGTGATCACATGTGTCGACAAACTGCATCTGGATACCGCATCTACCGTGCGAAGCTCAACTTTTGTACCGGCCTTCAGCGTAGACGGCAGCGTCAACGTAAAGGATCCATTCTTGTTCAGTGCAATACGTCCCACTTTGACCTTGTTTTTCTTCTTGTAGAACGAAGACTTACGGTACAATGCCTTGACGTTCTGATTTGGTACATATACTGTTTTGTTGTTTACAAGGATCATTGGATAAGCATAACTGTCGTTTACCTTACCTGTTACCAGTTTGCTGTTCGTCTTAACTTTGTGAAGTGTCGGCTTATTTGGACCGGTTCGTTTTACGGTCACGATCGTACGTGCACTTGTCATTCCCTTACTGTCAACAACATATACAAAGATGCGTTTGCCGGCTCTCTGTGGCGGCATCTTGTAAGAGAACGTACCACTCTTGGTTGCAACTGTAGAATACGTTGCGCCCCCCTCAACCTTAAAATATACTCTGGCATAGGCTTCTGCCTTACCGGTAATCTTTGTCTTACGGTTTGTATAACCATCTACTACCGGTGCCGACAACATACTCTTATTGATGTTGAGTATTTTGAGTACGACAACACTGTTATTACCTTTCTTATCAGTTGCGCAAATGGTAAAGGTTCCATTGCGGTCACAAGACCATACGTTACCGTTGATCTTTGATGCCGTCTTCCAAATTACATTGTCTGCCGTATATTTGCCAGCCGCATAACGAACGGACGCAATTCCTGAAGGATCCGTCGCCTGAATCAATACCTGTACCTTTTTGTTCGTAACACTCTCATCTTTCACAACAGCCGTCAGGCAAGGTCCTGTCGTATCCGTCGTAGACTTTTCGTTTGGATTTGCTACGTAATACCGAACATTACTATCGCCACCGATCGATGCTTTAATCCATCCCTTGCTGCCTAAATAGCGGGACGCCTTAGCACCACTCTGTACAATATAGTTATAGTTATCCGAGTATTTTACACTCCAGTTATTATCCTGCATCGGCTTGATCGTACCGCTGGCCATTTGTATCTTCTCGATAAAGGACTGAATATAGCTGCGATACAACGCCTTTTTGCTAATGGATAGTATTGTCGGCTTCATCGTCTTAAACAGATTGTTATTCGGCAATTTATTAGACAACACAATAAAGGAGGCCGTATTTGAAATATTTGCTCCGTTGCGCGTCAAGGATACGATACGATGGGTATCGTTGATCTTTTTCCCCGCTGCATCATAACGAGGTGCTACTGTCGTATCTATCTTGTACTCTAATCCATCAAATATAAAATACTGCGACCAATCCGTCAGATAATCATCCTGCATTACGAACTGAAACGGTTTGCTGGAATCATAGTTTAAGATATCTCCTAACGATGGCAGCCCCTTGGTCTGAAGCAAAGCATTTTTCTGCTGTAAACTACTTTGCTCTGCCGGCGCAGTATTTGTCTGAGACTCATATACCGCCGCCTGAGAAGATGTCTCTTCCTCTCTGTCTGCCGTCCCCGCAGACACTGCTGATCCGGTTGCTACATCCGGTGATGCTGTCGGTTCTGCCGGTGATGCTGTCGGTTCTGCCGGTGCATTGTCTCCCAATAGATTTTTTCCGGCCTGCTCATAACCGCATGCGGACCACTCCATCCATTCCCGGATCTGTGCGCCTGTCATCTTGTAGATATACAAGCCTGTCCGATAACTGACCAGATCATAAATATTTGCCTTCTTAAACTGATTTTGAATATCTATGTAATCCTCTCCATCGGACGATCCGTATTTTAGATAAGTAGACGCCGCAACTACCGGGAGATTTTTGTATTGTGTCTTCGTTTTATTGATGTATTGCAATCCATAACTGATTTTAATATTATTCAACAATTGGATTGCATCATTATCTTCCATCGTACCAAAATAATTTTGTAATTGTGTATCTGCCGCTACCTCACTGAGGATCTGGCTGCTATCTGCCATAAATGTTTTGGTCCAGTTTCCAAATGCTGCGTTGATCGTTGGATCTACCTCTGTAGAAGCATTAACTTTTCGGATCTGTGTAGACTTTCCTGTGATCGTCGGTTTGTTATTCTTCGTACCGATATTCAGATCAACCATACCAATGCTTGCTCCTCGGTTTTCAATCTGGACAAGCGGTTTGCCGTTCACAATACCCGTTGTCTTATTGACCCCCGGATAATCATCATATTTTGTGCCATTGGCATCCGGAAAATCTTTGTGAAGGTGACCACAGAGTACCGCATCTACCCCACTAATCTTCGTCAAAGCATATCCCGTATTGGCATCTAACTCTGCCGGTTTCTGCTCTCCAATACCGGAATGTGCCAGTACAACAATGATATCTGCACCTTTCTTTTGCAGGATCGGTACTTCCTTTTTGACGTTTTTGACAATATCTTCTCCATTCAGCACTCCGGTGTAATTGGTTCGTTTCTTAGCTAAAGTGGGAACTGTCTCACCGATCAAACCTACCTTGACTGAGATTGTCTTACCGGACTCTGTTACCAGATTCTTAGTAATGATCTTATTCTCTGCCCAAATATGTGCTCCTGTATTGACATTTGTAACATTCGACAATACCACCTTGCCGGACATCCCGGTAGAAGACAACTGTTTTTGAATATAATCCAGTGTATAATCAAATTCATGATTTCCAAGTGTGATCGCATCGTATCCCATCTTGGCCATCGCAGTGTACATCGGCTGCTGTGCCGAACTATTTACATCGTATATGTAATCCGTTGTATAATCAAAGAGAACATCTCCCAGATCAAATAACAAAGAATTCTTTGCATTGACTTCTGCCTTCGCTTTCTTGATCAATGTTGCCGTTCTCGACAAACCACCCGTCGTGTAGACCTTGCCGGTCTCATAATCCTCTGTCGTCAACTGTCCATGCAGATCTGATGTAAAGATCATACGTAACTTTGCAGTATCATCTGCTGCACTCACGGAAACGGCTGGTGCAAGCCCCGCAAAACCGGACATCACCATAACACTCGACAATGCAACAGCCATCAACTTTTTACTCAAACCACCTAATCTCATATTCTCATGATACCTCCCAATCTATCTTCAAGACATCTATTTTCGTTCACCATTCTACCGCCAATATGTGTCAAAAAAATTAAAAAAATATCTCAAAATCAATAAATCTTTCCTTTTTTTCTCAATAACCCAAACTTCCCATCCCAAAGCGTGATATGGGAAGTTTGGGTGGCTGACACGTGCAAACGGCAGGAATTGATGTCAATTCCTGCCGCATACATGTTATGTGTGCTGCTGTTATTTTGTATTTTCGTTGATGTAGTTGATGAGGCCTTCTGCCTTGATGATCTTCTGCATAAACTCTGGGAATGCCTGACCCTGATACTCGGTTCCCTTTGTCTTGTCATAGATCATACCGCTGTCAAAATCGATCTCAACGGTGTCCCCTGCTTCAATTTCTTTGGCTGCAGCCGGGCACTCAATGATCGGAAGACCGATATTGATCGCATTGCGATAAAAGATACGTGCAAATGTCTCCGCAATAACGCAGCTGATGCCGGATGCTTTAATTGCGATCGGTGCATGCTCTCTGGAAGAACCGCAGCCAAAGTTTTTGTTGGCTACCATAATATCACCCTTCTGCACACGCTTTACAAAATCCGGATCAATATCCTCCATACAACTCTTAGCAAGCTCTGCCGGATCTGAAGAATTCAAATATCTTGCCGGAATGATTACATCTGTATCTACATTATCTCCATATTTATGTACTGTACCACAAGCTTTCATGTTTATCTCCTTTCACTGCTCACATTAATTGATTAAAGACCAAGTTCTGCCGGCTCAGAAATCTTACCGGTCACCGCACTCGCTGCTGCCACTGCCGGGCTGGACAAATACACCTCGGAATCCACATGACCCATTCGTCCGACGAAGTTACGATTTGTTGTAGAGATTGCACGCTCACCTGCTGCCAGGATTCCCATATAGCCACCTAAACAAGGTCCGCAAGTTGGTGTGCTGACAATAGCACCTGCCTCAATAAAGGTCTGCACTAAGCCCTCTTCAATTGCCTGCATATAAATTGCCTGTGTTGCCGGGATCACGATCACACGGATACCATCTGCAACTTTTTTGCCTTTGAGGATCTCTGCCGCTGTACGAAGATCCTCGATACGACCATTCGTACAAGATCCGATCACAACCTGATCGATCTTAACGTCTCCCGCTTCTTTCACCGTCTTAGTATTCTCCGGAAGATGAGGGAACGCAACCGTTGGCTCTAACGTGCTTAAGTCAATGACATACTCTTCATCATAAACCGCATCCTCATCTGCTTCATATACTGTATATTTCTTCGTAGAATGTTCTTCCATATAAGCGATCGTCTTGTCGTCTACCGGGAAGATTCCATTCTTAGCACCTGCCTCAATTGCCATATTAGCAATAGAAAAACGATCATCCATAGACAGATTTTTCACACCATCACCGGTAAACTCTAAGGAACGATACAACGCTCCATCTACACCGATCATACCGATCAGATGAAGGATCACATCTTTACCGCTTACCCATTTGGATGGCTTGCCGGTAAGCACTACCTTGATGGCAGAAGGCACCTTAAACCATGCCTGTCCGGTAATCATGCCACATCCCATATCTGTACTACCTACACCTGTAGAAAACGCTCCCAGTGCTCCGTAAGTACATGTATGTGAATCTGCTCCGATGCAGGTCTCACCTGCTACGATCAATCCTTTTTCCGGAAGCAGCGCATGTTCGATACCCATCTGACCTACTTCAAAATAATTCGTAATGTCGTGCTCTTTGGCATACTCACGAACACATTTGCAGTGTTCTGCAGACTTAATATCCTTATTTGGTGCAAAGTGATCCGGCACCAATGCTACTTTATCTTTGTCAAATACTGTCTTTTTATTTAACTTCTGAACCTCATGAATAGCAACCGGTCCTGTAATATCATTTGCTAATACCAGATCCAGATCTGCCATGATCAACTGTCCTGCTTCTACAGAAGGAAGACCTGCATGTGCTGCAAGAATTTTCTGTGTCATTGTCATTCCCATAATTATTATTCCTCTCTTTCTATTGTTCAAGCCTCTGATCTCAAATCCATGTACCGGCTCTGTCAATACCAATATGCTCTTCCTGTACGTTCTAAACTCTACTCAGATCTAATGTACCAGACTCATACTTTCGATCAGGCGCTCATACATTTCACGCAAGCCAACCGTCGCCTTCCAGCCAAGTTCCTGTAACTTCGTACTATCCAGCTTGACGATCATCTCCGGATTGTATCCGAAACTTGCCAGATCTTCCGGAATGTCACGTTCCACCGCAATATTCGACTCCGGCAAGATTCCACTGACTAACTTTGCCATATCATATATTGAGATCGCCGTATCCATATTCGTAACATTATACGCTTCCCCAGCCTGCCCTTTTGCCAAAATGGTAAGCAATGCCGTAACAGCATCGATCGTGTAACAGTATGTACGAACCGTCTTGCCCTCAGTATGGAGCACGATATTTTTGCCCTCGATCGCACAGCGTGCGAACTCAGCAAATACTCGGCCATCATCGTAAGCTACGCCTGCTCCAAATGTCTGCGATAATCTGGCAACTTTGACCGGAACATCGTATTCTTTCGCATAAGATGCACACAAACACTCAACGATACGCTTTCCCTCCGAATAACTGCTTCGTACACTGAGTGGCTCAATATATCCATAATCTTTCTCTGTGATCATACCCGCATCTTCCGCAGGAGTTCCATACACTTCGAGTGATGACAGATATACAACACCTTTTACCTGTTTCTGTTTGGCAAGTTCTAACACATAGCGAGTGCCATCCACTGCCGCACCGATCGTTTCTACCGGATGACTGACAAAATATTTGGAACTCGTTGGACTTGCCCCATGGATCACATAATCTATGTCTCCATCATAGCAGATCGGCTCTGAAATATCTCCAAGCACAATCTCCAAATGCTCCTCTTCCTCTAAATAAGGAAATACCTTTAACGCTTTTTCTTTACTGCGCGCAAAGATAATGACTGTCGTATTGCAATGGCTGATACGGTTGCGGCACAACAAAAACTTAACGAGCTGTGAGCCGATCAGTCCCGTTGCACCTGTCACAAAAATACGACTGCCGTCTAACGCTTCAATTGGCAGATCAAGCGCTGCGGCACGCTCTAAATCTTCTTGAAGCACCCGGTTATCCGGACTTTCTATTCTACTCATGTAGTTTTCCTTTCCATCCGTAATCAAATTTCACAAACATTTCTGTCGTCCATCTGTTACTTTCTTATACTTCATACTTCTCTTAAACTGTCTGCTAACGAATTCCGTTCGTCAGGCCGATACCAAACGTCTGCTCATTCTCTTTGTAGTTGAGCAGCGCACGGAACATATATACATCCTCCGGTGTAGTAACCTTAATATTACCACGATTGCCCGAGATCATATGCACTTCTTTGCCAAGCGTTGTCATGATCGTGCAGGCATCCACCATATTTTCATACGAAGGATTGATCGCACGCACCTCATCGTGGGCTGCAATAATATCTTTTAAGCGGAAACTCTGTGGTGCCTGTGCCGCAAAGGTATCTTTACGATATGGTACAGAATCTACTTTCTCACCGCTCTTGCTGAGTAAGATTGTCTCGTAGCAAGCTGTGCAGGTGATCGCACTGCCGTACTTCTGTACACTTTCAATGTTCTGTTTGATCGTATCATAGGATACAAACGGGCGCACGCCATCATGCAAAAGCACGATAGAATCCCCATCATTTTCTTTCTCTGCATCTTTCAACACATTGTAGATGGAATCCTGAGCAGTTGCACCACCCGGAATGATCGATACTACTTTATCCAGTCCATAACGGTCTACTAATTTCTGTGTCTTACCAATGTAGTCTTCCAATACGGAAATATAGATCTTGTCGATCATATCATGCTCCTGAAAGAGCTCCAATGTATGCACAAGTACCGGCTTTCCGTGAATCTCCAAAAACTGTTTTGGAATACCGGAACCCATTCTAACTCCACGACCACCGGCAAAGATCATTGCAATATTCATAATTAACTCCTTTCTTCTTCCTCCAATGCGCTAAAATTAAGCAGAGGAAGTCTTTGGTTTACTTTCTCAATATGACGCAGTTTTTTCTGAATGTCCTCCGGAATATTTCCAAGCAGGATCCAGTCAATCACGCGGTCTGACGCATGACTATCAATATAGTCAAAATGCTTGTCTACATATTGTTCAACTTTTTCATATTCATAATCCTTTTGTTCGAGTGCATCCATGATCTGTGCAAAGGTATAGCAGACCTTACCCGGTGCCGCTTCCTCATAATCACGATGGAACCCTCTTGAAAAAGAATATTGGATCTTGTCAAATGCGAAAAACAGCATTGGTTTACGCATCAAACTATACTCAAATATATTGGACGAATAATCCGTGATCAATATCTCAGTAATATAAAACAGATCATTGATATTTGGATATTTATTAGCATCCACAAAGCGGTCTTTATGAGCCTCTTCGATCGGTACCGCCTCCCTCACCCAAGGGTGCATCTTGAATAACACAACGTATTCCTCTCCGCAGAAATCATACAATCGCTGAAAATCGATCATGTGATACGGATAATAGGCTGTTTTACGGTTTTTGCCACGGTAGGTTGGTGCAAACAAGATCACCTTTTTGCCTTTACACATTGGATACTGTTCATAAAGCTCTGCCGTTTTCTTCTCACGAAAGGCTTTATCCAGATACTCATCCATACGCGGCATACCGGTTGGCAAGATTTGATCATCATTAATGCCAAACACCTCAGAGAAGAACTTCCCGATCTGTCTGGAACCGGCGATTCCATAGCGGTATTGTCTATGGCAGCTCACTGGTGCCGGACATCCCAAGTGTCCCCATCTGCTATAACCGGAGGACTTAAAGCCCGCCCCCGCATGCCATAGCTGTATCAGCTTTGTCCGTTTATCTAATGTCAGCCAGTCAAAAAGCGGTACATGATCGTCAATGAATACCATATCGCACTGTGCTAATTTGTGGAGCAGCTCTTTGGTTGAGCTGCGCGCCTGTCTGATATAAGAAGCAGGTCTTGCGGAAAAAAGAATGGTATATTCCTTATCCAATCCACGTTCACACATTCGGTCATAAACCGCCTGCAGATTCGTACCGATCGTATCGCTCTGCTCCGTCATAAACATAATCACCTTTTGACGGTCTTTATACTTCTTCACCTGACCGTGATAATACGCTTTCCAACGCATCCGGCCTGCATTTTTCTTCATTTTGATCGCTGGATCTGTCACCGCAGATTTCACGATCTCACCATTGCTTTCCTGTTCCATGCTGACCTTCATCGCATCCATGATATGCATTAGGAGCGGAAGATCATTTTCCCCTTCCGTGACATAGAAGTTTACAAGATAACCTCTCGTCCGGTTGTTATGCAGGAAAGATCGCGATACATTTTCTGCCTCCGGAACCAATTCATGCGCCATCACACATTTTGCCAAAATCTCCTGTTTACGGCAAACATAAAAGAAATAACTTCCCATCGGCAGACATTCGCAGTTCCCCGGATTTGTCATATTCATTGACAGTCGAATATGCTCTTCATCCACAATCGTCTGCTTAAATCGTGCTTTGGCATGAAAGTTTTGATCCACGGCATATACATCAAATTTTTCACCTTTTAACGACTCATCCGCATACGCAAGCTGTAAATCGATATGCACAATGATTCGTTCCCACCAGATTTTCGTGATCGTCGCAGTAAGCCGTCTTGACGAAATCCGGTCTTCCATCATGATCTCTTTGTCCATGGTATTCTCCATTTCCTATTTATCCCGACTTTTCGCAGGCTGACTGCTCTGTATAAGACAGTCTTCCAACAAAAAAATGCGAAATGTGGGCATTATTTTTTAGTTTATCATCATATTCTGCAACTGTCAATCTGTCCCACCTGCCGGGAAAAGCGAACGGATATCTTGCAACGATCGCTGTCTTACGAAATTTTATACAGTAAAACAGGACCATCTTCTGATCGAAGACAGCCCTGTAAACTGCATGCATGAACGTCTATGTTCTAATCTAAGCAGCCATAAGCCACTGTTATACAAAATCCGTATTCTTATTCGAATCGCCAAGCGGCAGATTCCATCTGCATCTCTACCATATGCTTGTAAATACCATCGGTCTGCTTTAACTCAGCAGGACTTCCCTGCTCTGCGACTGTACCATCTTTAAGTACCACGATCTTATCAACACCATCCACAGTGCGCATACGATGCGCAATGATCAACACCGTTTTGTCACAGATCAGTTTCGAAATGGATTCCTGAATAAAGGATTCATTATCAACATCCAGAGATGCCGTTGCCTCATCCAGCAAAATGATCGGTGCATCCTTTAGGAACGCTCTGGCGATTGAAATACGCTGTCTCTCTCCACCGGAAAGTTCCGATCCGTTTTCCCCGATCATCGTATTCCATTTCTCCGGCATACGCTCTACAAATTCGTCACAGTGTGCCAGTCTAGCAGCCTCCATGACTTCTTCATCCGTTGCACCCTGTCTGCCGATACGGATATTTTCCATGATCGTATCATTAAATAATGTAACATCCTGAAAAACAATGGAATATAACGAAAGTAGTTTCTCCGGGTCAATATCTGTAACCTTCATACCGCCAACCGTGATACTTCCTGTGTCATTATCCCAAAATCTGGCTGCAAGGCGTGTTACTGTTGTCTTACCACCACCGGACGGCCCGATCAACGCAGTAACTTCACCCTGTTTGGCCATAAAGCTGACATCCGATAATACCTGCTCGCCATCTTTATAAGCAAAAGAAACATGGTCAAATTGAATGTCATAGCCATCATTCGTCAACTCCTTGTCACCTTCCTGCTCCTCATACGACAAAATCTCATCCATGCGTTTGCAGTTAGTATCTGCACTAATAATGGCAGACAGATTCTGCAAAGAGATCTGCAGTGGCTCATACATGCGTGTCACTACCAGTAAAAACATAAAGAACGTAAGGACCGTAATCTGTCCGTTCAGTAACAAAGCACCTCCTACTACTGCAACGGTTCCGATCCCAAGCTTTAAGATCATCTGCGCAGAGCATACAAATGCTGCATTGGTAAATTCTACAAAGATAGCATTTTTTTCTACCGCTTTGATCTTATTTTCCAGTCCGGACATATAAGCATCTGTCATATTGTAAGAACGAAGATCACGTAATGTCTCAAGACCTTCCTGAATACCATCCTGACAGGAAATACGGTACTGCATGGTGCGTTCATAGACTTTTCCCATAACTTTTCTGGAATACAATACGATCAGAAAAGCAACCGGCATAACCCATACAGCCGCTAATGCCATTCTCCAATCAAAGAAAAACAAGCTGATCACGATCAGTGTTGTAGAAATAATAGCACCCACAAGCTCTGGGATCCAATGGGAACTGGCTGTCTCTAACAATGCACAGTCGGACATGATCGTGTTCGTAAGATCTGCCAAATCTTTTTTACCAAAGAAAGACAGCGGGATCTTGCGCAGTTTTTCTGCTAAAGTACAACGTCTGACACCGCTTTCTACATAAGTCGAATAGAAAGTAGACATATATTGAAACACCGTAGACGCAGCGATCAAAATCAGCACTACTATAATCGAAACCGTAAAAAATGGAATCTTTGCTCTTGGAACATCACCTTTCAGTAAATAGGATGCCAAGCAATACAAAAGTCCTACCGGAAGCATAAGAACAAGATTGGCAATGGTAACTGCCACAAAGGCACGTAACATATCTTTGGTACCTTTTTCGGATAATGCATATTTATGTTGTAATCTTTCGATCATGCTGTAACACCTCCTTTTCCTACCTGCCAGTTTACAGATCTGTTATACTCTTTCCACATATGTCCATAAACAGCATCTTTGGCAAGCAGTTCTTCGTGCGTGCCATGTTCGGCAACTTTGCCATCGGCAAGCACATAAATCTGATCTGCAGCCGTCACTGTTGACAGACGGTGGGCGATCATGATCACCGTCTTACCTTTGGAAAGTTTTTCAAATGCCTGCTGCACCAGTCGTTCATTGTCCGGATCTGCAAATGCTGTTGCTTCATCCAGGATCAGAATCGGAGCATTTTTGATCATCGCTCTTGCGATTGAAATCCGCTGAGCTTCTCCGCCTGACAGATACGTACCTTTTGAGCCGATCACTGTGTCAATCCCGTCCGGAAGTTTCGCTATGATATCCTCACATTGAGCATTCTTTAATGCCTTCACCACCTCTTCACGGGTGGCATTTTTCTTTCCCATGCGTACATTTTCGTAAATAGACATTTTCAGAAGCCGGCTGTCCTGAAATACAAATGATACCATATCCATCAGAGCTCTCTGGTGGATTTCCTTTACATTTGCTCCGCCAATCCTGATCTCACCCTGAGACGCATCTGCAAACCTTGCAACCAGTCTCGCCAGCGTTGTCTTTCCTCCACCGGATGGTCCGACAAAAGCGATATGCTCTCCCGGACGGATCTGAAGACTGATATCGTGCAGGGCATCTTTTTCTGCCCCGTCATACCGGAAAGATACATGTTCAAACTCGATAGAAACATCTTCGGGACTCTTTTCCTCTGCTGCCTGCGGCAATGGTTTTCTTTCTATAATATTGTCAATTCTTGCAAGTGCATCTTCCACAACCATTGTATTCTCACCTGCATACATCATCTTTGTCAATGTAACGGTAATGATCGGGGTGATAATAATAGGTTTAATAAAAACTCAGGATCTGCAGTTCCGCTTTTCACTCCGCCCAGCAGATAAACCGCTGCGATCAGAATTGCGAAAACTGAATTAATTGCAACCGTATATCCCATCATTGGAAGTCTTAAATCTTTTGTATAGGAAATCGTCCATTTTTCATATTTTTTGATTGAATCCCTGAATCTTTTAAAAGAAAAGACCGACTGTCCAAATGTTTTTACAACCGGAATCCCTCTGACATATTCCACTGCCTCGCCGGACATTTCTTCCAGTGCATTCTGATATTCTTCCATTTTTTTCTTCATGTTCTCTCCCATCATGGCACCCATGACCAGGAAAGCTACAACAACCGGGATAAGACATAAAAGCCCCAGTTTCCAGTCAAAAACCAGCAGAAGTGCCGCCAGGCCGACCGGGGTTGCCGTTGCTACATATTTATCCGGCAACTGATGTGCAAGATAAGTTTCTGTCGCTGCACTGGACTCATTTACAATCTTTCGGATCTTTCCACTTCCCTCATCATCCATAAATCCAATCGGCAGAGATAAGATATGTCGCATCAGTCTTGACCTCATATTTGCCTGCACTCGGAATGCTGCCAAATGAGAACAGATCAATGCCCCGATATAGATCAGCATAGACAGGATTGCAAAACCGACTGCACTCCAGCCATAGGTAGACAGATTCTGTGCCGCACCATAATCCGGTGCAACCCGTAACACCTCTTTTATCAGCCGCCAGATAAAATAGAACGGAACAAGTGCCACAAAGGCACTGACAGCCGCAAGAACCCAGGACGCAACTGCCAGGTATTGAAAACTTCCGGCATACTCCATCAGCCGGCTGACCGGTGTCTGCTTTTTTTTTTTTTGTTTAGCCATTGCTAACCCTCCTTGACATTTTTATTATTAATTAGCCCTTTAGAACTTTTATAAGTTCCAACTAACCAGCATCAAAAGGAAAACGCGATGAAATTTTCCTTTTCATTCATCGCGTTATCAGTCATTGATTGAACAGCATTCTCCGTAGATAATATTCCATCCGGCACTGTGATACTTTTCAAGCATTTCTATATATTCCCATGCTTCCTCTTCTGACATATCATGCCGGATCACTTCAAAAAAGCTCTCAAAAAGTGCTTTATTCATTATGTGCATGAAATTCTTTGTCAGTGGCTTTCCATCCTTAAATCTCAGACCGATCGCCTCCATGAACTTATAAGTATAATCTGTCTCAAGTTCTACAAGATGTTCCACAAAATCCTGAAATCTTGTACCATAAGAGCTTTTCACCAGGATCTGAAATTCTTCCAGATGAGCGTACATATACTTCACAAGCTGCTTCATTCCGTCTTCCGCATAATCATCCAGACTCACTGCCTGCCGATCCGATTCTATCGCATGAAATTTTTCCTGAACTCCGATAAATATCCCTGTAAACTCTTTTGCCACCGGTTCTACGATTGCTGAAAAAAGTCCTTCTTTTCCACCATATCGGGAATAGATCGTTCCGGTCGTCGTTCCCGCCTCCGCAGCAATCGTCCGCAGTGATGCATCTACATAGCCTTTTTCAAGGAACTCTTTCTTTGCACATAATTCTACTTTTTCTGAAATACCTTCTACCTGCTTAGCCACTGACTCCTCCTAGCTTATAACAGTGTCATGTAACACTGTTATAAGTTTAAATCTTAATCTTTTTTCTGTCAATAGTTACCAATGTATCTCTTGCATTACTGATAGATTTTATCACTATCCCTCATTACATCTCAAGACTGATCTGATCTTTATGCAC
>OLVW01000969.1_pt1 | contig 26505 bp, 26 predicted proteins | sample 1673301 | NCBI WGS metagenome assembly OLVW01 (sample SAMEA3178941, study PRJEB25190) | human gut metagenome
AATCTCTCTTTCTATGTTGTCCTGCTTTATCTCCTGATCCACGGTTCTTTTTAACCAAAGCATCAGAGCCAAAGCAATGACTGCTAAAATAAAAAAAGAGAAGAAAAGTATTCTTCTTGAAAATACCTTTCTTCCCTTTGGGGGCGAAATGTTATTAATATGTTTCATATTTAATCTTTCTTTGTATAAAACCACTCTATTATTAATTTTGTTAAACCTCAAGCCTCTACTCTATGATTACTCCTCATTTCCTCCAATTCCTTTTTGCTCATATTTTCAGGAGACAATCTGACCCCCGAAAAATTGTATTCTGCAATCCATCGCTTTTTAGAATTATTTCCTTCATACACCTCGAAATGCCCATGTAACAAATCAATAGAAAGAATATACTTTTTATCTTTGCTAATAAAATATTTAGTATCCTCATTATATGGATTTTTAGGATGATATTCAGTAAACCCATTTCTTAATGCAATTATTTCTCCGTACTTTTTATATAGAGAACCTTTTGAACCAGAAATCGTCATAGCTATTTTTTTCATTTCCTGATCCAATTTATTACATAGCTCTGCATTTACAAAAATCGCCTTACTTCCATTGTCTTTTATGCAATCATTAAAGCAACCAGATTTTTCTGTATATGGTTCTCTTACAACAGGGATTAAAAACTCATCATCGTCAACATGGAACTTAAGAAAATTCCCATTCAAATTGTAATTAGCCTTTCCAACAAATAAAATATAATTCCGATTGATATTCGCAGTATAATTCATGAGTAACTTTATCTCTTTCTCATTTGTAATACTAAAATCAGCATTTTTTATATGACATATACTATCTGTTTCTAAATCTTCTGACCTATAAACCTCTCCCTTGCGTAACAATTCAGACAACTTAGGCACAATATTGCTTGTGAAAAAACTATACATGTTTACCTTAACTGCAGGAGGCGTATACCATGATTGCTCATTAAAAATAGATTCCTCTATAGAATCCAACCCACAATCAAGATACTCGTTAATAAAGTCTAAAATATCATTAAAAAACACCCAATCGTAAATCTCCTCATTTTCACATACCATACATGGAGAAAACATAATCTTTTGAATCACCATTTCACCCCTTCTCTGTAATTTTCCATAGCAATTTTGGCAATCTCCATACTCTCAGAACCAAATTGCGTAAAAAATTGTTTAGGAGCATTTGTTATTCCTTTCTGTGAATCTATTAAAATTTGCGTAATTGGCTTTTCATGATCCACATAATAGATTTTAATCATATTATTTAATTCGCCTGATTTGTCTTGTAACACTCTCTTAATAATACGATTAATTATGTGATCACTATGAGTTTCAATAATTAATCCCCTTTTATCAATAGCCATTGACAAAAGAAAATCCGCAATTGCCATTTGTGCAGCGGGATGAAGATGAATCTCCGGCTGTTCTAACATTAATAATTCATTGCCTTTCTCAAGTAAACCTGATACCAAAATTGGCAATACCTGACTCACTCCAAATCCAACATTTGATATATTATAATCTCCAACATTAAGTTTTATCATTTCAGACGCTTGATTTAAAGAATATTTACCCAAGTCCAAATACTCCATCCATAAATTAACCAACCGTTCAAAGTTCATTTTCTTTACTACACCTTGTATTTTCTCCTCCGTTGGTGGAATAAATCCGTATATTTTTTTACCTGCATATTTACACATTATTTGAGGTGTATATTCCCCTCCTAATCCCACACTGTCCATCTCATTTTCTATTATATAATTTCTCTGAGGATACACACGCAAAGGAGTTAGATACTTTACATTCTTAAATTGCATTGCGTTAATGCGAAAAATCAAATATATATTTGCTAAAACACCATCTATCTTAGTTTTTTTAGGACGAACTGATGTTGCATATGCATTAATTAATGTTAAATTTTCAAAATAACAAACACATGAATTTAATTCTATCTTTGGCACACTATTAGGAATATTTTCAATAACAATCCTGTAATTCTTATTTTGCTGATGTTTTAATAAAATGCTAACTTTTTTTTGCTCTTGATCATCTACATATGGCGTTAATATAATATTATACTCATCAACAATATTGTCTTGCGCACCACTACTATTGCTACTTTTCTTCAATGTAATTGTAGATTTTACTAAAATTTTTTCAATATTAGGCGTATCAAGAAGAATTTTTGATAATGTTTTAAACCCCACAATGTCTGTTTTACTCTTTCTATTTCCTTTTTCCTTCCCATATTTTACTGGTCTACTTAATTCATATTCAACACAAAACTTTATTGGATTATTATTTCTATTTGTCGAAATATCTTCAAAAGAACCACATTTAATGTATGCTCCGTTTAAGCTCATATTATTTTCCATAACATTATTTTCATAACTCTGTTTCATCATAAGCAAACTATTAATAATAGAGCTTTTTCCACTACTATTAACTCCGCACAAAATAGTTAATGGAGCAATATCCACTTTAGCCCTTTCAAAACATTTATAATTTTCAAAACCAATTGATTGTAACATACTACATCTCCTAACAAAATTGATATTTATTTAATATATGGGAGCAAACCTAATTGCTCCCTATAAAAATTATATCAAATATATTCAGATACTTCTACAAAAATCTTATTTCTTTGCCACTGTTCGTCTCTTCCAGATCATCACCGCTGCACCAATTACCATAAGCAATCCTGCTACAATCGGAATGACCGGCATGTTTCCACCTGTCTGTGGTGTATCCGGCACTTCCGGAATCGGTGCATCCTTAACCGTCACTGTCTGTACTTTTCCAATATCCTTAATCGTCAACTGTACCGGATTTGCCAACTGATAACCGGATGGAGCGGAAATCTCTGTAAAAGTGTAAGTCTCTCCAACAACCAGTTTGCCAGTGATGTCGTAAGCATCATCTTTTGTAACAAATTTCATTACTTTGTTTCCTTTGGAATCTGTTACAACAAACTTTGCACCGCCAAGAGCCTGTCCTGTCTCCTTGTCCAGTTTCAAAAGCTGGATATGCGTCTGCTCATCCACCATAATGATCTTATCATCGGTATGATCAACAAATGTTCCATCTTTCTGTTTCACGGTAACTACAGATGTATAAGAAACTCCAGTCTCGCCGGATACTCCACTTCCGCTGACCGGATTTACCGTAACTGCACTTCCGCTTGCCACTGTATCTGTTGAATTTTCTGCTACAGAGGATGCCATCACAGACTTTATCTGATAGGTGATCGCATCTGCGGTAACATATCCATCTGCCGGTCTGGTTTCTGTCAATGTATACTCTTTATCGTGGAACAATCCCCCCACAAGAAGATTTCCCTTCTCATCGAACGAATACTTAAAATTCTGGTAGCCGTCCTTCTCTGTTACATATACTTTGACCGAATCCTTGTCCCCGGATGTCCAACTGATAATCTTTTTGCCGGATGCATCCGTAATCTCCAGTTTACAGCCATCAACCTCTTTCGAGCCTGTTACATCAACCTTGCTGACCACATTGGTTGTCTGTGTGTTTTCTTTGACTGCCTTTGCTGTAATCGTCTTTGTATCTGCATCCTGATACTCCAGATGAATGTTGATCGGTGTCGTGTCCATATAGTAACTGTCGGACACGGACAACTCCTGCAGATAATAGTCTCCAGAATTTAACTTCAGACCAGCAGCATTGTTTGTTGACATCGGAGAAGCTGTCGCACTCAGATCTAACCCCGGTGTCACTTCCGGCTGTAATGGTACAAATGGCAGTCCTGTTGCCGCCGGAGTGCTTGTTGCCGCAGCTTCACTTCTGGCTGTTTCTGCAGAAGCGGTCTTTGTATAAAGCTCACTCATAAGCGGCAGTTTCTTATCTGATACAACACTTCCATCCGCACCTGTAGTTAATGTTGCAAGCTTTGTTCCCGCACCTACGATCTTTTCCCCGGCATAGTTATAAATATCATGCTTGGAATACAAACCAAACTGTGCTCCTTCAATGGATTCCTTCGTCTTTGCATCCTGCTTAATCAATTCCAGCTTCGTGCCGGCGAAGTCATTTTTGATATGGAGCATACCCTTATCATCGGTTGCATCGGTACTGTTAAGGACATATTCGTCCTTCCCATCCTGCCACTTAAATTCCAAAGACCACTCTTTGGTATCCGGATACACATATCCGTATGGTGTCTTTGTTTCTTTCAGCTTATATTTTCCTAACGGCAGCGACACATGAATGGTTCCGTCTTCGTCCATTGTGTAACCGGTAATGCCACCGCATTCCGATGTAAATTCCACACCTTTTCCGGTTGTAAGAACAGCCACCTTATCGCCATCTTTGAACCATGTGTCACGGACATTGTCGGTACTCTGTCCGTCCTGTGTCACAATATCTCCATCCGCATAAAGGGTAAATTCCACACTATCCAGTTTTACATCCTCAAAAATAAACTCCTGTTTCTCTTTATCCCAGCCTTTTAATACCTCACCTGTTTTTAAGAGATTCAATCGTCCTTTTGTTTCCTCATTCAGATACTCCAGTGTGATCGTTACATGATGATATCCATCCTTGTCGATGTAACTTTCGTAATTGTCTGCCTTGCTGTTTACCACAACCTCCACGTACTGATGGTTGATGTGCATACCATCTGCAGCAGCCACTTCATAAATATGATAAGTTCCTGAACGAAGAGAATCTACCGTTACTACTTCACCGGATTCATCACAGATAAAGGTGTCTGTTGTCTTTTTCTCGCCATCCTCCATGTATTCCTGTGTTACCAGTTCTTCTTTTCCATCTACTACCTGATAGATCTGATAACTGGTTCCCGGTTTCAGCACTGTTTTCTCCGTGTTCTTGTCTTTCTTGATGATCTTGAAATACGCCTTGAATAACTCATTGACCTTTTCAAACTCATATACCTTGCCATTTTCTGTCACGTCTGCTTCAAAGTCATCGACATAATAGGCATCCACATCTCCGGAATCCACCTGATGCACTACATAAGTTCCATAGACCAGATCGCCGGTTACGGCATAACCGTCTGCATCTGTTTTGATCGTTGCCCTCTCATCATCGGCACAATTATCATAACTGCCCTTCGACTTCAAATACACCTGAAAAGTTGTGTTATTCTCCGGGTAATACTCTTTCTTCGTCGGATCATAAGACTTCTTTTTCACAGCAATCTTTCCTTTGATCGGTGTATCTGCGAAATTAGCCTGAAACAGAATCGGTGTAAATTCATCTGTTATAGCGGAAGCATCAATCTTTAACTCTTTGACTTCATCACTAAGTAAAAAACCTGTCGGGGCTTGTATCTCTTTCAGGTAATAGGTATTACCGCTTCTGAGATAATCGGTTGTTAATTTTCCTCCACTAATTCGATAGACACCTGCTATTTTTGCATTACCGGCAGCATCAAATACCTTTGCTTTCTGTGTGCATGCCTTATCAGAATACAACTGGAATACCGCACCATCCAGTGTTGCATCCCCATGAGCCGAACCATCTGCAGAACCGCCAGACTTCTTCGCCACTACGATCGTTGCCTTTTTATACTTATTGGTGATCGTTGTCATATACGCCTTGCTGTACTGCGTTGGATGTTCCACCAACTTGTCCGGCCAGTCTCCATTACTGTTTTTCTGCCAACTGTTTGCCTCTTTCAGGGTAATCTTTACCCCTTTGACCATTGCCGGATCAAGGAAAATGTTCTTATTGTTTCCAACACTGTCCTCTGTCAAGATATAAGAATTGGAAATATCTTTTATCTGCGAATTCAGATCTTTTTTAATCAAATCCTCTGCTTCTGCTTTGGTCATGTTCTTTCCGAAGTGAACTCCCTGCTTATATCCATCATCTTCCAGAGCTTCCTTGGCAGCCTTCTTCTGGTCTGCATTCATATTAGCCAGTGCAGCATCCGTATAATACGCCATCTCGTCTGCTTCCAGACGATAGGTCATTCTCCAGGCAACGGTTCCTCCATCTGTCGTGAGTCCGCTTACCTCAAACTCCGTATTATCATCTTCATCCGCATTGCTTGTTGTGTCTCCATTGCGGTCAAACACATTAAACGAATACAGGTCATCCAGGTTATCTGCAGATAAGGTAAACTTAATACCGCCTAATCCTTTCCCATCTTCGTCCTGCTTATGCAGCGTGATTCTCTGACGGTAATAGGTATGATCTGTTATCGTTTTATAATTTGGATTCTGAAAAATATCTGCATCAACCGTGATCAATTTCTGATAGCCTTTTGTTGCTCCGGTCTTTTCCCACATGGTTGCCTTTGCTTCCCATGCTCCTGTTGGCTGAAAGATCTGTTTATACAACTCTGCTACAGTCTTATTCGGAAAATACCCTGTATTTGCTTTTACCTGTTTGATCACATTTTTCAGATTTGCTTCAGAAGTATTTCCCTCTGATACCGCCCAGATAAGTGCCTGACCAAGAACAAAGCCCTTCTTTGCCCGATTACAGTCATTGACATAAAAACGAATAATCTTTGCATAGTAACCATGTTTTTCTCCACCGGTATTCTGATTCCAGGTATGGGTATCCGTCACCTGATAGGTATTTCCGGTATGACAAGTTTTGCCAAGACTGAGACAAAATGCAGTCTTACTGCCAACATTGATTTTCCACCATGTTCCTGTTTTCGTCTTTGAACCGACATCTACATTTCCTAATCTTCCATAAGAAGATACCTTTGTTTTTGTCGTCGTTGCTGCACTGACGCTTACCGAATTTTGCGGCAGTAATCCACACAACATAGATAATGCCAACAAGCCTGTCAGCATCTGCTTACATCTCTTCTTTACTTTTGATTTCATGATAAACCTCATTTCTACGCATATTTCTTTTTTCCGCATCCACTGCGTCAGGATGCAGACTGATCTGTTATCCGGACTTTTTCTGCCCTGTCCGGTGGTGGGCGGATGAGAAATGGCATCTTTTTCCTCCAATCAAAAAAAGCAGGAAATGTATTAACTTTCTTACATACATTTCCTGCTTCATTATCAGTTACTCTATGAAATTTTAATTGCCTGAGAGAATGATCTCCCTTGGCATATCTTTCGTTACTGTTATGGTTACTTTTTCCGCTTTATCATATCCATCCGGTGTTGTCTTTTCATAGAACACATATGTTTTACCTATTTCCAAGACAATCCGTCTTCCAGACTCTCCTACCGTGATCCGTTTGCTTGTATTCCATCGGTCGCTTTCCTCATAATAACCGATGGTGGCACCACCGATATATTTTCCACTTGCTTTATCCTGACGCTTAATGGTTACAACTATGTCTGCGACATCCTGCTTCTTTTGGGAAAGATTCTCCGGAGAACCATCATAAAAGACCGCACACCAGGTATCCTTGTAGCGGGCAATCGCACCACATTGATAGTCTTTATTCAACAGATTCCGGTAATGCCCCGAACTATGCTTCCACGAAAGCATTACTTCTTTAGCACTTGTCTGTCCACTTGCCATATTTTCTCCAAAAGATATGTTATTGATCACCAGTATATCACCAAAAAAGTTCTCCATGTCGTTCGAAAGATTTTTATGCCCATCATAGCCACTGTGTTTTAAGCGGTACAGAGCGAACCGATATAACTTATCCGACCATGTCAATGCCTTTGCACCTTTCTCTGCCCGGTACCTGTTCTGGATGGTAAATGCTTTCTTTGCCTGTGCCTTATAACCATCCTGTCCTTTTCCGATCACCTTGATGCTGTAACGGTACACTCGCACCTTTTTATGACCTTTATATAATCGGATCATCATAGTGGTTCTTCCGCCGGCTTTGCCTTTCAGGTAAATATACTTTCTTCCTTTTGCCTTCGCCTTCAGCACCTTTTTGTTTTTCACACTGACTTTCACTTTGGAATACTTCTTCAGCTTAGTCGGCGCAAAGCGGATTCCTGCCGAATCCTTGTTTAAGTCGATGGTCATCTTTTTGTTCAGCACTTTTGTTTTTGCATCTGCCGTAACATGCTGCGTCATAAGCACCATCATCGCCATAAAAAATACCATGCTTGTTTTCATCATTTTTCTCATATCGTCCACGCTCCTTGCTGTACGCTGGTCATTCCCAGCAATGTAAATTATACTGTATTTTTCTGCCATATTAAACAGATATTCGCAATCTGATCTGCTGCTTGCTTGATCGTGTTAAAATATATTTTTCAGTTTGTCATAGTCAATCAAATCTTTACTTCCGATCCTCTTGTCGAGTTCGGCTAAAAGCTGTTGATTGCATTCCTGCACCACCAACCGGATGTGATCCATAACATCATCTTCCTCCGGAGATATGCCTTTATGCCTATGATAATAGATCACCGCTTCCCGGATGTAAGCACTTTTATTGTCTGCACTTTCCAGAATGTTATAGACCATTCTGTGCTTCGGATTATCCAGCCGGAGTAGTACCGGGATTCTAGCAGACTGGTCCTTATTATCCACTGCCACCACCTCCTGTATCACCAGCTTTACTTCCTGCTCCATAAAAATCGTACATAACACGGTTAATGATATCCAACTCACCCTGCGATTTCGCCTGATAAAGTACCGTGAGCATATATGCCTTATGGTTATGTACCTTCGTCACCTGTTTTTGATATTGGTCGATCGCATAATCAATATCACATCGATTCAGTTTCAAAAGCCGTGATTTCACAACCGCAGCCGGTTTGTCCTCTCCCATTACCCGCAGCACCGGTTTATGGGTATTCAAAATATCATAAAGTACATCTTTGACCGTGTTGATCGAATTTTCCTGCACAGCAGAAACATACTTGGGTTCCAGTTCATAATGCTGCTCTATAAACTCCATCGAATAGTCCTCACGCATCACCTCCTGATCTTGATATTGATTATGATTAGGATTAAATATATTAGTCTTTATATCAGGATTTATATTATAGTCTTTATTATTGTTACCCCCATTTGCGTTGCTACCGTTAGCGTTACTACCGTAAGGGGGGTAACGGTCATCTTTACCGTTAGTACCAAAAGGGGGGTAACGGTGATTTTCATCTTTTTCTGTAGCCGGATCGCTGATATTTTCAGACGAAACCTGTTCATTCTCTTCTTCAGATAAGTCCGCCTGCCGCTTCTTTTCTGCTCTTGTCAGATTGTTACTGGAAACCGTTCCATCGCAGCTATGATATAGTGTATGCGGTCCGAGATCCGGTTCATCCAACAACTCATACTCAGCCCGCCATACCCCATTATCCGGCATAAAGTGAACCTTCAAGTATCCAAAATCTTTTAATTCTTTCCATGCACTATCAAATGCCTTTTTCCCTTCTTTGGTCAGATTTCGGAAATCTTCTTTTGTCCATTTCTTATCCGGCATGGAGATATATGCCTGTATGACAAGATATAGTCCCTTTGCTTTCAAAGAAATATTTACATCTCTGGTTATCTCATTTTGAACGACTGTAAATCCTTTTTTACTTCGGAAAAAACCTTCTGCCACGTTATCACCTACCTGCCATCGACCGGTTGCTCCTCATCCGAAACGGATGAAAAATCACTGTCTTTATTTGCCGGTTTCTCCGCACTTTTCTTCTGTGCGAACTCAACCTCTTCTGTAATGATACTGAAACCATAGACCTTGCTTCCCTCTTTGGTCGTATAGTTGTTATTCTGCACCCGTCCAATGACTAATACACGGGAGCCACTATGAAAATATCTATTGACAAATTCCGCCTGCTTTCCAAAGGAAGTGCAGTGAAAGAAATCGGCATCCGCTTCTCCGTCACGCTTTGTCCGCCGGTTTACTGCAAGATCAAATTTGGTAATGACAACTTCACTACCATCCTCTGCTGTCTTTCTCGTAGTTTTCGGATTTCTTGTCATATTTCCAAGTAAAATAATCTTATTCATTCTGCGCACTTCCTTTCTTTCGTTTCCATGTTTCTAACAGTTCAAAAATGATATTCATCATTTCCTCTTCTGTGGTTTCTTCCTCAAAATACTCTGACAGTCGTTCATTTTTCAGAGTAATTTCCTTTTTTCTCTTCTGCTTCTGAGCAGAAGTCAGATAGCGTTCCAAGATCTGCTCATTAAGCTTTCCATCGATACTCAACTGCTTTATAGTATTTGCCTGTACTGTCGACAATTTCATTTTGTGCCTGCAGATAGCATCGTAAACCGCTTCCTGCTCTTTCTCCGGAAGAATCGATAAGCTGACCCCTTGAACCATTCCAAGCTGTTTATTATCTACCAACGCCAACAGATCATCATTCAGTCTTGCAAGCCATATATATCTCTGAATCAGTTTATAATTCTCACCACTTTCCTCAGACATCATCTTCAGGCTATTCCCTGCCTTTCCCTGATTCTTCATGGCATCATATTTGATCTTATATGCCTTTGCCTTTTCACTCGGTCGAATGTTTTCCCGCTGAATGTTAGAATCCACCATAACCAGACTGGCTTCATCATCATCCATCTCCTTTACAAATACCGGCATTGTCTCAAATCCAAGTAACTCGCACACATGCTTTCTTGTATGTCCGGCAATGATTTCATAACCGCCTTCTTTATGTTTCCGGACAATTCCTGGCACCAGCACACCATGCTCTCTGACGCTCTCAATCATCTCTGCCAGTTCCTCATCCGAACGAATCTGAAACGGATGATTATGGAATTCATGCAGTTCTGAAAGCGGTATCTCTTTCACATCGCCTGCTTCTGCAGCCTTTTCGATGTTCTTTCCTCCAAAGAGGTCATCAAAACTCGTCAATTTTACATTTTCTAATGCCTTTGTCCTACTCATGAGCGATTACCTCCTCTGTCAATTTCTCGTAAGCCTGCGCCACCGGATGCTTCTTATCCAAAGTAAAGATGCTCACTCCCGCAGCCGATGTCTCCGCAGCTTTCACCGAAAACGGTATTTTGCTTTCAAAGATAGGAATTGCATCTCCATAAAACTCCCTAATCAGCTCCATAATATCCTTTGCATAGTTTGTTCTTGCATTCAGCATGGAAATTAAAATCCCTTCAAATTTGATTTCCGGATTCAAGTGTTTTTTCACACGGCAAATCGTTTTGATCAACTGCTCCAGTCCCTTTACCGGCAAATAAGCTGCCTGCACCGGAATCAAAACACTGTCCGATGCTGTTAGCGAATTGACCGTTATCATTCCTAAACTCGGCATACAGTCAATGAGAATGTAATCATAGAACTCTCTCATGCTTTCCACATATGTTTTCAAGACAAACTCTCTACTCATGGCATTTACAAGCGAAACATCCACTCCTGACAGATCAATGTTACATGGCATAAGGTCAAGTCCCTCTTTATGATGGATGATTCCTTTCGTTACATCCACTTCCTTGTCCATAATGATCTGCTCCATGATACTCGGAAGTGCAACTTCCAGTTCATCCGGATTTTCAATTCCGAGACTCTGTGACAGATTTCCCTGTGGATCTGCATCGATCACAAGCACTTTCTTTCCTGCTCTTACTAAACCAACTCCAAGATTTGCTGTTGTAGTGGTCTTGGATACACCACCTTTTTGATTGCATATAGCGATTACTTTACACAAATTCTGACCCTCCGTATTCTATAAATTGTTATTTCTTAGTTTCTTGATGTTTTTCTTTTTGACATAAATACATTGTCAAATATAAGCGATAAAATTTGTTATTATCACACTGCATAAAATTCGAAATGTAGTTAATCTGGCATCTCGGATTTTTTCTTAACAGTTTCATCATTCTTCTCAGCTCTTTTTTGTTACCTTGTAACCTGATTTTTAACATCAAACTTACCTCCATTTCTAAAAAGTGGAACAAAAAAACACATCGTTTATTGATGTGTTTTTAAAAAATTATTTAAATCATACTAGAGCTTAGCTTCAAACTAATCAAAAGGTGTAAAAAAGGTGTAATTTTAGTTAGATGGTGTTTCATTGTGCCCCAAATGTTGACATTGCCATATTATTTTGAAATGTTGCCGTGGCAGATGAAAAGTACTCTCGTTTTCATTTTTCACCTCCTAAAATGCCGTGATACGCCGTGTTTTGGGGACTTTTGCGTACTTGCAAAAATCTACATAAAATCTGCATAATGTGACACACTATGCAAAATAAGGCAAATTAAGGCAAAATGTAATAGTCATTCGTAGTCAAATAGTAGTCAACTACAACAAGCCGGACTACTCTGATTTACCCCCAATTCCTATCGTTAATAGAATGGGGGGTCGGGGGGTTCTACCTTTTAACGATAGAATCGTAGGGGGTTCGAACCCCCTACATAAAACAGGCGAAAGCATCAAACCTTCGCCCGTGAAATTACAAAAGCATTGATTCCAATTGAGCCTTAATATTCTTTCTTCGTTCACTTAAAAACAACTCAAAATTAGCATAGCTATATTCCATATCTGGAATGTAGTGAATAGTTCTATACTGAATTTTATCAGAATCTGTTTTATGAGTATTAGCAAACCAATCTGCGAAGTCCTGATTCTGCTTTTCAATATTTGGTATTGCAGCCAACAACTGAAGATTGCTCAAATCATTTACATGGTCAATATATGTTTGAACCTTATCTTCTGCTACTCCCTTTTTAATAAGAGACTTCTTTGTAAATACGCTCTTTGGATACATATGGTCAATATGAAATTTATTATTGAAATCCAAAGAAGGATAAAGCAACATAAGTACTGTGAGAGTTTCTCCCTTTCCATACTGATGCTCAAGTAAATTCTCAATATCATCATTTGTAAATACGATGGTTTTACTTGTACCTTTGAGTTTACTAATAATCTCATCAATCGGAAATTCTTTAGTTCCGTTTTCTTCTATAATCGCACGGATAGGGCGGAGAACATTATCCGGCTGTCCACTAAATGCTCTCTTTAACAATGACATAATAAGCCACTTCTTAATCTTTTCTCTATTAGTTGTAGCCGATGTGGATGTATCAAAGTTATCCGGCATTCCAATCTTCATAAGATAATATGCAATCGGAATAACGGCATTATTCGCTTTCAAGCTATCCCTATTAAAACCGAATGAAGATACCAACTGGAATGCCTGATATAAAGCCTTCTTTATTGTCTTCCAGTTATTTTCAATCTTGGACATATTTTCTTTATTGAAATTATCCACCTTAAATGCTATATCAGAAAAACCAGTTAACACTAAAGCACTCTTAAGCACAAAGTCTTTATTTACATTGAAGCCACTACCAATTGCATTTATATTATCTACACAATCATTAATTTCTTCCCTTGCGTCCAAATTATCCCACTGCGCTGTTGCAATTGAAAGCAATAAATCAGAATAGCTTAATACTGTACCACCGCTATTTACACGGATAAATATATTCAACACCTTATCCAATTCATCTGATTTTACCTTATAGTAACTGATGCTTGGTTGAGTATGAATAACCTTGAAAAGCTGTGATAGTGTATTATTTGCAAACTGACCTTGTTCTTGAGAATAAACTCCTGAAAAGACTATGTTCTGCATAAGATAATTCATAACATCTCCAAGTTCCTTCATATTCAAAATATCTCCTACAAGGAACCAGTAATGTGTACCATCATTTTGGCACTCATCATCCGTAAGGAACTTGAATTCAAACTTATCACTGCTTTCAGTCTTTGGCTCAACAATATTCAAGTAAAGTTTTCTTTCTGGGAATGCGTCATCGTTCTTCCACTGTTTATGTGGCATCTTATATGAGTAGGATCCCTTTAGTCCAACATAAATAGAGGTGAGTCTTTGTTGGCCATCCAAAACAGCCATCACATTTTCACTACCCTTTAAATCTATCTTCGAATTATGTCTGCACTTCTTTTCGTGGTACTTCTGAAGAAAACTATAAAACTCATACAGATTATGCTGCCCATTAGAAAGCTCCCAAAACAAAAAAGCTCCTATAGGATAATCCTGCATAATACTGTCAAACAATCTTTCTATCTGTGAAGTTCCCCACACATATTCTCTTTGAATTGCTGGAAGGACATATTTATTTACCGAAATATCTTGTATTACTTCAGCTATTGTAAGTGGAGATTCATAAGCCATAGAACGCCACATCCTTTCTCATTTTGTATATAAAATCCCTAAATTTTATCATAGCATAACACCCGTGTTTTTTCTACAAAAAAAATGACCCCGGCAGCATATCGCCACCGAGGTCATCATCCTAATTTCTTATTAAATTGCCTTGAACATCTTCTGGCTTATCGGCTTTTCGTCTGTTACCTTTTCGACTTCCTTCTTGGCTGCCTCAAGTTCTTCAAGCCTAATCATTTCATCCTTGGCATCATCAAATCCAAGGTGCGTGTAAACATTCATTGTTACCGAAATGTCCGAATGCCCCATAAGGTACTGCAGGGGCTTGGGGTTCATTCTTGCTCTCGCCATATTGCTACAGTATGTATGTCTACAAACATGAGGAGTGATGTTCGGCATCTGTACCTTGAAAATGTCACTGTATCTCTTGACTGCGTGATTGAATCTGTGTTCCCAATGCATGGCTAGCACTCTTTTTCCGGCTCAAAAGTAGCCGTTTCACTCTTTCAAGCAGAAAAAAGCAAAAAAAGAACAGCCATCACGACTGTTCTGAAACATTTTCTATTTTTTATCCTTCATTTCCTGTATCCGCTTTATGTCCACAAAATGTGTCACATACCATTTTTCCACGTTCGGATTTCCGCTTTTACTAAACCGTAAGGGAATAATCTTCTTTTTTCCCTGCCCGCCCTTCTTTTTTGTCCCCCATTGCTTATAGTAACAAAAAGACGGTTTCAACCCTGTCTTTTTGGCATATACACGCATTTGGTGCAAAATAGCAGAAAGGGTTCGGAGATTAACGGTACAGATGCTTTCCAGATATGTAACCCTTCCGAACTACCAATCCTCGTACTTCTTTTTTGGAAGCACACCTATATCCATCAATACATCCACAGGCGTTGCATAACCTCATTTATGGCATTGATGGTACATAGAAGAATGTATTTTCCCATTTAGATTTTTATCTTTCAAGTTTCTGCCTCCCCATAAACGATTAAGAAACTTACATATTATATTACACAACGAACAAACACTCAATATTTTCTTCAATGCTTATCCTCTCGACTGTTTTATCAAATTCAAAGTTGCCACATCAATATCAAAAACTGTCTGCTTTCCATCATACCATCTATCCCAAAAATCTATAGTTGCACTCTTAGGCTTTTCTTTTGGCTTGTCAAGAATAATCTTGGATGGTAGCATAATTGCATCGCCAACAACAACACATTCACCAACATCCAGATTAGGAAGCATTTCTACAATTCCCACCAATGAATCTGTCAGCATTGCCGCTACTGCCGATTTGTCCCTGTCATTAGTTACCTTTAGGCTGACAATATTATTACACTGGGACATAATTGTTGTATTTAATTCTGCCGGTCTTTGAGATACAATCAACAGCCCAATACCATACTTTCTTCCTTCTTTGGCAATCTTCTCAAAAATTTCAAGGGATTTCTTCTCTACCGCTTTCATTTTTGACATGTCATTAGACATATAAATATGAGCCTCATCACATACTAGCACCAGCGGATGACGTACCTCATCTTTTGCCGGAGTCATCCAGAACTGTATATCATATATTATACGAGTGACAATGCCAATAATAATTGCTAACATATCGGATGGAACCTCTGATAAATCAATGACCTTAATTCGATACTTATCGTTCCCCATGATCCTTGCAGCAAATTGATTTAAATAATCCGCCTGCATTGTATCCTTTTCATTAAATACAAATCCATACTTTTTATCATCCATCTTTGTTCTCAGACGGGTAATCAAATTGGTCAGTTTATCATAATACTGCCCTCTCTTTGTTTTTGCCTGTCCCTTATTATTCCCTGATTTATAGATTTCTCCAGTATCTATATCTAAAATATTCTGCTTTTCCAGATATTCTATTAGTTCTTTTGCTGAAAAAGGAACCGGCGTATCCGCAGTGACTATTTCTTCTGAAACAACACTCATATTATTTTTGATATATTCCTTTTTCTTCTGCAAAATATAATTGATTACCGCTGCCCTTTGATTGGTTGATGTCCCTTCTGACGATTCTACAAATAATGAATGAATTTCCTCATAATTAAAAAACCATAACGGAATATGTAAACCGTCCGTTTCATCACAAATCTTAATCTGATCTGCATAGGTCAACTCATTATATTCTCCATGCAAATCGAAAACAATCATATTGGAATGTGATAATTGATTAGCTTTTTCCAATATCCCTGCAACCGTATAGGATTTTCCACTTCCTGTGCTGCCAACAATACATGCATGTCGTTGAAAGAAACGGTTGCCATCTAATATTGCTGCCACATCCTTATTGCTGGCAAAATGTCCGATTTCTAAACTTTTACTCTCTGCCGCCTTGCCGCTCACAGCATTCATTATCATCTGCATTGCGGCTTCATTAGCCTGATATACTTTACTATTTATTTCTGGATATGTATTAATTGCTCTTTTGAATTTATTCTCACTTCCGGCACCATATTTATTGTAAAAACTTCCCACCAAATTAATAACACAGCAGTTATTTGAATACGATAGGTCTTCGGTCTGCTCTGTTTCATCAAATTCAACTTTCTTCTTTGTCACCTTAGTCAAAATTCCAATCAGCTTCTCATCAGAATTACTTCCACCCAAAACAACAATATCGTTGATTTTTAATGTATTTAGTACTCCTTCATTTTCAACCCCCACCACAACTTTTCGGGTGTCTACATTTTCCACCATACCTATGCAATTTGTGTCTGCCAAGCAATCATTAATATTTCCCGCCATAAAATCACCCCTTTTATCCTATAAACAAATCAGCAAATTGATTAATATCCCACACTGGCAAGTCTATTGTGTATTTTTTCGACTTATAAATCATATATTCTCTGTCATCCTCATGATAAAATACAGTAATGTTCTTTTTCTCCAGTGCCTTATTGATTATATCTGGCTTAACATCCCTTGATAAAATAAGGACATTCTTCTGAAAACTGTCAAATAGTGCAGTATCAAAATGATCATCATTAAATCCATATCCATATATTAAAAGCGAATAATTATCTCTCGGATTCAACAGCTCATTAAATTCTTCTCTCATACATCGAAACGTATTGTTTGTCATTCCTACCTTATACTTTGAACTTCCAGGTGTTACAATCTCAATATATTCCGCTTTTTCCTTTAGAATTTCATAATCATTTGTTAGGTATTCTTTTCCATTCTCACTAATCCAATTTATGGAGCCATGAGGTTTAAAAAGCCTGATCCATGAATAATTCTTACAATTATATACTTCTGTTGGCTGTTTTAACAGATTTCTACTGAATTTTCCATACAGGCTCCCGTAAAATCCTGTGATAACGCCTATCCCCAACTTGTCACATATAATCTCTATAATCCGGTCATAGTTTGGTGTCATAATATCAATTATCTTTTTATCGACACTAACCGTACCACTCAAATAGTTCAGCAGCCTGCAAAAACCAGTATCTTTTTCATAAATCGTTCTGTGAAGTTTTTCCTCACTCTCCAAAATAAACTTCGCTGTTATCGGCTTAATCGCATCTACTAAATCATTTTCATTTTGTGCAAGATTAGCCAAACCTGCCTCTAAGCCATTTGCTTCTATCTCATCACAGTGATTCTTCCAAATCTCTTTCAACTGCTCATCAGATGATTGTGCAATTTCTTTTGCCAAGTGCTCTGCTAATTTCTTCATCCCCGGAACTCCATAAATCACAGAAAGTCCTGTCCCCACAATAATTTTGGGCATATTATTTCTTGAAAGATTTCTTTGTTTAATATCTTCCACTATTTCGTCAAAATTCTCTGAATGTATTTCCAGATGCTCCATATACATACCTTCCTAACTATCTCTTTTATACCGATAACCGCATAATTTCTCCGCTTATCTATTGTTCAAAATATCTCTTACAACTACCTCTCTTTCAAATTGTACCACAAAATCCCCAAATAATCATCATATTCTACAAATGTTGCTTATCGTTTGGATATTCTTGTGCGGCAGAGCCGCCTTCTATATATTCAGTCATGCCCTGCAGGATGGGTTACTAAGAAATGAATATTGTATCTCTACAAAGCATGCCATACAGACCTCCCCAGTTAATGTGCGTAATCTTTCCCTCCATCTATCTACCATATTCAGATACCTATTGGATTTCAGTTTGTTTGGCAATCTTACCTGATATGCCAAGCTTTATATGTGATTTCTGTGCGCCAGACCAAATGTTTGTCATCCGGCTTCCTGCAGATTTCACTTCACAATAGACGCACTGCCATTGACTGTATGCTTTCCACTATCATGGTACTTTATAGACCTGCACCGATTAGATTACACCCATGCTGGACGAACCAAAAACTGAAGGATAACTTTTTATTATCCGTCACTTTTTAAAGGGAACAGACAATTTGAGATTATCCATTGAGAGTTAAATTGGATAGGATAATTAATGATTATCGGGAGGGAAGATGATGGATAACTTCCTATTGTCCGTCAGATTTAAAGAAAATAGTAGATTATTGGTGGCTTTTCATTGTTGTGGAAAGTGTAATAAGATTCATAACTATAAAGTATAGTTTGTTTTTGGGGGAAACTAGAATGTCATCTGCTGATAAGGGAACTGAGTTTGAAAGAACAGTGTGTGAAATATTATATCAAACCAATCCATATAGCATATCACATTATATTGGGGGATCAGATCGCGGTAAAGATATACTGCTTCAATATAAAATAGGAACTCAATTATATGATATTATTGTAGAATGTAAAAACTATACTAAGCCTGTTAATAAAGAAGTTATAATGCCTGCACTGGATTGGGCTAAAATACATAGACCTGCACTTTTATATTTTTGGATAACACCTAATCTAACACCTTCTGCAAAAGATTATGTAAAACTTTTTAGTGAAGAATATAAAATAGCTGTGCAATTTGAGGAAAATTTAAATATAGAACGTTATATTTCTGCATTACAAGAAGATGACTATATTATTTTTTATGGTTTGAAAACACGAATTACCAATTCTATTAACTGTACTAACAATAAATCCCTACTCCTGTATCTCGCTGGATGTCTGTTACTGTTTCATCGCCTTCAAGCATTCTCGCTATTATGGCTTCCTTCATTTCCTTTGGATATTTGTTATAACTCATAGCAATCACCTGTCCTTCTGATACTTATCATATCAGCTTGGGAGGTGGGTGACAACTCCCCTACGCTAGAGGGAAACTGATGGTAATGAAATATGCTATTAGTCGTTTCATGATTATCCTTTTATAAATGAATAGAAGTTTATATATATTATTCTTAAAATAATATATATAAATAATACAAACAGAAAGCATATAATATAAAGATATTGATAATCAAATATCCAAAAATCTACTCTTAACAAATACAAAAATAGTGAAACACTCTCTTGTCTATCATATAAATCCTTACCAAACGATAGAAAATCATTCTTATATAACTGTATCACTCCTCCGCTAATTTCTAATAAGGCAAATAATCTAATCAGGCCAAGTTGTTGCCGCATCGATAATTCATGTAATCGATTTATAATACCAAAAACAAACACAGATATACACATCAAAATCAGGTAGAAATCAAACATATGTAATGAATACCGCTCTGAAAAAAACGTTATACCTATTACTAACAAAATTTTATAAATCATGATTAAGAGTGGCATATAAATCCTTGTTTCTAATTTATTATGTAAATAAATAAACGCCACTGTAAGCAGAATGCATCCTAAATCGGCAACTAAAATATTCTCGAAAACAACAAATAATGGAATCAAGCCAAAAAGAAATCCACCATATAATAAAATAATATAATCATACCATTTATTCTTTTTTTGAAAAAGCAACAAACTCAGATTTATAATCAACACTAATATATTTACTAATTCCAATACAATAGTATAGTTATGAATTATTTCTATAATTATCGTCATTTTTCACTCCTCCTTTTCTGCCTTATATATCATACCGTTAATCTTGACAGTAGTAAAAATGGTAACAGTCTTTGCTTTCTTATTAACAGGTTTTATATAAACAACTTCTTTTTGGGCCGTATCCAGTATTTCATACTTTGCTACACCTTTATCATCCTTTACCACATCACCCTTCTTTGGTGACTGTGGTGTGGTGACTTTCTTCTTCGGAATTGCATCCGTCTTTGTCTTTCCACAGACAATACAGGTATAGGTCACTACGCCTTCTTCCGTTTCTGTTGCTTCCTTTGTAACCTTTCTTACACCCCATGTATGCCCAAGGGCATCAATCTCTACCACTTCTAAAACCTCACCACATTTCGTACATTTATAAGTAATGGAACCCTTTATCTCACAGGTTGGCTCTTTCCTTGTACCTTTATCTTTCACATGGATAGTATGGGTAAGTTTCTCTATTTCTGCAGTTTCCTTATAACCACATGCGCAGCTTCTCTCCTTCAAGTGTTGTGGTCAAGCTTTTTTGTAACACTACGACCTGATTTCTGCCACAAGGTTTACGTAACCCCGTAGCGTGCCTCATAAGGCGTTTTGTAATTATTATAAGAATGCGGACGGACATGGTTATATTGTACATACGCAAATTCTTCGACTGCGAATGAATTGCTTTTTCAAGCGTTCTTATCGCTAAATCAGCGGTTATATTTTTATCCGTTATGCTTGAAATAACGCTTCGGTCGTGTAGGTCAATAATAGTACAATTATAACGTTTGCTACCATCTGTCAAAAATAGATATGTAAAATCAGTACACCATTTTAGATTTATTGCATTTGCATGAAAATCCTGATTCAGCTTGTTTTCATAAACTTTGTGAGCAACACCATGTTCATACACTGGTTTCTTTTTCCTGGATATTGAGAACAGCTGCATTTCAGTAGTCATATATTTGTGAACCGTTAAACTACTGATATCGTATCCTTTACGGATAAGATACGCATGTACGGTTCTTTTATTGCCTTTTTAACTATATTACTTTTTAAATTTTAACAAATCCCATATTGTCATCTCGTTCGCTCTTATTTTTGAAATGCGACGATATTCATGCAATGCATTTAACAGTACTTCCATATCCGAAAAGTAATTTATTATAAAATCATAACTCTTAACATCCGGATATTTTAAAAATGCTTTGCAATAAGTACTTGGTTTCAACTTAGGATTTTTTCTTGATTCCCGTTCGTAATCTTTTATTTTCCCTTCATTACATATAATCAGCTTTTCAATTTCAGGTGCAGTTATTACATTCTTTATATCTACCTTAGGTTCATACGCTTTACTTAAATTGAATTTTTCACTACGCGAATCCAAAATTCGATAGATTGTGATTTTATCATTAAAGCCTTTTCTCAAGTATCTTTTTTCAAATTCTTTACCACTTCTGCATCTTAAAACTTCTTCCTCTATCAATTCTTCGCGTTTGAAAATTAATTTATGACTATCCAGCAACAAATCTAATATTGCTCTTTCCGCACCGCCTTCACATATGCATGCTATATATTTTCCCATATTGTGGCCTCCTTACTTAACACTGCTCAACACTTTTTTCAGTGCCATATATGCCTCATATGACGGTACAGTTCCTCCAAGATAGCCACTATCATAAACTTCGCTCTTTTTAATATCATTCCTTTTCAGAATATTTGACAAATTCTCTACCCCTATTCCTTCTTTATTTCTAACGATATAGATACTATCATTTCTGTCAAATTCGTCTAATAATTCTGAATAATGAGTCGAAAACAAAATCGTTGCGCCATTTTTATTAACCTTTTCATCCAAGAAGAAACGTATCAATGTAGCCACTATTTCTCGATTAAAATGATTTTCTATTTCATCAATAATCAGATAACCACCTTCAATAAATGAAAATGTTGCACTCATGAATACTCCTAGTCCCTTTATCGTTCCAGAGGATAAATAATTTTCCAATATCCTAGGACTGTTAATTATAATTTCCTCTTTTCCATAAAATTTCAATCGAATATCTACTTTTTTTTCTTTAAAACTACATTCAAGATACTCAATACTAGGATCCAAAAAAGTTAATAATTCTTTAGGAAATCTTCCAAGAACATTCAAAATATTGTGATCCGTCCATTCTAACATATCGCTGATGAAGAGACTCATATTTTTCTTTTTATTTTCCGCAACAATAATACTAACATCCTCCATTAAATACTGTTCATTTTTATCTCTCTTTTCTCTCAAGTCAACTTCTGCAAAGTCAAACAAGCTTTTCTTCGTTTTTATCTTTGCCCCATCTTTTGACCACAATTTTTCATCCTTTATAATTAACTTTTCACTCCCATCCACATCACTTATTTCTTTAACTATAGATGTTTCCAGCTTATTTACGTCATGTCCGTCATAAAAATAAGTTGTAATAACCACTTGCTGGTTATCATCCAAATCATCAAGAATCGTTTTCGATTTAATGTTGTTTAAAGATTCATTATTGAGCATTTTCATTACAAACGAAATTGCTTTTAATATAGTTGTCTTTCCAGATGCATTAATACCCACAAATGAAATTGCTTTATTTACATATATATTTGAAAAAACATTACAAAGTCGCTCCTTATCATAATCATCGACCCTTTGTAGCGCCACAAAATCTATATCTAATTCATTCTTAAAGTGTGGCAATCCATTTATTACTATTTTCAAAAGTTTCATAGCGACCTCCATTCTTAATTACGTCCTTTTTGTTTTTACTTTCTTATTATACCCAATCTCGGTAATTTTTTCAATATTTATTTACGTGTTTTGCGTTTTTATTTTCAGCACGAATCGACACTGGATAAACCTCATTCGCGTCCACCTACATCTTACCGCAATACTCCATCACTTTTCTGCTGTAAATTATAATCTCCCTTGCCATTACATATTTCTCTACCTGTCATTATATCTTTAGTTTAATTCTAAAAATAGAGGCTTGCACCACGATAAGGGGCAAACCTCGCTCACTTTTATCGAATCCGAACTCCCCTTTCATAACTTCTGTCTTTGTCCGCATTCTGTAATTGCATCTTCGCCTTAATACAGGCATCACGGAATCCATATTCCGAAAAATCCTTTCCATACATCTCTAGCAGAACGGCTTTCGACTTTGCTCTGCTATATGCTCTACCTGATTATTATTTTCTAGTCCGTCATTGTTTAAGACACCTCCTGCACCTCTAACCAACTCGGCATACTTTTGAATAATTCCTTCGCATTCTTTTTCGATACTACGATTACACTCCGCCAAAGTATTACACAAACTCCAGTTTTCGTCATATGCCTGTTGCTTTGCGTAAAGGTCACTTTCCGAACAACAACCGGCTTTATCAAGCATCCGATTGTTTTCTTTCTCGATGCGTTTCACTTCGGCAGAAGCTGTTTCAATCTGCTCCTTATACATCTTCTTCAAATCTTTTTGAAACAAACTGCACTTGGATAATTCCGCCGTCCATTGATTTATATAAGACGACTTATCCAAAATGCGTTCCATATTGGCTTGATAAGTAGCATAATCCGGATTTTTGTAACGATGCTCGTAATCAAGATCCGAAATTTTATCCAGATTGTATTGAAATTCGTATTGCAAGCAAACGAATTGTGATTGTAATTCTGCCAACAATTCCATATAGTTCTAATATACTCCGACATACTGATGCCTGCCTTATTTGCTTTTTCCTGAATGATACGATTATTTTCGTCTGTAACTTCATGAATCAAAAACTTCACACCATATCTATCACTATATTTATATACAATTGATTTTCCCCCTTCAGAAGAAGCATGCGAAGTCATAGTTTCTTTTTTTAGTAGTGAAAAATCTTCTTTATGTGCCCCTATCCTACCAATCTCATCAATTGTAGATTTCAAAGCATAATATTTATTATTGTGCTTTTCCAGATTTCTCAGATAAAATGATGTGCTTAAAAATCTTTCATACTTTCTCATATAAAGTCCCTGCCTTTCTTTTCCGCCCGATAGGCTGGCGGTAGGGACACAAAAAGAGCCGACGTGGTGATGTACGCCGACTCTGATACCGAAAATAGGCATGACAAAGTACGGTGGGTACATCTTTGGTCAGTCCACGACTATACCGTGAATAGACTCTTGATGTATCCCGCCTCCTTAAGGTCGACCACTTCGGGCATTGGAATAATTTCTCTGACAATCTCCTGTTTTCGATTGTCATCGTTATTATAAAACTAAAATTTTTTTCGTGACCAACTCACCAAGTTGGTCGAAAAATGCCCACAATATCAGCGTTTTCTAATTTTGAGCATAAAACAAGGACCCCTTTCGGGGTCCAAAACCAACTCAGTGAGTTATCAAAATTTATTCATTTTCTTTTATGGTGCTACCTAATTCGCTAACACCTGCTCTCTTACAGATGCTGTTGAAATCCTGCACTGAAATTCCCGGCATATTCTCCATGATACGAATATGGGTTTTATCCGGGTCATAATAGTAATCCAAGTGGCATGGTTGCTAACAACTTCTTTGCTTCACGCCATGTTGGATAATACTGCTCTACCAAAGCATAAAATCTGTGCGTGTGGTTTTTCTCCAACAAATGCACCAATTCGTGAACAACCACATACTCAAGGCATTCCACGGGTTTCTTTGCAAGTTGCAAATTAATCCAGATCCTTCGCTTGTCAATATTACAGGTTCCCCAACGAGTCCTCATATTTTTGATACGAATTTCATTCGCATGAACATCCATTTTCTTTTCGCAACTTGCTACAACAGTATCCAAAACACGGCTCAATTCTTGCCTATACCACTCGATAAATAATTTTTCTTTTACCTCCGTGGATGTCCCCTCTGGTACCGTCATCACAGGTTTAGTAGGTGTTTTTATAATCTTCTGCTGCTTACCCTCATAAATAACCTGCAAACGGTATGGTCTGCTTGTCAGTTTTCAGCAGGGGAGTACCAGTAAAACCAATTAAGACAGCATTCGGCATCAACACTTTTACAGCCTCGTGTAACTTTCCAGAATTGGTACGATGGCACTCATCAATGAATGCCACAATATTTCCCTTTGCGCTGAAGTCCTTCGGCAGGTCTTTCAGCAGTTCTTTTCTGTACTGGTCGATATCAGATTGATTTCCGGCGTTATGTCCGTATTTGTGAATCAGCGAACATACGATAGCATCTTCGTTTTTATCCAAAATGGAACGTAGGTCAGCACAGCTTTTGGCTCTGCGAACCTTTTCGTCTACATCAATAAACAGGATCTCAATCTTGTCATCCAATTCATCACGGTCTGTGATGATTACAACACGGCTGCCATTGACGTTTTCGATAATCCACTTCGTAAGCCATACCATAATGAGAGACTTGCCGGAACCCTGGGTATTCCAGATGATACCAGAAACATTTATTATCTGTTGCCAAGATGAGCGATCTACAGTACCATCCTTTCCGTGATACATGCCGGGAACAACAATTCCTCCAGGACCAACAAAATCCCCGTCTGAATTGAAGTTGCTCATCACATTTTTCATGTGCGCTTCCCGCCCACCTAACAATTCATACATCATTTTTTGTTCAGGTGTCATCATAGCTTCTTCATTGCTTTCATGCAGGAATAATAATGGAAAAATAGAATTCTTTATTCTTATCTTCAATGACATATGAGCCGCCATATTTCTCAATGATTTTTATCACGTTCTTAATTCCTATACCATGTTCATCTACGTCTGATGTTTTCGTAGACTTTATCTCACCATTCTCATATATATTATCATAATTAAAGGTATTCTTAACCGCAACGATTATCATGTCATCTTCTTTTACAAACTTGAACTTAATTACCTTTTTATCCTCACATGTCCCACACGCTTCAATAGCATTATTCAGAAGATTTGAAAGGATAATAACCACATGCCTTCGGCAATATTGCCTAGTGTAAAGTCAATATTGACAGAAATCAATAATTGAAATTATTGTATCTCCATTTGCTAACGCTTACCTTGAATATAAAAACCCTCTTGAACTGAATTTTTATCCAGTCCAAGAGGATTTTCTCTTTTTTACTTTTCTTGCAAACAGCCTAAAAGATTATAACTTTTCTAACTTTTCCAAAAACGCAACATAAAATTCCCGTTCTTTAATACAAGCTTGCTGAACCTCTATACTTTTGGGAGTGTATACTACCGGGTGATCCAAATTATAAAGTGCTTGTTTCGTTGCCTGGATTGCAGATTCTGTTGTATTGCCCAAAATATCCAGATTATCCACATCTCCTTCTCCCTTAAGCTGTTTGTTAAGTCTTTGCACCATCATTTGCGATATGTGGCTTAACATTCCCCAAAAGCCTTGATTTTAAGCCTTTTCAGCCGAAAGTACGGTTTCTGGGCAAATTATAGCATATTGTTGCAAGTCTATTCTTACAAT
>OLVW01000997.1_pt1 | contig 26019 bp, 18 predicted proteins | sample 1673301 | NCBI WGS metagenome assembly OLVW01 (sample SAMEA3178941, study PRJEB25190) | human gut metagenome
CCCGGCCCCTACGGGGTGGTGGAAGGGTGAGCCGGTGCTGGCCGGGAGGGGCAGTCGGAGAGGTAACGGGACATTGCTGCGTTTGTTGCCGCATACGCAGAAAATCTCCTTGCGTATCCTCTGCAAAAGCCGTATACTACTATTATAATAGTATATTAGGTGGAATAGCCATGATGAAGATTTACCGCACACAGGATAAGCAGCTGACGCGCGTTGACGATATGAACGAAGGGGCATGGATCTGCCTGACTAACCCCACCGACGACGAGGTCCGCCGGGTAGCGGCAACGCTGGACATCGAGTCCGCGGACATCGTGGCCGCGACGGACCCCGAAGAATCGGCGCGTATCAGCCTGGAGGACGGCTACACGGTCATCATCGTGGACATCCCCGTCAAGGTGGACGGTGCCGGTGAGGGCATCTATACGACTATCCCCCTGGGCATCCTGCTGACGCAGGAGCTGATCGTCACGGTCTGCTCCACCGATACCGCCGTTATCGGGGATTTTGCCGCCTGCCGGGTCAAGGGGTTCTCGACCCGCAAGAAAATGCGGTTCGTCTACCAGCTGCTCTACCGCGCGGCCACGATGTACCAGCAGGAGCTGCGCCTGATCGACCGCCGCCGCCAGGCCATTGAGAAAAATCTGGCCGGCGAGCTGAAGGACAGCGACCTGATGGAGCTGCACGGCCTGGAATCGACGCTGGTCTACTTTGCCACGAGTCTGCGCGCCAACGCTACGGTGCTGGACCGCCTGACCCGCTATAAGCGGCTGGAGCAGTACCCCGATGACCGTGAGCTGCTCGACGACGTCATCGTTGAGATCCGTCAGGCCATCGAGATGACCAGCATCTACCGCGACGATATAAAGGGCACGCGGGAGCTGTTCAGCTCGATTCTGGACAACCGCCTGAACAACGCCATGAAGTACCTGACCAGCATCACCCTGCTGATGGCCGTGCCCACCGTCATCAGCGGTCTGTACGGCATGAACGTGCAGTCCGACGGCATGCCCTTTGCCAACACCACCGCCGGGTTCGCCATTGTGCTGGGCCTGACGCTGGCGCTCTGTGTGTTTGCGGCGTGGGTGCTGCACAAGAAACACATGTTGTGAGCTATACCGGGCGAGCAATGTTCACCCCTACATGAAGTCTGCCCCGTCGGCAGACTTTTTCTGTAACATCCGCAAAAAAATCCCTACCTTATATAATAAAGGAGGCTGAAACCATGGAGGACGCCGCAATCGTGGCCCTGTACTGGGCGCGGGACGAGCAGGCGCTGGCCGAGACGGCGGCGAAATTCGGCGCGTACTGCCGCAAGATCGCTGACAACATTCTGCACAGCGCCCACGACGCCGAGGAATGCGAGAACGACACCTGGCTGGCCGCGTGGAACAGTATGCCCACCAACCGCCCCGCGCGGCTGGCGCCGTATCTGGGGCGCATCACGCGGAATCTCGCGCTGGACCGCTTTGACCGGGCGGCGGCGCAGAAGCGCGGCAGCGGGCAGACCTGTGCGCCGCTGGACGAGCTGGCCGAATGCGTCGCCGCGCCGGGCAGCGTGGAGGACAGCTTTGACGCTGCCGAGACCGGGCGGCTCATCAGCGCGTTTCTGCGCACGCTGCCGGAGGAAACGCGCAGCATATTTTTGCGCCGGTACTGGTACTGCGACGCGACGGCGGACATTGCCGCGCGGTACGGCCTGACCGAGAGCAAGGTGCGGGTGACGCTGCACCGCACGCGCGGCAAGCTGGCCGCCTACTTACAGGAAAGGGGTGCTGCACTGTGACAGAACGCGAATTATTTGAGGCCATCGGCCATGTGGACGACGACCTGATCCTGGCTGCCGACGCCCCGGTGAAAAAACGCCGCCGGATGGTGCATCTGCACTGGCAGCAGGTCGTGTCTGTGGCCGCGTGCGCCTGTATAGTTTTGGGCGGCGCAGCCGTGTGGCGGAGCGGCACGCTGCACAAGAGCAGCATAGCCAGTGAAGCCGCCATGGCCGCCGACGTCCCGGAGGCCGCTGCCGAGACCGCCCCCGAACCGGACATGCCGATGCTGGATGCCGCCGCGCCCCAGGCAGCGGATGCCGACGAGGGAGCTGCTGTCGAAAAGGACAGCGCCGCTTCCGGCATCGCTCTGGGCTTGGCGCAGTGCGTACAGATTGACGGCGTGCTGTATTTTGATACGGGCAGCGCAGTGGACTGCCCCCCGGACCGCGGGGCTGACGGGGTCATTGAGACAAGCGTTGACCGAGACGCCTTCCCGGAGACGGACGGGTGCTCGAACTTTGGCACCGGGTATTCCTACTGGGTGACCGGGGACGGCGTTGTCGTCGTGGAGATGGACAGCGTATATTATGAGTTCGCAGCAAATTAAACGGCGGAGGGGTCAAGACCCCTCCCTACAAGGCAGGATAAAAAGGGATTTGTAGGGGAGGGTCTTGACCCTCCCGGGAGCCTTACGGGCAGATGCGCTTTTGCGGGAAGGCCAAGGGCCGGGCATGCCCGGCCCCTACCGTGCGGCGATAGTATATAAGCTGCAATAAGGCTCCCTCCCCTACAGCTTTCCATAAAACAGCAACGGCCCATGAACGGTGCATCCCACCGCTCATGGGTCATTTTTTGTCTTTTTCCCGTTCCTTCGCAGCGCTCAACGCCTCGGGCTTGCGGGTGTCGGGGCTTAACAGCGTTGCCCGTGTCACCGCCGCGCCGCCGAATTTACGGCGCAGGGCATCGGCGGCGCGGTCCAGCTTCTCCTGCTTGTCGATGCGGGCGGCATCGGTGAAAAGGTCCATCTGCTCAAAGTTGTCCTCGCCGGTCTTTTCGGCGCTGACACCCACCAGCCGCACGGGGCGCTGCGGCCACATCTGGCGCATCAGCTCGATTGCCACATGGTAGAGGCGGTCCGTGGAGTTCGTCGGGTTGGGCAGCGTCGTCTGGTGACTCGTGCGGCGGAAGGCGTTGTCCACCAGCTGTACCGTGACGACACGGGCCGTCTTGCCGTCGGCGCGCAGACGCCGCCCGACGGAATCGCAGAGTGCCAGCATCGTGGCGTCGGCGTCCTCGGGGCGGGCCAGGTCGCTGGGCATCGTTACGCTGTTGCCGTAGCTGTTGTCGCGGGTGCGCTGCTTGGTCACGGGGTCGGCCTCACGGCCATTGGCGTAGTTCCACAGCGTATCGCCGCGGCTGCCGAACAGCTTGACCGCCGTATCCCGCTCAAGCCGGGCCAAATCCCCTATGGTGTAGATGCCGCAGCTGTTCAGGCGCTTGGCCGCGCTGGGGCCGACGCCGAACAGGTCGCCCACCGGCAGCGGCCACATCTTAGTCTCGATCTCGTATTTATATAAGGTATGCACCCTGTCGGGCTTTTCAAAGTCGGAGGCCATCTTGGCCAGCAGGCGGTTGGGCGCAATGCCGACGTTGACCGTGAAGCCCAGCTCCCGGCGCACGCGGCGGCGGATCGTGTGCGCGGCGGTCAGCGGCGGGCCGAACAGTGCCTCGGTGCCGGTCATGTCGAGAAACGCCTCGTCGATGCTGTATTGTTCAACATCTGGGGTATAATCGTTCAAAATTTGAATCAGTGCCTTGCTGTTTTTTACATAAAAATCAAAGTCCGGCGGCACGACGGTCAGCCCCGGGCACTTGACGCGGGCAGCAAAGAGGCTCTCCCCCGTCTGGATGCCGAATTTTTTCGCCGGGGTGCTTTTTGCCAGCACAACGCCGTGGCGCTTGGCCTCATCGCCGCCGACGACGGCGGGGATCGTGCGCAGATCGACAGTGCTGCCGCCTTGCAGCGCCTTGAGCGCCGACCAGGACAAAAACGCCGAGTTGACGTCCACATGGAAGTAGATTTTGGGCATGGGGACCTCCTTTCCGCCCTTGCCTTCCCCCTCGGGGGAAGGTGGCCCCGCAGGGCCGGATGAGGGCAAAGCCCGCCATAGATGCCCGGCCGGGGATTTCCGCCCTGTAGGGGCCGGACATCACTGCCCGGTAGCCGCGGATGACGCGCCACTTGGCGACACCCTTGTCCGGCTTAAAGCTGCCGTCGGCGCGGGCTTTCAGGTAGCCCTGCTCGATGGCCCACTGGGCGGCTTGGGCCAGCTCCGGGTCGGCTACGTCCGCAAAGGCGGGCAGAGCGGCCGGGGCCGGGCGGCCTGCGGTGTTCCAGAGGAGCATTGCCAGCTCGGCGCGGGTATGGGGCACGGCCACCCCTGCAGGCAGGAGCTGGTCAAGGATGAGCTCCGTGCCCACCTGATAGGCCACGACGCCCGCCGCGCCCACGACTGCGCCGACCGCCAGAAGGGTGCCGAAGCCGTCTCCGCCGTCTGGGCTGCCCTCGCCGCTCTCGGCGGTGCGCCAATGGCCATAGAAGGTCACGTCCCGGTCGAGGTTGCCCACATGGTTCGCGCCCGGGCCCATGTAGTAGGGGCTATCCTCCAAACGGGTGCCGTCTTCGAGGAACCAGCCCTCAAAGAGGCGGGCTTCCTCCTCGCTGCCGGTGATCGCACCGGGGAACTGCATTCCTCCATTCACCGGTTCGTCCCCCGGGCGGACGACCCAGTAGACCTTAAAGTCCGTGGGGGCCTGCTCCGGCTGGGCGATCTTCGCCTTCTTACTCTCGTTCATTTTGCCTTCCACCAGATCAAGGCCGTGAGACATGATCAGGCGTCCCAGTTCGAGGGCATAATAATCCTGTTCCTCCGATGCATCCGTTTCCGCCGTGATGACGGTGCCTGCGCCGGAAACTTCCATCTCGTCTGCTGCCACGATGGCCGAGCCGCCGGCTTTCACATCCAGCGTGCTGTTCGCCACGGTGAGCTTGCCGCACCGAATGCCATAGTTGAAGAAGTTGCCTTCCGAGTTCGTGCCTGCAATGGTCACCTTGCTGTTTTGGATGGTGATATCTTCGTCAGAGCTGCCTGCCCGGATCGCGTCCTCACCAATGTCGCCATCGATATTGCCCGTAAGGGTGAGGGTTGCGTCCTTCAGCGTCAGCGGGCCTTCCGTAAGGATTCCATCGGCGTTGGAAAGGGTGGCTGTGCCGGTAATGGTCAGCTCTTCTGCCAATTCGGAATCGATGCAGCCATTAACACTCGCGGCCCCATCCAGCGTGAGATCGGCATCGTTCAGGGTCAGCGTGTTGGTCGTCGGGTCAAACTTCACAGACCCGCCATCCTCCAGCACGTCGTTCTGGTTGGTTTCCGTTACCTGCTTGCCTGCTACCAAAAGGGCGTAGGTTTCACTTTCCGGCTGGTCCGGGTCCACATCCGTCAGTTCCAGATAGGCGTGGTTTGTCTCTTTGACTTCAAAAAAGCTGTCAAGTTTTTCCTGCACGCTGGTGTCGATTTCCGTATAGTTTTCGTCATCGCCAGTGCGATACCAGAACCTGTTTACGTTCTCTCCGATGCCCAGCCTACTCAGGCCAAAGTCCATACCGATAGTCGTCACATTCAGGAGCAGGTGGCCGCCGTTGTAGGTCAGATGACCCTGTTCCCCGATGTACTGCTGCGCATGGATCACCAGCTCGCTGCCATGGTTCATGGTAGTGAAATTGGCGATGCCGCATTCTGCATTTGTGATCTTCACCTTGCCATCGATCTGAACGCTTCCCCAGCCGATGCCCGTCTGGAAACCCTTCAGCGTGATTCTAGTATCGGAAGCAATCGTCGTTTTATCGTTTGTAGCGCCTAAAATTCCTTTCGACTGGTTTCCCGCATCGGTATTGGTGAGATCGTATTCTCCCCTTACTATTTCCTTTGCTCCATCGAAGCCGTTGCTTTTCGTTCTGCCCGTCACTTTGCCATTTGCCACCAGCCTCAGATTTTCTTCACTGAGGGCTTTGACCAGCGAGTAATTCTCCGAGTCCAAAGTTGTATCCAGCGTCACATCTCCGTCAAAGGTCAAAAGACCCCGGTTATAGGATACCGTACCCTGAATGCATTTCTTACTATCGACCGGTCCGTTCCACTCCGGATACAGAAGTACATTTGTCACCCCGCAAGCTGCTCCCATCGTCGAGCTGCCCGCCAGTGCCAGCGGGGCCGCGAGGTTCAGCGCGAGGGCTGCGGAAAGCACCCCGGCGAGGAATTTCTTCCATCTTCGTTTCATTGCAAAAGCCTCCCTTTTTCTACCAATTTTGTTGCAGGAAAAAAGCTCCACGGTTCACTTTTAGGATACCGTGGAGCTTTGGTTTTTGCTATTAACCCGGGGTTAGTTTTTGGTTAATTCCGGGGGGCGTTTTTCTGGTACCACTCGGCCAGGCGGGCGCGGCGGGTGCGGGGGTCGCCGCCCATATCCAGCTTTGCGTACAGCTGGTTGATGTACTGCTTCACCGTGCCCTCGGAGAGGTAGAGGGCGGCGGCGATCTCCTTGTTGGTGCACCGCCCGGCCACCAGACGGGCCAGCTCCCGGTCGCGGTCGGTCAGGGGCAGCTCCGGCGCGGGGGCGGGCAGGCCCAGCCGGGCGGCAAAGGCCCGGCCTGCGGGCAGGATGCGGGCCACGAAGGGCCCCAGACGCGGCTCGCAAGCGGCCCAGTCCTCCCCTTCCAGCAGGGGGGCCAGAGCGGGATACTGCTCCACAAAGAGCACCCAGAAATCGTCCTGCAGCGCGTCCAGCAAAGCCGCTGCCAGCGCGGCCCGGGCCTCGGCCCGCTGGCCGAAGCGCAGCTGCGCCGCCGCCAGCTGGATGCGGGTCTGCAGGCCCACCAGACCGTAGTGCATGGCCTCGCACCGGCGCAGCAGGCCCTCGCTGTGGGCAATCACCTTCACGTACTCCCCCTGCGCCAGCCAGACCTGCTGCTCGATGAGGGACATCATGGGGCGGCAGGGCCCAAAGAAGCTCACCTCGGCCAGCTTGTGCTCCCGGAACAGCTCCGGGGCCTGCTCCGGCCTGCCCTGCAAAGCGTAGAAATAAGCGGCGATGCTCTCCAGCAGATGCACCTGCACCCCGTCGTGCTTTTGCAGCAGGGCGGCGCGCTTGGCGGCAAAATCGTACTCCTCTTTCCCCTTGCCGCACAGGGCCAGCCGCAGGGCCAAAAAGTCGCAGCAGAGGGTCATGTTCTCCTGCCCGGCGGCGTCGGCCCGGGCCCGCTCCAGCAGCACGGCGGCTTTCTCCCACGCCCCCTGCAGGTAGGCGGCCTCCGCGTCCATCAGCAGCTCGGCCCCCCGGCCGTGGCCGTTGGTGATTTTATAGTAATGGGGCATACACTCGTACATTTCGGCCAGTTCTTTGCCCAGCTCCCCGGGGGCGCGGTAGTACATCATCAGCACCGAGGGGGAGCCGAAGGTCCAGCTGCCGCTGTTGCGCAGGGTGACGGCGGGGCGGCTCATCTGGCGGCTGGCGCTGCGGTGGAGGCGGCTCATCTGGGTGATGTCGTTGTAGAACAAGAAGCTCTGGATGAGGTCGCACTCCCCCAGCAGGTTGCCCCGCTCGGCGGCGGGCCACTCGGGGTGTTGGGCCACGGCGGCTTCCAGCAGGGCTTTCAGCTCCATCATTTTGGGGATCTGCTGCCAGGTGAACATCCGGCGCATCAGCACCAGAATGGCCAGCGGGTGGCGCTGCAGTGCTTCCACCGGGCAGCGGTCCAGCCGCTGCAGCAGCTCGGCGGGGCTGAGGGAGGCAAGCAGATCCCCCGCGTCCGCCTCGATGACGGCAAGGGCTGCATCGCGGTCGCCGCAGTGCTCAAAGGCCTGCAACGCGTGGAGGTACTGGGCTTTTTGGGCATACCAGCGGCCATACCGCTGCCAGACCTCCGTTTGCCGGGCGGCGGGCAGCTGGGCAAAGAGCCGCTCGGCGCACTCTTTCATCATGTGGTGGAAGCGGAAGCTCACCCCGTCCGGCAGGCGGGTGACAAAGGCGTTTTGCTGGGTGAGGGCCCGCAGCACCTCCTCCGCGTCGGGCAGGGCGGTGACAGCCCGGGCCATCTCCACCGTGAACTCATCGGCCAGCCCCATCACAGCGAGGAAGCCCCGGGTCTTCTCGGGCAGGGACTCCAGCATGGCGGCGGTGAACATGGCGTAGATGTCCGACCCCAGCTGCAGCAGGCTCCCCCGCTCGGCCAGGGCATGGAGGTTCAGGTAGACGGCGGAGAACCACCCCTCGCAGGAGCGCAGCAGGCTCTCGGCCTGGGCGGCGGTGATCTCCACGCCGCAGCGGTGGGTGTAGGCCAGCAGCTCCTCCCGGTTCAGGCGGAGGCCGTCGGCCTCGATGCGGTGGAGCCGCCGCCCCAGCCGCACCACCTGCTCCCCGGGCAAAAAGCGGTTGCGGCTGGCCACGATAAGGTGGACGTTCTCGGGCAGGCGGTAGGCCAGCCGACACAAAAACTGCGCCACCCGCTCGTCCCCCAGCAGGTGGAAATCGTCCAGAAAAAGATAGTAGGGCGTTTTGCCGCCCAGCGCGGCACACAGGTCCTCCAGCAGCAAAGCCGCGCCGCTGGCGTCGGCGGGGCAGTCGTAGCCCTCCAGCACCGTCAGCCCGGCGGCGGCAAAGACCTTCTGCACGCTTTTCCAGAAGATGGAGCGGTTATCCGAGTAGATGCTGGCTTGCAGCACCACGGCCCCCGCCTTGGCCTGCTCTGCCAAGAACCAGCGCACCGCCGTCGTTTTACCGTAGCCCATGGGGGCCACCACCGCCGTGAGCGCACAGGACGCTATGGGCCGCAGCGTCTCCCGCATTCGGTCCGAGATGTAGATGATGTTCAGGTTCTGCCTGTTTCTGGCCATGCGCGTTCCCCTTTTCCTTATGCTAAGGCTATTGTAGCACATTTGCGGCGAAGAGAAAAGTGCGGCAGGGATGCAAAAAAGCAGGCAGAGCCTTCGCCTTTGCGAAAAGTTCTGCCTGCGTTCTTTTTATAAATTGGGATTCTTGGGAGCGGCGGTTTTGGCTTAGTACATGCCGCCCATACCGCCCATGTCACCGCCTGCAGCAGCGGGTGCAGCAGGGGGTTCCGGCAGATCAGCGACCAGGCTTTCGGTGGTCAGCACCATCTCAGCGACGGAGGCTGCGTTCTCCAGAGCGGAACGGGTGACCTTGGTGGGGTCAACGATGCCAGCAGCGATCATATCGTCCACAAAGACCTCGTTCTGAGCATCAAAGCCGTAGTTGGGCTTGTTGGCAGAGATGATCTTGTCGATGATGACACTGCCTTCCAGACCGGCATTCTTAGCGATCTGGCGCAGAGGAGCTTCCAGAGCCTTCAGAACGATCTTGGCACCGGTGCGCTCGTCGCCTTCCAGCGTGTCGCACAGCTCGCGCACAGCGGGGATCGCATTGATAGGAGCAGTGCCGCCGCCAGCAACAACACCTTCCTGAACAGCAGCCTTGGTTGCGTTCAGAGCATCCTCGATGCGCAGCTTCTTGTCCTTCATCTCGACCTCGGTAGCAGCACCGACCTTGATGACGGCAACGCCGCCGGCCATCTTGGCCAGGCGCTCCTGCAGCTTCTCGCGGTCAAAGTCAGAGGTCGCAACGGCGATCTGGCTGCGGATCTGGGCAACACGGTCTGCGATAGCCTGCTTGTCACCGGCACCGCCGACGATGGTGGTGTTCTCCTTGGTGACCTTGACCTGGCGGGCCTTGCCGAGCAGCTGCATGGTGGCGTCCTTCAGCTCATAGCCCAGGTCGCTGCTGATAACCGTGCCGCCGGTCAGGGTGGCGATATCCTGCAGCATCTCCTTACGGCGATCGCCGAAGCCGGGAGCCTTGACGGCAACGACATTCAGGCCGCCGCGCAGACGGTTGATGATCAGGTTGGACAGGGCATCGCCCTCGACATCTTCAGCAATGACCAGCAGCTTACGGCCAGACTGGATGACCTGCTCCAGCAGAGGAACGATGTCCTGGAAGACGCTGATTTTCTTGTCGGTAATCAGGACGGAGCAATCGTCGTAGACAGTCTCCATCTTCTCGGTGTCGGTGACCATGTAGGGGGTCACGTAGCCGCGGTCGAACTGCATGCCTTCGACGACCTCGGTGTAGGTCTCGGCAGTGGTCTTATTCTCCTCGATGGTGATAACGCCATCGGCAGTGACCTTCTCCATTGCGTCAGCGATCAGCTGGCCGATCTCAGCGTCGCCGGCAGAGACAGTGCCAACACGGGCGATGTCCTTGCTGCCGTTGACCTTCTGGCTGTGCTCCTTAACGGAGGCAACAGCGGCGGCGACAGCCTTCTGCATGCCGCGCTTGATGTCCATGGGGTTGGCACCGGCGGTAACGTTCTTCATGCCCTCGGTGACCATGGCCTGTGCCAGAACGGTTGCGGTGGTGGTGCCGTCGCCTGCTGCGTCGTTGGTCTTGGTAGCGACTTCACGCACCAGCTGTGCGCCCATGTTCTCGAACTCGTCCTTCAGCTCGATCTCTTTTGCAATGGTCACGCCATCGTTGGTGATGACCGGTGCGCCGAACTTTTTGCCCAGCACCACATTGCGGCCCTTGGGGCCGAGGGTGATCTTGACGGTGTTAGCTAGGGTATCAATACCAGCGCACAGTGCCTTGCGGGCGTCCTCGCCCTGCTTGATCTGCTTTGCCATAATAAATCGCTCCTTTATAATGCAAACTCAATTGAAAAGGGAAAGCTTAGTCTTCCACAACAGCCAGAATATCGCTCTGGCGCACGATGGTGCACTCTTCGCCGTCCACCTTGACCTCCGTACCGGAGTACTTACTGGTGAGGACCTTGTCGCCGACCTTAACGGTCATCTTGACTTCCTTGCCGTCCACGACACCGCCGGGGCCGACAGCCACTACCTGTGCCACCTGCGGCTTTTCTTTTGCGCTGCCAGTCAGGATCAGGCCACCCTTGGTGGTCTCCTCGACTTCAACAGTCTTAATGACAACACGGTCTGCAAGAGGAATGATCTTCATAATTCTTGCCCTCCAATTATATTGAATTTATTTGAAACTTTGTTGCGTCCTGCGGGGGCTTCGTGTATGCTCCGCAGTGGTTTAGCACTCTTTTTCTCTGAGTGCTAAGTGTATTGTACTCATCTTGCCCTGAAAAATCAAGAGGTTTTGCAATTTTTCTTTGTTAAGAATTTATGACAGTCAAAAATCGTACCCTGCCACGCAAAAAAAGACGCAGCCGCTGCACAATTTTTGCACAGCGGCTGCGTTCTGTTCCAATGGTAAGGTTTGCGGCAGTGCTTTTTATCTTACGCCTGCTTTTTTGGCGGTAAAGCGCTGGTAGGCGGGCAGCGGCAGCAGCACGCAACCCGCCAGCGGCTGCACCTGCACCGACACCTGCTTGCAGGGGGCACACTCGCCGTCTACGGTGGCAATGATGGGTCCACGGTCATCTGCTGCCCGCAGACTGACCGATTTTGCGCGGCGGTAGATAAAGTAGGGCTTTGCGGCCTCGGTGAGTTGGCCGTTTTGAAAGTGCTGGCCGTTTTTGTACAGCATCAGCAGCTTTGCAATGACCCGACGGCTGACCTTGCGCACGATGAACACATCCAGCCAGCCGTCATCTGGCTGTGCCTCCGGCCCTGCCATGAAGCCGCCGCCGTAGGCGCGGCCGTTGCACACCGCGCACATCAGGCAGTCCACGGTCAGTACCTCGCCGTCAATGACGTACTCCACCCTGCGGCCGATATGCCCGCACAGCTGCTGGACAATGGACAGCGCATAGGCTGCTTCGCCGCCGCACAGCGGGATGCGCCGGAACTTGGGGATGCCGTAGGCCACCTGTGCGTCCAGACCGGCAGCGCAGATGGTGGCAGAAAGCCCCAGACTGGTGCGCATCAGGTCGATGGGCACCGCCCCGCCGGCCAGCTGGGCGTCCAGATCCAGAAACTCCTCTTTTGTACCGTAGGTGCGCAGAAAGTCGTTGCCGCTGCCATAGGGCAGACAGCCCACGGCGGTCTTATCAAAGCCGTGGGCACCGGTGAGCGCCTCGTTGAAGGTGCCGTCACCACCAGCGGTAAAAATGCGCAGCTCCACCCCGGCCTTCTGGGCGGCAGCGGCGGCTGCGCGGGACAGTTCCCGGGCGTGGCCAGCGTGGGTGGTGACGCGGATGGTGTAGTCCTCCGGGGCAAGCCCGGCACCGGCAGCCGCTGCCGCGATCTGCTGCGGCAGGGTGCGGGTACAGTCGGCCTTTCCGGCTGCGGGGTTGAGAAGAAACAGCGTGTGCATCGGGATCCTCCCTGTTGTAACTCTATTTCCTCTATAATAGTCGAAAACCGTGCCGGTTGCAAGCGAAAACGTTATTTTGCTATTTTCTTATAGGGTTATGGTCTCATCCTCCCGCAAAACAATGCTGCCATCGGCGGCGCAGTCTGCTGTCCAGTGCTGCCCTACACAGGCAGTTCCGGCGGCAATGCGGTTTGCAAGCGCCTGCTCCACCGCCCTGTCCACCTGACGGCGCAGCTCCCGCGCACCATAGGCCGATTGCGCCCGGGCAGCCAGTGCCGCCCCCACCTGCGGGGTGTGGCGCAGCCGGTAACCGCTGCGGGCGGCGCGCTGCTCCAGCTGGCAGAGCATTTTTTCTGCAATGGCGCAGAGGTTTTCCTCTGCCAGCGGGCGGAACACGATCACCTCGTCCAGCCGCCCCAGCAGCTCCGGCCGGAACCACTTTTTGGCTTCCTCCACAGCCTGCGCGGACTGCTTTTCAAACACCGCTTCTGCCCCGGCGGCAAAGCCCAGCGGCGCGTTCTGCCCCGCTAAGAAACGTGCGCCCAAGTTGGAGGTGAGCAGCACGATGGTGTTGCGGAAATCTGCCTTGCGCCCCATGGCATCGGTCAGCTGACCGTCCTCCAAAATTTGCAACAGGATATTCTGGATATCCGGGTGTGCCTTTTCGATCTCGTCAAACAGCACCACGCTGTACGGGCGGCAGCGCACGGCCTCGGTCAGCTGACCGCCCTCGTCGTGGCCGAGGTAGCCCGGCGGCGCACCCAGCAGCCGGGCGGCGGTGTGCTGCTCCTGATACTCCGACATATCAAATTTGAGCAGCGCTTTCTCGCTGCCGAACCAACTGACCGCCAGTGCCCGCGCCAGTGCGGTCTTGCCCACGCCGGTAGGCCCTAAAAACAGCATAGCACCGATGGGCCGCCCCGGCTCGCCCAGACCGGTGCGGCTGCGCCGGATAGCCCCCGCCACCGCAGCCACTGCCCGCTGCTGGCCAACGATCTCGGCGTTCAGGCGGCTTTCCAACTTGTCCAGCCGCTCCCGCTCCTGTTCGCCCACTCGCTGGGCGGGCACGCCGCTGGCCGCTGCCACCACCCGGGCGATATCCTCCGGGCTGAGCACCGGCTGGGTGCGCTGCTCCTTTTCGGCAAGGATGCGCGCCGCCGCACAGGCTTCGTCCACAAGGTCGATGGCCTTATCCGGCAGGCAGCGCCCGGGCAGATACCGCACCGAAAGCTCCACCGCCGCCTGCAAGGTCTGGGGCGGCAGGCGCACGCCATGATACCGCTCGTAGCGGGGCGCAAGGCCGTTGAGGATCTCCACCGCCTGCGCGGGGGTGGGCTCCTCCACCTGCACCCGGCCAAAGCGGCGTTCCAACGCGGCATCCTTCTGAATGTGGGTGCGGAACTCCTGATTGGTGGTGGCGCCGATGAGCTGGAACTCGCCCCGGGCAAGCACCGGTTTTAAGATGCTGGCAGCGTCAATAGCACCCTCGGCGGCACCGGCTCCCACGATGGTGTGGAACTCGTCGATGAACAGGATGGCAGTGCCGTCCCGCACCAGCTCTTCCAGCAGGTTTTTCAGCCGCTCCTCAAAATCGCCCCGGTATTTGGTGCCTGCCACCAAGCTTGCCATATCCAGCGCCAGCAGCCGCCGCCCTTGCAGCGCTCTGGGCACCTGCCCAGCGGCAATGCGCAGCGCCAGACCCTCGGCCAGCGCCGTTTTGCCCACGCCCGGCTCGCCAATCAGACAGGGATCGTTTTTCTGGCGGCGGCACAGGATCTCCACCATGCGGTCCAGCTCCGCTTCCCGGCAGAACACCGGGTCCAGCTCCCCTTCGGCGGCGCGGCGGGTCAGGTCGCGGCAATATTTATCGCTGGCGCGGCTGCCCCGGGGGATGCTGGCCGACACCCGGGGCTGGGCGGGCAGCACAAACTGTCCGCTCAGCTGACGGCACTCCCGCACTGCCTCGGTGAGCGAAAGCCCCATCTCCGCCAGCAGCAGCCCGGCGGCGCAGCCGTCATCTTCCAGCATGGCGCAGAGCAGGTGCTCCGGCTCTGCCCGGCTGACGTGGGCGTTCTGTGCCCCAATGAGCGCGTAGTCCATGGTGCGGCGCAGATCCGGTGCCATGGACTGCCGGGTCAGCCGCTGTACCGGGGCGCTGCGCCGCTGCGCCAGCTGGCGGCGCACCTCTGGCTCGGTGATGTTTTTCCGGGCGAGAAACTGCGCCGCAGCGCCCTGCTGCCGCAGCATTGCCAGCAAAAGATGGCTGGTATCTGCCTGCTCACAGCCCAAATCCCCCGCCAGCTGCACCGCCTGCTGCAACAGCCGCGCCGCCGGGCGCGAAAAGCCCCGGTAACCGCCCATACCCAGATTTTTCCAAATGCCCATGTGTCTGCTCCTTGCTGCATATAAAATCGTCTGCACTGGAAGTATAGCCCTAAAGGCGCAGAAAAAATCAGTCGTTTGTGTCGGGCGGCAGAAAAGTAAAAAACGATCCGCAGTGGTTGCCGGGGGCGCGGATGCGTCCGGCTGCTGCGGATCGTTTTTTGAGATTTTATCTTGCGGGGAACGTTTTCAGAACGAACCGCCTCCGCCGCCGTGGGTAGTGCCGCTGGAGGAGGTGTGGGTGGAGCTGCCGCCGGAATCGCTGGAGCTGGACTCCTTTGGCCGCTCGGTGCGGTGCACGTCACGGTACAGATACAGATCCCGCTGGTTGGTCAGCTTCATACTGCCCTGCCGCACATAGCTGGTTGCGTCCCGCTGCGGTGCCACGCTCTTGAGCTGGCTCTTCATCACGCCGGTCACGATCAGTGCAGTCACCAGACCAATGACCAGCGCCACGCCCAGATACACGATCGAGAACGGCTCCTTGGGCATGTTGTCCACATCGTAGGGGTGGCCTTCGCGGGCGGCGGTAACATACGCATCCGTCCACTGGATAAAGGTGCGGAAGGCGGCGGCGTAATCGCCGTCTGCCATATCAGGGGTCATCTGCTCGCCAAGGTACTGGATGCCGGCATCCGTAAAGGCGGTAATGCCGTAGCCGCAGGTAGAGATATGCCACTTACGGTCGCCTGTGCTTACCAGCAGCAGCACGCCGTCCCGGTTTTCACCGTAGCCGAACTGGCAGTAATCGTACAGGTCATCGGCGTATTCTTCCATGCTGGTGTAGCCCTCGCTTTCCAGCGAGTCGATGGTGGCAACGACCACATCAAAACTCTGGCGGACGCTCAGCTCCTCCAGCGAAGCTTCCAGCTCGCTGTCCTCATCCTCGGTCAGAACTTCCGCGCTGTCGTTCATGCGGTAATACAGGTCGGCAAAGCCGTCTGCGGCAAAGGCCGGCACAGCCAGCGCCAGCAAAAGCACCAGTGCGGCCAGCGCAGTACAGAGGGAGCGCAGCGGGGTAACAGTCTTTTTCATCTTCCGTCCCTCCTTTACAGAATACCGGCCAGCCACAGCAGCCACATCACCGCATAGGATGCGGCACCAACGGCTACGGTAAGTCCCAGCGTCCACTTGCGGGCGGCGGCCTTATCCACCGGCAGGTTGCCCACAAACTTGCCGGTCTGGCCGTTCATGGCAAAAATGTAGTTGTTGCCCTGCCAGCTGGTGCTCAGCACCCACACCGGGAACAGGGCATACTTTGCCTTGCCGCCGTGCAGCTGAATGCTGCTGTTCTCCATTTTCACGGAGTCGTAGCCGGTAACGGTCTGGGTAAAGGCGTCCTCAGTGGACTGCCGGATACGCTCGTTGGCGCGCTGGATGCTTTTTTGGGCGTCCACATCGTACTTATCGGCCACATAGCCCGCCAGATACGCGGTCTTGAAGGGCACGGCATCGCTCATGGTAAAGGGCTCGATGGATTCCATCAGGTCGTCCTCCATCTTGGAAGAGCCATCCACCGGAACCGCGTCAAAGCCCAGCACGCCATCCCGGCGCACAGAGTAGTAGCTGGTCTCGGTATAATTGTAGTCGTCATCCGACCAAAAGCGGGTGCGGGTGGCGGTAAAGCGCAGCTGGGCGTCGGCATCGCTGTCGTACAACCAGAAGGGCACATACACGCCCTTGATCTCGTCGATATGGTTCTGGCTGCGGAACACCTTGGGCAGCAGGGTCTTGCCCTTGAGGTGCTCCTGCAATTTCGCCTTGGCAGCCTTTTTGTCCAGCTTGAAGGGGATGATGAGGTCGGGGCGCAGGTCTCCGGCAAACTGTCCGGTCAGCACGATGGGGTTGCCGCAGAACGGGCAGGCCGAGGCGGCCATGGTGTCATCGCCCACGATCTCGCCGCCGCAGCTCTTGCAGACATAAGTATGCAGACCGGCGGTCTCGCCCTCTGCCCAGCTGCCGCCGGGGGTGGTCCAGTTCATCTTGCTGGGCTTTTGGTCTTTCAGATCCTCATCGTAGCCCTTCAGCGCGTCCACCTCAAACTCGGTGTCACAGTAGGGGCATTTCATCTTCTGGGTGGTGCTGTCGAACTGGATGGCACCATCGCAGCAGGGGCACTTATATTCCAGCATTCCTGCCATAGTGTTTCCTCCTATGATCTGCGGAACAGAGGCTCCTTCCCTGCCCCGCAGTGTGATTGGTTATTGTGTGCCGGGTTCAGCTGCGGTCGCTGTCGTCAAAGGGGTCGCCGCACTCCGGGCAGAACTTGGGCGGGTGTACGGGGTCTGCCGGTTCCCAGCCGCACTTGTCGCACTTATACTTGGGCGTACCGGCGGGCTTGGGTTTGCCGCACTCGGAGCAGAACTTGCCCTTGTTCACCGCGCCGCAGCTGCAAGTCCAGCCCTCTGCTGCCGCCGGGCGGGGCTTGCCGCACTCCGGGCAGAATTTGCCGGTAACGGTAGCGCCGCAGCTGCAAGTCCAGCTGTCGGCAGCGGGCTTCGGCTCCGGCTTTTTGCTGCCGCATTCCGGGCAGAACTTGCCGGTGACGGTAGCGCCGCAACTGCACTTCCAGCTGTCGGCGGCAGAAGTCCGCTGCTGGGGTGCTGCGGGCTGCTGCCCCATGGCGAACAGGCTCTGGGCGTTCATGCCGTTTGCACCGGCTGCCATGCCCATGCCCATAAAGCCGGTCATAGCACCGGCGGTGTTCCCTGCGGCAGTCTTCATGGCGTCGATCTGACCGCCCACCAGACGGGCTGCGGCGGTGGTGGGGTCGGTGGTCATGGCATTTTCTTCCCACTCGGTGATCTTTTTCTGCTGCTCCTCCGGGATGGACAGGGAGTTGATGTTGAAGGAGAATACCTCAATGCCGCGCTTTTTGCGCCAGACGTTGGACAGCTGCTCGTTGAGCGCCTCCGAGATCTCCAGCGTGTGGGCGGGGATCTCGTAATACTGCACCTTGTTGGCAGAAAGGGTGGCCAGCGCCGGCTGCAAAGCGTTCATCAGCTCGCTCTTCAGGCGGGGAGCCAGTTCCGAGGCATCATACTGGTTGGAGACGTTGCTGCACACGTTGGTGTAGAACAGCAGCGGGTCGCAGATGCGGTAAGTAAAGCTGCCGTTGCAGCGGATATTCACCGAGAGCTTATAGCCCCGCTCCTCGCTGACCACCACGCGGAACGGGATGGGGGTGGCGGTGCCGTACAGGATCTCGCCCAGTTCCTTGGTGTTGATGTAGTACACGCGCTGATCCTTGCCGGTGTCGCCGCCGTAGGTAAAGCGTTTGGCTACGGTCTGGAAGGTAGCAGCCAGACTATCGCCAAAATTGCCGGTGAACACGCTGGGCTCGGTAGAGGAATCAAAGGTATACTCGCCCGGCTCGGCGCACACCTCCACCACCTTGCCCTGCTCCACGATGAGCATACACTGACCATCGGCCACAGCAATGCCGCTGCCGTTGGTAATGATGTTGTCCTCGCCGTGGTTGGAACTGCGGCGGGAGGTGCGCTTCTGACCCTTGACCATCAGCACGTCCTTATCCAGAGAATCGCAATAGAAAAATTCCTTCCACTGGTTTGCAAGTGTTCCACCCAGTGCGCCCATACCTGCTTTGATCAAACCCATAGTAATTTCCTCCTGTACGTTTTATTGTTTTGCTTTCTTCTTTTTTATCATGCAGAACGATTTCGTTTGTAAAAAGGTTCTGCCTGCTCAGGGGTAAGGGTCAGATAATTAATATTATAATCATACTGCAATGCGGCGCTGAACGCAAGGCATTTCTAACCGTTGTCATCTGCCTTTCCGACTTCTTTCACAAAAAGAACACCGGAGCGTCTATAGAGACTCCGGTGTTCCGAAATAATATTTTTATGCTTGTCCCGTGCCCAAAAAGGCTTAGAACCGCCGCCATGTATCCGGCATAAACAGCACCAACATGGGGAAGATCTCCAGACGTCCGGCCAGCATATCAAAGATCAGCACCAGCTTTGCGGGGTCTGCAAAGCAGCCGAAGTTCTGCATTGGGCCTGCCATTTCCAAGCCCGGGCCGATGTTGTTCAGGGTAGCCGCCACGGCGGTAAAGTTCGTTACCATATCAAAGCCGTTCAGACTGATTAGGAAGAAGGAGGCCGCAAAAATAAAGATATACGCCGCCACAAACACGTTGGTGGTTCGGATGGTCTCGTGGTTCAGCAGCTTGCCGTCCATGCGGGCGGGCGCTACCACCTGCGGGTGCAGGGCGGTCTTGAGTTCCTTAACTAATGTCTTGCCCAGAATGAGGAAACGGCTCACCTTGATGCCGCCGCCGGTGCTGCCCGCACAGGCACCAATAAACATGAGCATGACCAGAATCTCTTTGGAGAGGGTCGGCCACAGGTCAAAATCGCAGCTGGAGAAGCCAGTGGTGGTGATGATGGAGCCCACCTGAAAAGCGGCCTGCCGCAGCGCCTCGCCAAAGCTGTTGTACATACTATAAATATTAGCAGTGATGATACCCACTGCCACCGCAATGACCACAAAGTAGCCCCGCACCTCCTCGCTGGCAGCAGCGCGGCGGAACTTGCGCATGAGCAGCAGGAAGTAGGCATTGAAGTTGACGCCGAACAGGATCATGAAGATGGTCACGACCCACTGGATGTAGGGCGAAAAGCTGGCAAAGCTGTCGTTGCGGAAGCCGAAGCCGCCGGTGCCCGCCGTACCAAAGGCAGTGAGCATGGCTTCGAACAGGGGCATTCTGCCAACAAGCAGGAACACCAGCTCCAGCACGGTGAGGGCAAGGTAGATGCCGTACAGGATCTTAGCGGTAGACTGTACCTTGGGCACCAGCTTGTCCACCTGCGGGCCGGGGCTTTCGGCTTTCATCAGGTTGACGTGGGAGCCGCCGGTCAGCGGCAGCAGCGAGAGCAAAAACACCAGAACGCCCATACCGCCGATCCAGTGGGTGAAGCTGCGCCAGAACAGAATACCGTTGGGTAGCCCCTCTACGGCGGGCAGAATGCTGGCACCGGTGGTGGTAAAGCCGGAGACCGTCTCGAACAGGGCATCCACGGGGTTCGGGATGCAGCCGGTGAGCACAAAAGGCACCGCGCCCATCATCGAGATGAACACCCAGCACAGCGAGGTAGCCGCAAAGCCTTCGCGCATATAGAACACCTTACTGCGGGCTTTGATGGTGTGCAGGGCGTAGCCGATGCCGGCGCTGACCGCAGCTGTGAGCAGAAACACGCCCAGCACCATCCACTCGCCGTACACTAAGCTGGCGGCGGCTGGCAGCAGCAGCAACGCGCCCTCGATCATCAGTACATAGCCCAGCAGACGGAAAACGATCGCATAATTCATAGTCCGCCTCCGTCAGTGCTCCACAATATCGCGCAGATCGTGCAGACCATGCTCCAGCGTGACCACGATGACGTTATCACCCACTTGGATCTGGTCGCCGCCGCGGGGAATCAAAATCTTGCTGCCGCGGGTAATGCAGCACAGCAGCAGGTTCTTTTTCAGGTGCAGCTGGCTCAGGGGCACACCGGTAGCGGCGCTCTCCTCGTGCACCGTAAATTCCAGTGCCTCCACGCGGTCGTCCAGGATGCGGTACAGCGTCTTGATGTTGTTGCCCGCCTCGTTTTGCAGGGCGCGGACGTACTGCACGATGTAGTCACAGGTCATGTACTTGGGGTAGACCACGCTGCCCAGATCCAACCCGGCCAGAATATCGTCAAATTCCAGACGGTTGACCTTGGTCACCAGTTTGCCGTTGGAGTGCTTTTTGGCAAACAGGGTCAGCAGCACGTTCTCTTCGTCGATGTTGGTCAGCGCCACAAAGGCCTCGGTAGATTCCAGACCCTCGGAAAGCAAAAACTCGCGGTTGGAGCCGTCCTCATTCAGGATCTGTGCGCCGGGCAGCTGCTCGGCCAGTTCCACGCAGCGGGCGGCGTCCCGCTCCACGATGCGCACCCGCACATGGTTTTCCAGCAGTTCCTGACTGAGGTAGTAGGCAATGGCACCGCCGCCCACGATAAGAGCGTTGCGCACCGGCTGCACCGGCAGATGTAGCTGCTGGAAGAAGGCGTGGGCCTTTTCCTGCGTAGCAAGGAAGGTGACCTGATCGCCCTTTTGCAGCACAAAGTTACCGTTGGGGATGATGACCCCGCCCTCACGCTCCACCGCGCACACCAGAATATCGCTCTTGAGCCGGGTGGGGATCTCGCGGATGGCTACGCCGTCCAGTGCATCGGGCAGCGCAAACTTGATCAGCCGCACACGGCCGTCCGCAAAGGTATCGATCTTGCTGGCGCCGGGGAACCGCAGCAGATGGGAGATCTCCTTTGCCGCTGCCATTTCCGGGTTGATGATGGCGGAAATGCCGATCTGCTTTTTGATAAAGTCCAACTCGTGGCTGTAAGACGGGTTGCGCACGCGGGCAATACCGTGGCAGTGACCCGCCTTTTTGGCAAACATGCAGCAAAGCAGGTTCAGTTCGTCCGAGCCGGTGACCGCAATGAACACATCCGCATCCTCAATGCCCGCCTCGGACAGGGTGGTGATGGACGAGCCATTGCCCACGATGCCCAGCACGTCGTAGCTTTCGGTCAGGTGCTCCACGCGCGCCTTGTTGGTGTCCACCACAGTCACGTTGTGGCCTTCCTCGCTGAGCTGGCGCGCCAGTGCCGTACCGACCTTGCCGCCGCCCACCAGAATGATCTTCATAACAAGTCCTTTCTCCTTTGGCAGCCCCTTTTTCCGGGGCATACAAGTACAGCATAGTATACCATATCCCGATGCAAAGTTCTACCGTTTGTCCCGCAAATACAGCGAATTGCTTAAAAAGCGACAGTTCTTTTGTGCAAAAGGCCAATTGCAGCGTGAAAGCGCACAAAAGGGACTGCCGCACAGCTTTGTGCAGCAGTCCCCTTGGAGGTTTTATAAGATTCAGTACCGCTCTACGCCGTCCTTGGTGACAAGGGCGTATACCAGCGGGGCTTCCTCCGGCTTTTCCGCGCCGTACACAAGGCCGCTGCGGTACTCGGCGGCAGCGGCTTCAAACTTGTCCGCTGCGCCGTAGAAGGTGGCAAGGCTTTCGCCCTTATGCACATAGTCGCCGCGCTTTTTGTGCAGGGTGATACCGGCGGCAAAATCCAGCGGGTCGCCTTTTTTCTGGCGGCCTGCGCCCAGCAGCACACTGGCAGAACCGATCTTTTCCGCATCGTTGGCCACAATGTAGCCGTCCTGCTCGGCCAGCAGTTCGTAGCTGGCGGCGGGCTGTGCAAACAGGCTGTAATCATCCAGCACCCGGATGTCGCCGCCCTGCGCGGCAAACATTTCCTTGCACTTTTCAAAGGCAGAGCCGTCCGCAATGACCGCCTCGGCCATAGCGCGGCAGTGGGCGGCATCGCCCTTGCCTGCCAGTACCAGCATGTTGGCCGCCAATTGCAGGCACACCTCGGTCAGGTCTGCCGGGCCGTGGCCCTTGAGCACGTCCATACTCTCCATGACTTCCAGACTGTTGCCGATGTTGTGCCCCAGCGGGGTGTCCATATCGGTGATCATGGCGGCTACCCGGCGGCCATGGTGGGTGCCGATGGCGACCATCAGCTGCGCCAACTCAATGCTCTGGTCAACAGTTTTCATAAAGGCGCCTGTGCCGGTGGTGACGTCCAACAGAATGGCGTCCGAACCGGAGGCCAGCTTTTTAGACATGATGCTGGACGCGATGAGCGGAATGCAGCTGACGGTAGCGGTAACGTCCCGCAGGGCGTACATTTTTTTATCTGCCACCGCAATGCCCTCGCTCTGGCCGATGACCGACAGACCGATCTGGTTCACCTGTGCAAAAAATTCCTCCTGCGAGAGGGCGGTCTTTGTGCCGGGCACGCTCTCCATCTTGTCGATGGTGCCGCCGGTGTGGCCGAGACCCCGGCCGCTCATTTTAGCGATCTTCACCCCGCAGGCTGCCACGATGGGCGCGATGACCAGCGTGGTCTTGTCGCCCACGCCGCCGGTGGAGTGCTTGTCCACCTTGATGCCCGGAATGGGCGAAAGGTCCACCATGACGCCGCTGTGGGCCATCACGTCGGTAAGCTCTGCCGTCTCTTCGTCGGTCATGCCGCGCAGGTACACAGCCATCATCCAGGCAGCCATCTGATAATCGGCCACCTCACCGGACACATAACCGTTGACGATGCTCTCCAGCTCTTCACGGCTGTGGGTGCCGCCGTCGCGTTTTTTGGCGATCAGATCATAAATGCGCATAACTTCACGCTCCTGTCGAAATAGTATGACATTGTAGTCTCAGTATAGCAAAATTCCAGTCAAAAGCAAGATTTTTTCTGTAACTTTTGCCCATTTTTTAAACAAAAGGGCGCAGCTGCCCGAAAAAGCAGCTGCGCCTGTGAGGTTTGCGGAGAAACGCCCCGGATCAGCGGGAACCCTTGTCGTAGGGGATACCCTCTGCCTTGGGGGCCATGCTGTTCTTGGACGTGAAGGCCAGGATGACCATGGACGCCACAAACGGCATCATGTTGTAGATGTTGCTGGACCAGTGCAGCTGTGCCAGGAAGGTGGAATCTGCAATGTTGGCCAGGCTCTTGAACACGGCAAAGAACATGGCAGCCCCAAAGATGTGGAAGGGCTTCCACTGGCCGAAGATCATAACGGCCAAGGCCAGGAAGCCTGCACCGGCCACGCCCACCTCAAAGTTCCAGGTCTGCACCGGGGGCACGATATAAGCCATGCCGCCAATGGCACCCAGGGCACCGGAGAGCAGCACACCAGCGTAGCGCATCTTGTAGACATTGATGCCCACCGAGTCGGCTGCCTGGGGATGCTCGCCGCAGGCCCGCAGACGCAGGCCGAAGCGGGTCTTGTACAGCACCACATAGCTGATGATCAGCAGGATGATGCCCAGCGGAACAAAGACGCTGAGCTCCAGCCCGCCGATGCTGAACAGGAAGGGCTTGTTGGTATAGTTCAGCTTGGCGCTGCCGCTGTCGCTGAAGTATTTGGCGATGACCACGGCAATGGCGGTGGCCAGCAGGTTCAGGGCTGTGCCGCCGATGGTCTGGTCCGCCTTCAGGTTGATGGAGGCAAAGGCCAGCAGCAGGCTGTACACCATGCCAGCCAGGGCCGCCGCCAGAATGGTGAGCAGCACCACCAGGAAGGGAGACATGTCGGCGGGCAGCAGGGTCAGGGTAAGCACACCTGCCACACCGCCGATGACCATGATGCCTTCCAGCGCAATGTTGATGATGCCGGAGTGCTCACTGAACATACCGCCCAGAGCCACCAGCATCAGCACGATGCCATACAGCAGCGTATATTTGATCAGAAGCAGCATATCACTTGCCCTCCTTCTTGGTTTCGGTCTTGGCCGGAGCGGGCTCTGCGTTCACATTGGTCTTGTCGGCATTCTTGAACAGCAGGCCGTGGATCTTGCCGCGGAACAGCATGGAGAATGCGCACAGATAGATGATGATACCGCTGATCAGGTCCGAGATCTCCGTGGGGTAATACTTGGTGGACAGGAACGAGCCGCCCACCGAGATGTGCGAGATGAACAGTGCCGAGAAGATGGTGCCGATGGGGTTGGAGCTTGCCAGCAGAGCAACGGAAATGCCGTTGAAGCCCATGGCCGGCAGGCTGGTGGAGTTCAGCGGGTTCCACTGGGACACGTTGGAGAGGTAATACAGGCCTGCGCCGAAACCGGCCAGCGCACCTGCGATGGCCATGGAGAGGATGATGTTCTTCTTCTCGTTGATGCCGGCGTAGCGGGCCGCGCTCTTGTTCAGGCCGACCGCCTTGAGCTCATAGCCAAAGGTGGTCTTGTTCAGGATGACCCAGATCAGGACTGCCACGGCTGCCGCCAGGAAGATGGCAATGGTGGTGCTGTTGGTCTGGAACATCTTGTTCAGGCCAAAGTCCGGGATCAATGCCTTGGACAGCTCCGCGCTCTTGCCCAGGTTCAGGGTACGGGTGTTGCGCACATCGTACATGGGGCCGGTGCCGTTCTGGTAGATGAGCTCATTGACGAGGTAAAGGCCGATCCAGTTGAACATGATGGAGGTGATGACCTCGTTGATGTTGAAATAGGCCTTGAAGAAGCCCGGGATAGCGCCCCAGATGCCGCCCAGGATGGTAGCCACCAGCAGGCAGACGAACCAGGGCAGCTTGAGCATGATGGCGCAGTACAGGGCACCAAAGGCACCCAGCGTGTACTGGCCGGAAGCGCCGATGTTGAACAGGCCCGTCTTAAAGGCGAAGCCGACGGAAAGGCCGGTCATGACCAGAGGCGCCGCGTTGGCCAGCTCCTTGCCGACGCCATAGGGGGCATCATGGAAGCCGCCCTTGATGATGCGGACAAAGCCGTCGCCCCATGCGTGGGCCGGGTTGATGGCCAGCAGCACGAGGAAGCCCACAGCCATGCCGATGACGATGCACAGCAGCGCGGCCAGCACACTGGTGATGGAGCTGTTGAGGTTGCTGTGGGAAAGTTTTTTCTTGTTCATTTATTTGTTCTCCTTTCCCTGCTTGCGTGCGCCGGCCATGTAGAGGCCCAGCTCCTGCACAGTGGTGGTCTTGGGGTCGAACTCGCCCACGATCTCGCCCTCGTACATGACGAGGATGCGGTCGGACAGGTTCATGACCTCATCCAGCTCGAGGCTGACCAGCAGGACAGCTTTGCCCTTGTCGCGCTGGGCGACGATCTGGCGGTGGATGTATTCGATCGCGCCGACATCCAGGCCGCGGGTGGGCTGAACAGCCACCAGCAGCTTGGGGTCTTTGTCGATCTCGCGGGCGATGATGGCTTTCTGCTGGTTGCCGCCGGACATGCTGCGCACGATGGTGGAGCTGCCCTGACCGCTGCGGACGTCGTACTGAGCGATGAGCTTATCGGAGTACTCGCGGACTTTATCGGACTGGATGAAGCCGCCCTTCTGGAACTCGGGCTGCCAGTAGCGCTGGAGCACCATGTTGTTCTCGAGGCTGTAATCCAGCACCAGACCGTGCTTGTGGCGGTCTTCGGGGATGTGGCTCATGCCGTCCTTGGAGCGCTGACGGATGCTCTCGCGGGTGATGTCCTTGCCGTCCAGCGTGATCTTGCCGCCCGACAATTTTTCGAGGCCGGTGAGGCCGTAGACGAGCTCGGTCTGGCCGTTGCCCTCGATGCCCGCCAGACAGACGATCTCGCCTGCGTGGACCTGGAAGGTGACGTCCTTGACGGAGTCCTTCTTGCGCTGGTCGTTGTGGATGGTGACATCCTCCACGTCCAACACGACATCGCCCGGGTGAGCGGGCTTTTTATCGACCTGAAGCTGGACGTCACGGCCGACCATCATGCGGGAAAGCTCTTCCTTGGTGGTGTCCTTGATGTCCACGGTGCCCATATACTTGCCCTTGCGCAGAACAGTGCAGCGGTCTGCCACCGCCATGATCTCGTTGAGCTTGTGGGTAATGAACAGGATGGACTTGCCTTCCTTCTTGAACCCGCGCATGATCTCCATCAGCTCGTCGATCTCCTGCGGGGTCA
>OLVW01001000.1_pt1 | contig 25992 bp, 22 predicted proteins | sample 1673301 | NCBI WGS metagenome assembly OLVW01 (sample SAMEA3178941, study PRJEB25190) | human gut metagenome
TTATAATTTATTATAGGGTTAATATCCGATATACTATAATATGGGAGGTGAGCCGGATTGGGGTATTACACTACGGCTGAGATTGTGAAAATCGTAAACAAGCTCATTGACCGCTGCGGTACTCGTGACCCATACAAGGTCGCAAAAGAGCTTGGTATCAATATAATCTACCGAAATTTTGACAAGCAGCGTGGAGCATATAAAGTTATTCTGAAGAACCGCTTTGTTTTTCTTAAAAACGGTATGCACCCGGTCGTGGAGCAGATAGTGCTATGGCACGAAATCGGACACGATGTTCTTCATCGCCAAGAAGCAGTTTCAGCCGGAGGATTCAAAGAATTTAATATCTTTGATATGCGTGAAAACCGGATGGAATATGAAGCCAATGTCTTTGCAGCTCAGGCTTCTTTACCGGACGATACGATTATTGAATATATTAAACAGGGGTATGATATTCAGCAAATTGCTCGCTGTATGCACTCCGATATAAATCTTGTCGCTTTGAAAGTTGATACTCTTATAGCACAAGGTTATCAACTACGAAAACAAGAACACCGGAGCGATTTCCTTAAGGCAATACCGCATAATTCTAAGTGCCGATACGGCGAGCGAGGTGCGGCAGATGCTAAGCCAAAAGCGCAGATAATACTGGATGTCTTATCGAGCATTTTGGCAACGCAGATGCCGTGCCGCAGCCGCCGAAGCGGTGCTTAAGCCGTAAGGCGGGAATTGTGCGGTGTTGCCTTAAATACAATCATAAAATATAAGACCGTCAAGTCTCATTTGAGATCTGACGGTCTTTACTATTATGCTGTTGTTGCGATATAGAGATTATCCTTATCTACCAACAATTTAACCGGCTTATTGCAAAGTGCATTTACTGTGTCAATATTTTCAATAAATGGTCTAACAACATTGCTTTGATGTTCAATTAGAGAACTCATTTGTTTTCTCAACTTGTCGGTATTAAATTCTTCCAATTTTTCGCCTGCTGCAATCAATGCTTCATCTGCTTGCCCTTTACTAACAACAGGGATTTTTTCTACGAACTTACCGACAGATGTGCTTGCTTTTGCGATACATTTAAGCATAGACGACTGAACTGATGTAGAAGAATATCCTTCGATTTCATCGTAACATTTTGTATATAGTTCCCTGTACTTCAAAGAGTATGTGTCAAGCTTTTCTGAAACACTCAATAAATAAGCTGAGTCAAAATTACCTAAAAGCATCACTTCTAAGAAAGATGAGAAACCGAGCAAATACAATGCAAGCTGATAATCCTTGAACTGGTCTTGAACCATCTGTAATTGCTTATTCACCGTTTGGTCGCTATGAATAAGAGATTTTCTGTTGACTTTAGCTATGATTTGCTCACGATAGAATGCGATTTTCTTTTCGGCTTCTTGTCTGATGTCAAGCACTTTAATGTGATTGTTTGTCTTATATGTTTCGTTATTCCAGTTGTATTTATAATTGTTAAATATGTCTAATAAAAAGTTCAAATTGCCTATCAAATCAGCCTTTTCTTTCTGAACAAGGAAATCTATCATTTCTTGTTGCATATTTTGAATGGTGTCAAGCTTTTTATCAATGTTTGCTAATGCGGCAGCCATAAAAAGCATCGTTGGGTCACACGCAAGAGGAGTCATCTGTGCCTGACCTCCACCAACCATTCCCGTAGAAGTTTGCAAAGAACCAATAAAATTATTCGTTCCCTTCATTTGGAACATTGTTTTACCAGCAGTATTTACATAATAAACACCGCTTCCACCTGCGCCACTGACTGCTGTTTGAATGGCTGTTGTTAGTGGTTGAAATGCTGTACCGTATGCTGCAAGTCTTGACAATGACAATGGCGTGTAATTTGCAACACCGACCTCCGACTCTTTCAGCATTGGGAATGCAGAAGAGTCACTCATCATTTGCATTATTGCGGCATCCTTGCTGCCCTGAATTTCATCATTTAATTTAATGATATTGCTCATAATTAATACCTCTTTAATTTGTTATGAACTACTGTGTTCATAACAGCACTTGCAAATCTTGCGAACATAAAATAATTGTCATTAATTGTTCTTGATATTTGCAATCGTTTTTATTAAAGTCATTTTAGTTTTGAGGATTTAATTGCATTTGAAATTCTCCAGCAGATTTAGGTTCTAATACATTTGACTTCATAAGCGTACTGCCTGCATCTTGTATCATCGAAATAAGCTCAGACAGGTTCTTCTTTCCGTACTTAAATTCAGCAGCACAGTTCGGACATAGACAAAGAGAATTCCAACATTCTGAAATGCTATGTTTGTATCTGTCCGGAATAGAATTGGTTGGGAGAATATTACAAGCTTCAAAATATGGCTTTCCATTAAAAATGGAATTAGCCGAAGCGAAAGTGGCAAAAACAAGAGCTGCTCACGAAAAGGCTGTTGGCGAATTGAAAAAACTCTACGACATTCGCAAGGAACAACGGCAGGAGCAGCTTTTAAAGGCAATGATGTCCGGCAAACGGTCTTTTGAGGAAATTTTGAAATCCATTTCTGACGATACCGCTTTCAAATGCGGAAGTATTTTTGCTTTTTGAAAATGATGACTATGAATCATGCTCACTCGTCTGTGCGGACGCAGCGCAGCGCATATCGTGCCTGACCGGTCGTGGTACAGGTAAACAATGTCAGATCCCAATTGCTATTGGGCGTTTTGACCGCCATCTCCTCGATTTGGGTTGGCTGAAGAACCTCTGTATCCGAGACCGCATAATGCCATGTGTTGTCATTCATGTCAACAAAAAGCACTTCTGTCCCCACCGTAAGATGCGTCAGAGGGCTGAAGTGACGCGCATAGTTATGTCCCGCGATTACCAAGTCATCTGTATGTAGCGCGCCGGAATACCGCCCCGGCGCGATCTTTAGCCCCGGATAGCTCCACTGCTGCATCACGGGCAGTGCCAGCCCGATGGACGGAATAGAGAGATACCCAATATAGTCGTAGCCGTCAATGGTGCCAACAGGCATCTCCGTGTCCGCTGCGGGTTCTGCTGCATCACCGGGATAGATGGTGCGTGGCTCTGCGATCGATTCCTCCAGCTGGGTCAGCACACTGTCGGCTGCTTTTTCTGCGCGGGTACTGTCCCACTGGTTATAGCCCATAAGCAGCACAGCTGCCAGCAATGCCAGAACCCCAAGCGCAATCAGGGCGTTCCCCAGCTTATTTCTCATTCTGACCACTTCGCTTTTTGAGTACGACACCTGCCGCCACCAGTACAGCGCCAGTCACCGCCAGCACGGGGACTGGCCAATTCAACTGTCCGGTCTGCGGCAGTGCAGAAAGCACTTCCTGCGTGGGCGGCGTCTGCGTTGTTTTCCGACTTGAAGTACCCGCTTTGGGTTGGGCGTCCACATCGTAGACATACTGCCCGTTTTCCATGATTGGAACCGTCACAAGAAAAGGCTGTATGGCGTCATACCCTTCGGCTGCCTGCTTCTGCACAATAAGATAAAGCCCAGCCTTCAGATCACCAAACACGGCGATTCCGCTGTCGTTGACGGTCTTGGTGACTGCCTGTGCATTTTGTGTCACCTTTTCTGCCAATCGGCTCGCCAGTGCGCTTTCGGATATATTGTCCAGCGCGATTCCGCAATTCTCGAAACCGTTTGTATAGGTAAAGCTCATATCTGCGCCGTTTTTAGATACACTCGCCACACGGTACAGCGTCAGCTCACCGCCCTGCAGCGGTGCTGCGGTTTCGGTATCACAGAGCAATACCTTGATGGAGCCGATGCGCGTTTCATCAACCGTTTCTGCGGCAAGAGCCGGAACAGCGCCCCACACCAGCAGGCACAGCATAAGTAGCACTGCCAACCGATCACGGATGCTTTTCATAATGTTATTTCCTCCTTCTCTTGCTGCGCTTGCGCAGATGTGGGGCAACCAGCACACCGACCAGTGCCGCAAGTAGCATCGGGATGGCCAAAATCGGGGCCACGATGATGGGTTCAATGCGGAAGGCATCTGCCGCCACACGGATATGCTTTTGGCTTTCCGTAGTTTCGACCCGCTTGCCGCGCACCAATAGGCGGTGCGTGTTGATGCCGTAGGGGGTGCAGGTCATCAGGGTGACATAATCCATCCCCTCGGTAGGAAGCAACTGGTCGATCTCAGTAGGCAGCACAATGGAGATTTGATCGACCTCATAGGTCAGCACCCGATTCAACACCGTGATGGTAAAGCGGTCGCCCACCTCCAGCTCGTCCAGATTGGTGAACAGCTTTGCACTGGGCAGGCCGCGGTGCGCTGATATGACCGCATGGGTCCCGGCACCGCCCACGGGCAGGCTGCTGCCTTCCAGATGGCCTGCTGCCACCTGCAGCACGCCCTCATCGGTGCCGTGGTATATGGGCAGCTCAACGCTGATTTTGGGGATCGTGATATACCCCATAATGCCCGTGCCGGAGATGTCGAGCGTCTGCGCATAGCCGCTGACCAGATCCGGTTTATAAAAGGCATTGTGGGTGGTGTTCAGCTGCCGGTTGTACGCATCGGCAGCATCGAAATAGGTCTGATAATCCGCATCTGACAGCTGTTCTACCTCCTCGGCATAGCCAGCCACTGCGCGGGACTGATGCTTCCGGTTGACAGCGTCGCTGACGGAGGGATATAACATCACGGATAGACCCACGAGGAAGATCAATATTAAAATAATTGTGCTGAGGTTCTTTCTCATGGGCTACTCCCTAATGTTATAAGGATTGGTATATGACGGCAAATGCGCCTTTACTTGTTATTCATCCGCTTTTTGGTGACCAACAGAACGGCAGCCACGGCCATCAGCCCGCCGCCGATCACATAGAAAATGGTAGTGCCGATGCCGCCGGTGGAGGGCAGCTGCGTTCCGGCTTCGTTCAAAACCTTAACGATTGCATTTGTTGCAGGTGTATAAGTGCTATCGTTTTTATTCTTATATTCAACCGTTTCGCTTACTCCTGTAGCATCGGGTGTTGCGGTGATTTTAACTTCAATGGGTTCGGTCAGCTTATTATACCCTGCGGGCGCTTCGGTTTCTTCCAGATAATAGGTTCCCACGTTGAGACCTTCAATCAAAATATCACCTGCGCCGTTAGTTTCCAAAGTTGTTGCCTTGTCCTTATCGTTTACCCAACCGGCGATTTTATTGCCAGTCAGCGTTGCATACTCTTTGGTGTCACCGTCCATGCGGTACAGTACAAACTTTGCACCACTCAGCGCCACTTCTTTGTTTTTACTGTCCAGCGCATATTTGTGTACATTCAGTTTCCAAACATAGGTTGTTGTCTCTTCTTCGGTGCTGTGTTTCCCACTATACTCCAGCTTTGCCGTGTTTTTGTTGCCTGCGCCAGCAATTGTGGCGTTTGCCGCAACCGTTGCCGAATAGGTAACAACGACTACATCGTTCGTTTTGAGTATGCCATCCTTAAATTTTACATCAAAGGAATCCCCATCTGTGGGGTTTGTAACCAAGGTATAGTCAGTATTTGGAGTAAGCGTTTTTGTTCCGACTTTAACTTCAAGTGAATTCGAATTAAATGTCAGACCGGAGAGCTTATCGTGCAGAACATAGTCCTCCGGGTTACCATCCTTTACCGTAATGGTTATGCTAAAGTTTACGGTATCACCAATGCCTGCACTGTTGCTATCAACCTTCTCATCACCAGTAATCACGATTTTCTTTTCGATTGTTGTATCACTGTTCTTTTCTTTTATGGTAACACTCGGCGCCGTTGTGTTCAGACTGCACAGAGACCCCAGGCTGGTATCTACCAGATAGTAACCCAGCGTCAAATCTGTAAAGGTCACTGTAGTGCTCGATGCGGTTTCGGTCCTATCCCATTCAATATTTTTTTCAACCACAAAAGCCTTTGCCAGCTTTGCAAAATCCGCTCCGGCATCTTTTTTCGTATCTTTCCACTCAATATAACCTGCCGAATTTACGCTAAAAAAGTCTGCTGCGCTCACTGTATTGCCGTCAATGGTTGTGCTATATTCAGGAAAGTCTTTCCACTTCGTATTCAGCTTATAAGAATACACATCTTTGTTTGTATCATAGCTTTCCAAGTCAAAAATACGATAAGCCTTGTAGGTCGTGCCCGTCACGGCATTATCAATGGTTATCATTCCTGTGCTGCTTGCTGTACCGCTTGCTGCAAACGCTGGGACGGCCATGGCCAGTGCAAGCGTCAGCACGGCAAGCAGTGTCATGAGTTTTTTCATGTACTTCATTGGTTTTATGTCTCCTTGCTCAAATATTTTGGTCTGTTTTGTCCACACCGGTGGAGGGGTTATTTCTAATTTTTTCCCCCCCCCCCCGAATGGCTGCGTTTGTTGATGAGATATCCTAACATCAGCGCGATGCCCATTATCAGGGCGCCTGCTGCTGTATACGGGGGTGTGCCGGCCGCGCCGGTGGCGGGCAGCTCATAGCTGGGCTTTTGCTTGTTCGTGATGGTAATGGTGCCGCCGCCGGTGACACCGGTGTCGTTGCTTTCACTGTACTTTACTTCATAGAAGATAAGCGCACCACTGTCTGTTCCTAACTCTTTTACATAGTAGTGATAACCGCTCTCCAAGGAAGAAATTTTCTTGGTCCAGCCGTCAGCTTTTGTCAAGGTGACCGGCGTTCCGACCGCCACTGCGTCCGCCTTGTCTTTTCCATCCTCGTAACGGTACAGCTGCACCTGGATCTCGTCCACCGGTGCTTCTATCGTGTCGTTCCCGATGCCATACCAGATTTTGCGCAGGGTCAGGCAGTTTTGCTTGTTGGGGATGGCCATTGTGGCGCGGTCTCCGTTCACGCCCAAAAAGTTGATGTTTGCAGTGGTAACCCCCTCCGGGACAGTAGTTCCGGTTGCAGTTGTAAGCGCAGCTGCTTTTTTGTCCTCATCCGTTGCTGTGCTATTCCAGATAAAATAGTGCGGGGTTGCATCCGGCGCATAGTCTGTTGGAGCCACAGTTTCCACAAGCTTATACAGGTCCTTGATGACCAGCTGCGAGCTGCCTGCTGCAGGGGATTGCGCAAATATCAGGTCAAAGCTGCCATTCGTAGTCTGCCACGTTCCAATGGACTCCCACTTACTGTCGATTTTATTATAGTGGTATATCGCAAAGGTTGCCGGGCTTGCCGTGATGGCTAAGTTTGTATCAGAATCTGTCTTGGAAACAGTCAGAACGTCATTGTTTACAGTTGCCGATGCACTGTCGCTTTTCACCGAAACCTGATTGCCTACAATTTTTCCCGCCAGCGTAGCCGTATTTTTTACCGCCATGTCGCTTGCGAGATTACCCGGATTCATTTTATAAGAATACTCCAGCACCAAGGCTTTCTCGTCCGGCAGAATGAACTTGTACTTCCGTGTCGATGCGGTTTCTTCAACCTTTTCAACGCGAACGCTGTCTTTGACTTCGTTGCCCTTTACCCAGTCGCCGTCCTGCAGGATGTATTCATATACCTTGATAGAATCCAGCATCAGCTCCATGCCGGTTTTGCCGAAGTATTCGCTTTCCATCGTGTCCGTAAGCTCGAGCGTGTCACTGCCCGGTGCGAGATCCTCTGCGCGGGGGTTGATGCAAAGGGTGTAATTGGCTTGATGGGTTTTTACATCATAATTGCCGGTCTTTTCCAGAAGCTGCTTTTTCGGGCGCGTGATGGTCATGCCGGACGATGTCGATGCACCGTCCCATGTGGCAGTATTCGTATAGGTTTTTTCCTCGAGAGTACGCTCGTTCCAGGCTGCCGCATCATCCAGCTGGAGCGCATAGCGGATCTCCACAGTATGATCCGTTGTTTTGTTTGAGTCGATCAGACTTTGCAGCGTAATAGGAAGCACCTTAATAGTCAGCTGCCCCGAAACAGAAGTGTCAATCGACCAATAGGTAACCCCGTTAAGCACAAGGCTGTATATGTTTTCGCTCGGGCTTTTGATGTTTCCCGTATATTTATTGCCCGGCTTTGTATCCAGATCCGCCGCAATCCTATAGCTACTAAGAGAATTATTGTCCGTAGCCAGCTTCATGCCGTCCGGGATCTTATCTACCACCGTCAGCGTATGGGTCTTGTCTACATCACCGCTACCCAGATTCAGTTTGATGCGATACCAGATGACCTTGTTTTTGGCATAGGTAGTGCTGTTGTTCTGCTTGTACCCATTGCCGCTATTGTCAGATGCTTCCTTGGTGATCGAGCCCGTCTTTGTATAATCGTAAGTTCCTCTCCAGCCCTCGTTCCCGGCGTTATCGGTGTAAATCTCTGCACGGTTCACAAAATGCCTCGTGGTATTGTTCGCCATATCAGACGTTTTTGCCACCGTTGGAATGTCGCTGATGGTGCATCTCAAAATGCACAGCTTCTTGCCGTCCGTCCGGCTAAACTGTAATCGGATGCGATGCACCGCGGTTGCATCATCGGAAACCGAAATGCCGTTGTCGGGATCGTCCCAGTCATTCGAACCGTTGGAAAAAAAGGAAAGCTGAATCTGTATGCCTTCATCTACCGCTTGCGCCCATGTCAGCGTTGTGCCGCCTTCCATCGTCAAGCGCAGATTGTTTCGAATGGCGGTTTCCAGCTGGGTTTTGACGCCGTACAGCGGTTCGCGGATGTTATCCACGATTTTGAAACTGTTAACGCCCGCGGGAACCGTTCCGGTTATATTCCATATGACCTTTTGGTCACCGTTTTCCAGCGGCGTGACAGTGCCCGGATACTTTCGAATATCCGCTTTGCCTACACCGGTGGAAACATTGGCTGTCGCGGTATAGGAACGTGAACCTTTTTCCAGCGTTGCCTGGTTGGTTGCAGAAACGGTACCATTCACCGGGTCCGGTGCAACCGTTTGATAGGTAAATGTATAGGAGCTCGCATTGGAGTTTTCCGGGAAGGTATAGCCGTTGGTCAGAAAATCATTGCCAGTGATGGTTGTTACAACTGTTTCGTCAGCCCTCTTCAGCGTTACATCACCAACAATGTCCAGCTGTGTGACCTGTGTATCAGTCACCGTATAGCCTGCCAAATCACCGCCCGGATTTTTTACCGTGATGACCCAGTTGATGCGGTGGGTCGCAGCGTCATAGGTGCCTGCTTTGGTAATGCTGCTCTCCTTCACGGTGACGGTATCCTTGGCCTCGTTGCTCTGCAGCGTACTGGTTGTGCCCTTGGCCGTGTTGACAATCGTACCGGAACCGTCTGCGCCTGTCACGGCAGCCACAGTTACATCATAGGTCAGCTCATACGACTGGTTATATCCGAGAGGCGGCAGCCCTGTGATCGTAAAGCCCTTGCCGTCTGTGTTGTAGGTGATGGCGGCATCTGCATACTCGGAGAGCGGCTTCCCGTCGATTTTGATGCTGCTCGTATCATAGCTGCCGTTTGCGGTATTCTCTGCGGCCAGCCGGTCCGTAATGGTGACCGTCTGGTCATGCGTACCATTTGGGGCATTGACTGTGACGGTGTAGCTTACCTTACTTTTGTCTTCCGAAAGGGTGTGCTCTTTCTTCGTGTTCAGCGAATACTCCGGCTCAACGGTGTAGGTTTTCTCGCCCAGATGTATCTTGCCGTCGCCACCGGTCTCAGCGTAATTGATCGTGGTATTAAACTTGAAGGTGCCGGTGAACGTCCGACTTGTGTCGTTACTAAATGTAAATGTGACCGTAGGGGATTTTTTCGAAAGCGCAAAAGTACCAATTATCGTTCCGGTCGAATCGGTGATGTTTCCTGACAAATCTCCTTTGGGATAGACACCCGCCGGCAGGGTATAGGTCGCTGTATTGCTGCCGGGTTTGAATGCGTTCGCCGGTACACTGTAGACGATTTCCACCTGAACCTGGGTGCCGTCCTTGATAGATGCAAAATTATCCAGCGGTTCCCAAGTGCCGCCTTGATTGATGGAAATAGCTGTACTTGTCAGCAGCTTATCCAGCTTTAGGTTGCCCTCGCTGTCATACTGAGGGGTTGCTGCCGCTGCGGTCAGTGTATCATCGTCTTCCGCAGCCGGCATTATGGGATCCGGCCGTTGCCAAACAATATACGCCACCGCGCCATCTCTTGCCAAAATGGCGTCCGCATCAAAGGAGAGTTCTTCGGATTCGTCTGATGCGCCGGTCTGCGCATACACGCCATACGCATCCAACACACAGATGGTATTGGTGACATCGGCCTCTGCGACCGTTACAGCCGCTACCGCACCGTCCACAGCACCGGAAACAACGGTCAGGTTCGCGCCATCATACGCGGTTACAATGCCGATCGTTTCCTCACCGGTGGCATTTGTATAGAGTACGATGTCGCCCGGTGTGGCCTCACTGCCACCCGGGGTGATGTATTCAGGGTGTGCGTTTTCCAATTCCGTGCGCAGCTGAAGCAGGCTTGCGCATTGCGGGATGACATCCTCCGGTATGCCTGCATAATGCTGGCAGAAGGCGACAAACATCACATCCCAGCTCCCGTAAGGGTTGCCGTACCAATCACCGTAGCGTGTGTAGTGATGGGCCTGCGCCAAGGTCTCGCCCAGCGCCTTGTCCACCGTAAAGTTTTTGGCGCTCTCGGTGTAGCCAAGCTGTCTCTGTGCGATTTCCGTCATGGCATCGCTCCAGAAGCTGCTCACGCCCTCGCTCTGCTCGTCCCAGTCTGCCGGGGTCTCAACATCTGCGGTTATGTCCGCCAGACATTCCAGCGTGTGGGTATGCTCCGGGATGGTGCAGGTCAGCACCCTTTGGTAGCAGTCTGCAGTATGGGAGTGGGCTGCCGGCGCGGTCTCGCCGTCTTCCTCCGCTGAATCAGCAGGGGGTTCCGATGCTCCGTCTTCATAACCGCAGATCAAGACCTCGGTATAGCAGGCGTCGCTGTGTACATGCTCCTCATATCCGCAGGAGTATTCATCGTCCGTCATCGCGATGCCTACTTGGTGCAGACGCCAGCTGACGGAAAGTATCGTCAACAGTGCCAGTATCACCAGCACGGCAGCACGGCGGTGCTTCGCATGGCGCGCTGCCATTACCCGCCGAATCGCCTTGTCCAATTGATTTCTCATGTGGACTCCTCCATCAGCCTATCCACGAAATACGGGGCACGGGCCATACCCTAAGAAACACCTTGCCCACAATTTGACTCTTTTCAACGCAGCCGACAACCGTACTCCGGCTGTCGATCGAGGTCGCGCGGTGGTCACCCATCACAAAGAAGCGATTTTCAGGCACCTGATACGGGAAGCTGAGGTCACATTCTCCCAGAGCCGGCTCATCGACATACGGTTCCTCCAGCACCTCGCCATTCACCGTCACAAGGCCGTTTCCGTCAATCGAAATCACATCCCCGGGGATACCGATGATTCGCTTGAGCAGCAGCTTGTTCTGCCAGTAGAAGCCGCACAGATCTCCCTTTTCCAGAGTATCTGTTTTCAGCAGAACCAGAATGTCCTGATCCTGCAAGGTTGGGTTCATGCTGTCACCAGACACCTGCAGCACCGGCAGCAGGTTCGTTGCCAGCAGCACCGCAATGGCTGCCACAACGACCAGCGCATAGGCGGTGCTTTTCAGCACACGCTTGTAACGCCTGCGGTAAGACAGGCGTTTGCGCTCCTGCGTGATCTCCTCCATAGAGGGAATCTCAACGCGCTTTCCGCTCAGTCCCTTCATTTCCAATATGCCCCTTCGTTATTCGCGGTGGGCGAAAACTCGGTGCCCTGCACAGGGTACTGCGCCTTGACCGATTCCAAATATTGATCTGCCGCAGCCTGTGCGGCTTCAAATACCCGGTTCAGCGACAAAGCGGCCTCGGCGATGGAACCAACCTGCTCCAGCCGCAGCGTGCGGTCTGCAAGCTGTCGGCGAAGCTTGGCATTCTGCTGTTCCAGTTCCTCCTCGTGCTGTTTGAGCGCGTAGATGATCTCTATCAATTCCATGCGGTTCATCCGCCGCAGTTCGCGTTCTGCCATGGTATATCTCCTTGAGATTTGTTCGGGTCAGTTCAGTGTCTTTAAGCATTGCAGATTGTTACATTGTAAGTGTTTTGCTCTTCATTAAAGCATATTATAATTGGAGTTGTCAATTATTTTTCTTTGCTATGCAATAGATTCAGGATGCTTACAAAGATTCCTTCGCTGTGAAGCAGCGCTGCTACTGGTTCGTGGTATCTGCCGGTTGCTTCCATTACAACGCGTGTATCCGGCTCCATGCAAAGAACATTCAACGCAAGACGTGACAGTTCAATATCTGAATGCCTTACCTCATATGGCGCGGCAACAAGCTCCCCACCGGGCTTCATGGCAGCTACCATACTCTTACCCTTAGAAACATCGATTCCAACTATGGTCATTCGTTTTCCTCCCAGTTTGAATTTGCAATGGCTTCCGCCTTTTACTTATTGCTTGTTCAATCTCCTAGGTAACACGAACGCACCGCTTTACGGTGGGACTACCTGCGTAAATCGAATGCTGCGAATAAGAACGGCGGCTGACTGACTCCAATGCGGACGTGTGAGTCCAGAATGATAAATGTCAGACCACTACATTCTTATTCTACAGCTTAGGCAACAAGTTGGATAGCAACACGACTGGATGCCGTAGGGCTACCCACAAATATATTGTAGGAGAGATAATCCGGCTTGATCAGATTGCCCATTGCGTCTACGCAGATGTAGTCTTCGTATTTTTTGTTGTAGCATCTACCGCACAGCTTGCGGTTTTCTTTCTGTTCCTCCTGCAAGGCCAGCAGCCGTTCCCGGAAAACCGGTACAAGCGGCAAGGTGCGCTTGCTGGATTTGGTTTTTGTGCCATTGGATTCTACAAGCACTTCTTTTCCGTCCAACCGAACCGTTGTGACCGTGTGGCAGATTTCAATGGTGTTCTGCTCAAAGTCCACAGCAGCCCATTTCAGCCCTACAACCTCGCTGCGGCGCAGACCATAAAAGGCGGTCAACATAACTGCCACCTCAATTTTACTGCCGCGCACAGCGTCGAACAGCGCGTTCATTTCATCCTTGCTGTAGAAGTTCCCGGTAAATTCGTTTTTCTTTGGGCGGTCTACCTTGTCGGCAGGGTTCACATCGATCAGGTCTGTTTTCACTGCGTATTTCAAGGCGCGGTGGATAACCGCATGATAGTGAATGACCGTATTGGGCTTCACACGCTCCAACTGTTCCTGATAAAATGCTTGGATATGAACCGCTTTCAGGTCGCCCAGCGTAACGCCGAGATTTCTAAAGTAAGGAATGATCCTGCTGTTCGACAGTTCTTTGTAGCTGGCGTAGGTTGTCAGCTTGACGGTTGACTTTGCGATTTCCAGCCATTGCACCAGATAATCCGCAAACAGCATGGCTTTGCTGGGCGGACCGTTGGGGTCAACGGGTGGCTCAAAGTCGTCTTGCAGCTCACGCATCATCGCCTCGGCGCGCCGCTTGTTGCCCTTGATGGTCAAGCCCGTGGATTGCCATTTGGTTTTGCGTTTGCCGTCATAAGTTTTGTAGGTCAGTACCACATAGTAGATACCATTTTTTTCTTGCAGATGCCCTGCGACCATAAAAAAATACCTCCTTCGGTTTGGGTCGCCCCCGATCTGCTGTTGACAAGAACAGCATAACGCATCGGCGCAAAACAATCAACACTGTCGATTCTCTGCTCGACAGTGTTGACCGCAAATCTGAAGGTAGGTAAACAGGTGGGCTTTGGGAATGCGATACGAGCGCCCGATTTTCATCGCCGGGATTTTGCCTTCGTGCAGCAGCTTGTACCCCGTTTTGGTGCTGATTCGCAGGGCATCGCACATCTGCTCGATGTTGGAGAAAAATCCGCAATTTTTTTTCCCCCCCCCAAAAAAAATACCGTCCCCTCTCCCGCCTTTTGCACTTGTGCAAGCTACACAAAACCACAACCTGTTTCTTTTGCAAGATGTAGAAAGTGGGCGGAGAGTGTTGACAAAACAGGGGAATTAGAGTATAAAGAAATCACAACAAAAACGTTTTTGGAACGCAGCAGTATACACGGTACCGAAAACGGTTTTGGTTGAAAAGAGAGTCAGGAGTGAGCAGGCATGGCAGTTTCGATCCGCGACATTGCACGGGAAGCCGGAGTCACGGTCGGTACTGTTTCCCGCGCACTCAACAACTACCCAGATGTCAGCCCTACAACACGGGAGCGCATCGTGGAGACCGCGCAGCGGCTGGGGTATCGCCCCAACCAAATGGCGCGCAACCTTTCCTCCAAGCACAATCACAATATCGCGCTGGTGCTTTCCGGCTTTCTGGAAGAAGAGCTTATCAACGATTTTGATGCACTGCTGATGAAAGGCTGCTTCCACTACACAGTCAACAACGATGTGGAAATGTCCATTCAGGTTATCAACACCAAGATCCAGGCCGAAAAAAGTTTTGAACAGCTCTGCTATGAGCACAACATCGCCGGCGCGATCCTGATGGGTTTGAGAACCAACGACCCTTACTGCGAACTGCTGGCGAAAAGCAAATACCCCTGCGTGACCATTGATATTGAGGTTCCCGGTCCGAATGTCAGCTGTGTGATGATGGACGACATCAAAGCGTTTGACGAGCTGACCCAATACCTCATCGACATGGGACACCGCAAGATCGTGGTGGTACATGGCCGCAAGCTGGCTATGGTCAGTATGCAGCGCCTTGTGGGTGCGTACCAAGCTATGCAGCGCAATGGTTTGGAGCTGCCCCGCGACAACATCATCTACACCAACTTCGGGCGGGAGGAAGCCCGCGACGGTGTGAAGGAATACTTCCGAACCCACAGCCCGGACAGCGCCACGGCGTTCCTCTGCATGAGCGATATGCTGGCCATTGGCACGATCGAGGGGCTGAAAGAACTGGGCTATAAAGTGCCAAAAGACTACTCGGTCGTAGGCTTCGATGGGTTGGAAGTCACCAACTACACCGACCCGGCTATTACCACCATTGACCAGAACATCCAGCAAAAAGGCTACGAGGCTACTCGCCTACTGTGCGATATGATCCGCGGCAAGCGCAAGGCACAGCGGCTGGTATTGCCCCACACCCTGACGGTGCGCGACAGCGTCCGCCCCCTATAAAACCGAAATCAGCGGTTAAGGCCGCTTTTTTCAGACAGAGATACAAAAACGTTTTTGCAGTAACTTCTTAAGCCAAATTTCGCTGCAAATATTTTTTAACCGCAAAGCAAAAACGTTTTTGTAATAACTTTTGGAACATTTGGTGCAACCGCACCGTGTTAATAAAACAAAAAAGCACAAAAGTAAAGGAGAAACACTATGAAAAAGAAGCAACTGTTCGCAGGCGCTCTGGCCGCTGCCATGATGACCGCCAGCCTGGCCGGCTGCGGTGGCGCTGCATCCTCTGCTGCAACTTCCACAACCGATGGCGATACCGCCAGCAGCACGGCATCCGCTGATACCAACAGCGGCGTGGTGGAAGTCACCATTCCCTCCTACAAAACCGGCGAGAACGCCGGTGCGGCCTTCTTTGTGCCGCAGGTCGAGCGTTTTAACGAGAAGTACGCCGGGAAGTACAAAATCAATCTGGAGAGCGTACCCCAGGATAGTATTTTCAATGACCGCTTAAAGCAGCTGGCACAGCAGAACAAGCTGCCGGTGCTGGTGGAGGGCGGTGACCCGGACTGGGTCAAGAACGTCGTTATCCCCAACGGCCTTGCCTACGACTTGACCGACTGGATCGACGCGACCCCCGCCGTCAAGGATGTCCTGATTGACGACAGTCGTGAATACTGCTCCAATGAGGATGGCAGAGTCATGACTATGCCTCTGGCAACGGTACGTCCCATCGGCTTCTTCTACAACTCTGATATGTGGAGCACCGATGCTGACATCAGCGCTATGAGCATGGACGAATTTGTTTCCGCGCTGGGCGACCAGAAGATCGCCTTCTCCACCGCCGAGAACGGCTGGGTTTCCGCCTTGTTCCTGACTGCGCTGGTGGCCGAGGAAGACGGTGGCGTAGAATGGCTGAAGAGTGGCACCGAGACCAAGATCACCGACTTCAACCAGCCCTGCTTCATCAACGCTGTGGCCAAGCTGCAGAATCTGCTGCAGAACAACGCAGCCTCCAACTCGGTAGGCGCAGCCTACGCGGATGCCGCCAACGCTTTCATGAGCGAGCAGGCCGCCATCATTGCCAACGGTCCTTGGATGTCCTCTGACTTCGAGAGCTCCAACTCCGACAAGTGGTCCAACGGCTTTGACGGCGCGAAGGTCCGTGCCTCCCTGTTCCCGGGCGACATCGGCATTGCCGACACCGCCACTTTCGGTGAGTGGTGGATCTCTGCTTCTGCCCCTGAGGATGAAATTGCCCTTGCAAAGGCTTTCCTTGAGTTCATTTACAGCCCCGCTGAGCTGGAAGCCTACATGCTGGCCGAGGGTGGCGACACACCGAAGCTGACCTACTCCGACGACTTCAAGGCAAAGCAGGGCGAGACCCAGGTGCTTGCTGATCTGGCAGCCGACACCACTACTGATACCGTGTTTGTCCCCCGCATCCTCGATGTGATCCCTGCCTCCGTTGCCAACACCGAGTTTGGTAAGCTGCTGCCCAGCCTGGCCGACGGCACCTGCACCCCGGAGCAGTTTGCCCAGTGGATGAGTGACAAGGCCGCGGAAGCCAGCGCCGAGTAATCCGCGCAATCCGCGCAAGAACAATATGTAATTCAAGGCGTGTCGCCGTCCCGTTGCATACGGCGGCGGCACGCATTTTTTGAAAAGGAAGGAGCTGCAAAGCCATGAAAACCGCCCCGAAAAAAGCAACGCGCATCAAGGCGGGCCGCATCCAGCGTGCAAACTACAAATGGATCTATCTGTTCCTGCTTCCCACCATCGTGATCTTTGCGATGTTCTATTTGATGCCCATTGCGCAGGTATTTGTGACGTCGTTCACGAAATGGGATGGCTTCAACGCACCAAAGTTCAACGGTCTGACAAACTATATCAATCTGTTTACCAACAGTTCGTTCCTCATTGCGTTGAAAAACCTGCTCTGGTGGTGCGTGATTGCCCTGACGCTGCACGTCGGCTTCGGCACATTGGTCGCTTTTGTACTGTACCAGCGCCCCCACGGCTGGAAGTTCACCCGTACAGTGTTCATGATCCCCAACGTCATCAGTGCGGCGGCCTGGGCGATGATCTACAAATTCATTTTCAACAATGATTTCGGCATCCTGAACTCGGTCATCCGCGTTTTTAACCCGAATTTCAACGTCCAGTGGTTCTACAAATCGCCGTGGGCGTTCTGGGCTGTTACGTTCACCTGGCTGTTCTATGCAGTCATCGTCACGTTGGTCGTGCTGGGTGATTTGATGAACATTCCGAAGGAACTGAATGAAGCCGCCCTCATCGACGGCGCTACCGGCTGGCAGCTGATCCGCTATATCCAGCTGCCGCTGTGCCGTGCATCCATCGGCACCAGCGTCATTGCCTCGCTGACATCCCGTATTGCCATGTATGAGCAGATTGCCCTGACGACGTCCGGCGGTCCGGGCGACGACACGATGAGCCTGCCCATCATTCTGGTCAAGGGCATCATGGACTACCGTTACGGTTACGCCAACGCGGTGGGCGTGGTCATGTTTATCATCGGTCTGATCGTGCTGGGCGTCGTAAACAAGCTGTTCCGCATGGACGAAGCTAATTACTGAGAAGGAGGCACACCATGAAAATCAAATACAAGCCTTGGGCAAAGGGTTTGATGTACCTTGTGGAGGCCGTCGTCATTATCCTCTCTGTGTTTCCCATTCTGTGGGTCGTTATGTCGTCCTTCAAGACGAACGGCGAAATTTTAAGCTCACCGCTGGCGCTGCCCGCCCACTTCTCGCTGGATACCTTCATTGAAATTTTCCAGAAGTACAGCTTCCCCACCTACTTTTTCAACTCGCTGCTGGCGGCGGGCGTCTCGACGCTGGTTTCGCTGCTGTTTTATGCCATGGGCGCGTATGTCATTGCCAAGTTTGAGTTTCCCGGTCGCAAGCTGCTGTTTGCGCTGTTCACCATCACGCTGCTTGTGCCCAGCCACAGCAAGACCCAGCCCATCTTCTCGCTCATCATGAAACTGAACCTTTATGACAGCATCTGGGGCGTCACCCTTGTTTACCTGTCTGCCGGTATGGCTATGTCCATCTTTGTGCTGAAAGCCGGCTTTATGGCGATTCCCAAAAGCCTGGACGAGGCTGCGACACTGGACGGCGCAAGCTTCTTCCGCACGTTCTGGACCATCAACCTGCCGCTGGCAAAAAGCGCACTGGCGACTGCCGGCATCCTGATGTTCCTCGGCAACTGGAACGAGTACTACTTTGCCTCGCTGCTGACCGTTTCGGACTCGCAGCGCACACTGCCCATCGCGCTGGCGTTCTTCACCAGCGAATTTTCCTACAACTACACCCAGCTGTTTGCCGCGCTTACCATTGTCATTCTGCCCGGTATCATCCTGTATGCGCTTGCACAGGATCAGGTGCAGGCCAGCGTGGCTGCTTCCGGCGTCAAGGGCTGATGAAAAGGAAACCCGACTATGAAATATGATCTCGAACCCCGCGGCTGGATCGTGGCAGAGGAAACCTTTGACCCGTGCCGCACCGCCAAATGTGAATCCATCTTTGCCCAGGGCAACGGCTATATCAACATCCGCTGCGCGCTGGAGGAGGGCTACCTTGATACCTACCGCGGCGCTTTTATCACGGGCACATTCAATAAGGCTATGCCCGACGAAGTGACCGAGCTGCCCAACCTGCCTGACGTGACTGCTATGGAGTTTATCGTCAACGGTGAACGCTTCGCCATGGATCAGGGTACGCTGCAAAGCTACCTGCGCACACTGGATCTGCACACCGGCGAAGCAACGCGCACCGTGCAGTGGAAAAGCCCTGCCGGGGCAGCGCTGGAACTGACCTTCCGTCGCTTTGTTTCGCTGGATAATGAGCATATTGCCGCGTTCTCGGTGGAAGTCACACCGACGAATCAGGATATCGAGCTGGTCGTCAATAGCGGTATCTCGACCCGCAACAGCAATACCGGCTCTCAGCACTGTGTGGAGGGCGAAATGCGGATGCTGCCCGGTGGCATCCTGCGCCTGATGACCCATACGAATGAGAGCAATGTGCCGATCGGTGTACACTGCCTGCACAAATTCAGCGCAGAACCCTCCGAGTCGCTGCCGGTCATTGAGCGCCGCCGCTTTGTGGGGCGCTACACGTTCCGGCTGGCAAAGGGTCAGACGCTGCGCATCGAAAAGCTGACCTGCTACCACACAGGCCGTGACCTGCCGTTTACGGTCTACGGTCAGCAGCGCGGCACAACGAACCCGGACATCGTTGCCGCTGCCGGTGATGCGCTGGCGGCAAAGTTTGCGGATACCGGCTATGACGCTCTGCTTGCAGCCTCTGCCAAAAAGTGGGCAGCTTACTGGGCAGAGCAGGATGTGCAGATCGAAAGCGATGACAGCTTTGACCAGCTGGGTATGCGGTTTGCGCTGTATCACCTGAACATTATGATCAAGCGCGATGATGACCGCGTTGGCATCGGTGCCAAGGGCATGACAGGCGAGGGCTACAAAGGTCATTCTTTCTGGGATACCGAGATGTTCCTGATGCCTTACTACCTGTTGACTGACCCCGCCGCCGCCAAAACCCTGCTGGGCTACCGCTGGCGCAGCCTGCCAGGCGCGTTCAAAAAGGCCAGCGAGAATGGCTATCAGGGTGCTATGTTCCCCTGGGAGAGTGCGTGGCTGGACGACGGCGAAGTAACGCCGCTTTACTGCGGTGCGGATATCGTCACCGGCAAGAGCAGCCCGGTTTTGACAGGTATGATCGAGCAGCATATCTCTGCGGATATTGCCTGGGGTGTCTGGCTGTACTACCAAGCCACCGGCGATGATGATTTCATGAACCGCCGCGGTTGTGAGCTTTTGATTGAAATTGCCCGTTTCTGGGCAAGCCGCGTAGAGTGGCAGGATGATACGCAGCGCTATGAAATCAAAAACGTCATCGGCCCCGATGAGTACAAAGACCACGTCGATAACAACGCCTTTACAAACTATCTGACCGTCTTTGCCATGGAGCAGGCCGAACGCTGCATCAAGGATATGCCTACCCGTTGGCCGAACGCCTACGCCAAGCTGAGCGACAGCTATGACCTGAATGCTCTGGCGGCTGAATTGCAGGACAAAAAGGCAAAAGTCTACCTGCCGCAGCCCAACGCCGATGGCATCGTGCCGCAGAACGCCCAATATCTGGGGCTGGATGCGATCGACCTGAGCAAATACAAAAACCAGCAGGGCGTGTCCTCGATTTACGAGGATTACAGTCCCGCCCAGATGAACCAACTTATGGTCTCGAAGCAGGCTGACTTGGTCATGCTCATGCGCATTATGCCCGACTTGTTCGATGCTGAGACCCGCCGCAAGAACTTTATGTTCTATGAGTCCCGCACACTGCATGATTCCTCCCTGAGCCATGGTCAGCACTGTGTGTTGGCCGCGTGGGAGGGACTGGACGATATGGCGCTGGATATGTACCGCCACGCCATTGCCATTGACCTCGGCCCGAATATGAAGTCGTCCGACTTAGGCATCCACAGTGCATCGATGGGTAACGTCTGGCAGTGTGTTGTCTGCGGCTTTGCCGGGCTGGAATGGCACGAGGGCGGGCTTTCCCTGCGCAGTCATCTGCCCGCAAGCTGGCAGCGCGCGGCGTTCAACATCGTCTGGCGCGGTGCAAAGCTCCATGTGGAAGTCACCCATGCGGGCATCACTGTCACCCACCGCGGCGGTTCCGCTGTGGAAATTACCGTGGACGGTCACCCGGTAAAGCTGGCCGCCGAGTAACTATGAGGAACTTTCTATGAAATACAAGGGTATTATTTTCGACTTGGATGGAGTGCTCTGCTCCACAGACCGTTTTCATTTTGAAGCGTGGAAACAGACGGCTGAGGAAGTCGGCGCACCGTTTGACGAAACCATTAACATGAAGCTGCGCGGCGTCAGCCGGATGGAGAGTTTGGAAATCATCCTTTCAGGCAGCAGCAAGACCTTTACCGATGCGGAAAAGGAACGCCTTGCCACCGAGAAAAATGACCGCTACCGCAAGCTGCTGGCGCAGATGTCGCCCGCCGATATGCCCACCGCCGTGCGCGACGCCCTGACGGCGCTGCACAACGCGGGGCTGAAGCTGGCCGTTGGTTCGTCCAGCAAAAACGCGGCCTACATCTTGGAACGGCTCGACGCGAACCGCTACTTTGACGCTGTGTGTGACGGCACGATGATTGCCCACTCCAAGCCCGACCCGGAGGTCTTTACCAAGGCTGCCGCCATGGTGGGGCTTGCTCCGGCAGACTGCCTGGTTGTGGAGGACGCTGCCGCCGGGCTGGAGGCTGCCCGTGCGGGCGGCATGGACTGTGCCATCGTCGGCACGGCCCCGATGCCGTTTGAACCCACCTACCATATACAGGACGTGACCAAACTGCCGGGGACGATTTTGTAAGAGGTATACTTATGGAAAGCATTCACCCCGCGTGGTGGAAAGAGGCCGTCGTCTACCAAATCTACCCACGCAGCTTCAAGGACGCCAACGGTGATGCCCCTGATGAAGCCCCTGTTTGAGGACTGAGGGTACGATTTGAAATAGCCGCCGCTTTGCTCTGGCTATAGTTAGCGGAAATTAAATTTTATATTGGCAGTTCAGAAACGCCTGCGGGCGTTTCTGAACTGCATTTTCACAGGAAGGGCCGTTCCGGTTGATTGCATTTGCTGCTGCTTGCCGCTGCGACCCCAACCGTGAAGAGGCGTTTGGAGCGGCCCGCAGGCCGCGACAAACGCGAATTAAAATAAAATTACCTCTGCGATTGCCAGAGCAAAGCGGAGGCAATTCTAAATTGTTCCCTGCCCGAAACTACAACGACCAAACGAGGTACAAGCCATGTTTTTTGGATTTCAGCTCACTTGCGGCCTGATGATGGTGTTCTACGGTTACTCGGTCATGAAAAACCCCCGCGTGTGGGGCGACCAGGGCCGCCGCGCCGTCAAGCCCGAACATTTTGAAGAATACGGCCGCCAGAACGGGCTGTTCTTCCTCAAGGCAGGCTGCGTGATGGCGGTCATCGGCGCACTGGATGCGCTGGTCACGCTGGACGCACTGCTGTATCTGCTGCTGTATGTGTTCGGCTTTGCGTTCGCGTTCTATCCGCTCACCCGCTGGTGCAAGGCCAATGAAGGTTTTAGCTGGCCGTGGCCCCACGTCAAGAGCGAGAAAAAGCGCATCCGGGAGCTGCGCAAGGAGCAGGAACAGCAGAAGAAAAAGTAAACCGGAACCGAGAAGGGCCGCCCGCGTACCGCACGCAGGCGGTCTTTTTTTGTCCCTGTGCAGCGCGGGGGGAGAGCGGCACGATCTGATAAAATTCGGCTTTTTAAACGAAACAACGCCGAAAAAGTAACTTTATCAACGTGCGAAAGTTCGGCGGTGCGGATAAAGTTGGAACTTTATCAATGAGAGTAACTTTATCAAACTGATAAACTTCAATAAAATAACGTAGGTAAAATATTAAATTTGAACTTTATCACTTGTTTCACTACAGTAGAGGGAAGAATACCATTTGTTCCGGCCGTCTCGATGCCGGATGATGTGTTTGGTCACCTTGCCTGATTTCACAAGTTCACCGTAGGCACGGTTATAGGTGCCCTCGCTGCACCCGATCTCCCGCATCACCTCGCTTTTCAGCTGCGGGCTTGCCATGCTGCCCAACCGGCTCTCGGCCAGCACGTTGAGGATGGCGTCCCGCGTGTCCTCCTTGGTCTGGGCCTGCCGCACCCGCGGCTCCTTGATGAAGTCGGCGTCTTTCTTGTCGGTGTAACCGTCAAACACGGCCTGCGCCGTCCGGACGCCGTCCAGCTCCACGTCCTCGATGTGCAGCAGCACCGTCTGCTGGGGGCGGCTGTAGCTGCTCTTTTCGTGGCTGAGGTAAATTTTGCCGTCGCTGTTGCTGCGGCCCATCATCAGCACGCTGCGGGCCATGTCCCAGATGTCGGAGCTGTCGGCCAGACGTTTCCGGTCGGACACGCCCTGCTTTTTGTTGGAGTGCATCACCAGCAGCACCGCGCATTGCTGGGCGGCGGCAATGGCCTTGAGGGGCAGCAGGATGCTGCGCATCTGGTTGCGGCTGGCCATTTCCACCCCGGCGGGCAGAAAGCTCTGCAGCGGGTCCACGATGAGCAGCAGCGGCCCGGCCTTGGCGGCAAATTTGGCCAGTGCCTCGTCCTTGAGGGTCAGGGGCTGGCCGGTGCGCTGGAAGTAGTCGTCGGCGGTGAGGCAGAGCACCCGGTTCATGTCGGCTCCGGCGGCCAGCAGGCGGGCCTTGAGCACCTTGCCGGGGTCGTCCTCGCCCGCAAGGATGAGCACCTTGCCGGTCTGGGCAGGCGGCACGGGAAAGAACCCGCTGGTTTTGCCCGTGGTGACGCAGGCGATCAACTGCGCCTGCCAGAGGCCTTTGCCGGTGCCGCCGTCGGCACCCAGCAGGGAAAGTTCGCCCCGGGGCAGCAGGTCCGGGACCAGCCAGTCCACGTTTTGCAGGGGCACGTCGGCCAGCACGCCCGGCCCGACGGGGGTCTGCTCGGCCCGCATCTTGTCGTTTTCGCGCCGGGCCTCGGCGTTGGCGGCGGCCAGAAAGGCGTCGCGGTCGGTGTCGATGGCGTCCTGACACCGGTGGAGCCACTGGTCGGTCTTGTACTCCACGGCGGGCAGACGCAGGCTGTAGGCGGCGCCCCGCACATCGTCCAGCAGCTCTGGGCGCTGGGCTTCGTCGTACTGGGCCAGACAGGCAAAGGTCAGGCGGCTGAACAGCTGCTCTTCGGTATGGCAGCGCCGCAGGGTGCGCAGGAAGGCTGCGCGGTCAAGGGGTGGTTGATTCAAGGTAGGTCAGGCTCCTTTCGTTGGTTGGGTGAACGATTTGAAATTGCCTCCGCTTCGCTCTGGCAATCGCAGCGGAAGAATTATTTTTTATTCGCGTTTGTCGCGCTCTGCGGAGCGCTCCAAACGCATTTTCACGGGAAGGGTCGTTCCGGGAAGCTGCATCCGCTGCTGTTGGCCTGCGGCCAAATCGCAGCATTTCAGCGTGCCAGCTTGCGACATCAAAACGTTTTGTTGTTATATTTAGTATAACACGGAACTGAACGCTGTCAACAACTGCTTTCCAACGAAAAATCAACCGAAAATCACGCAAAAAATTGCAGAAAAAGAAGATACGGAGGGTGGGAAAGCGGGGGAGAGAAGCGGCATCTGACGGTGGCTTCCCGCACAGAGGGTGGTCGCGTGGGGCAGGTCTGATGCCTTTTGCAAGGTGCATCGCCGCCGGGGTCGCTCCGCTGGGCCAGAGGGTGAGAGGGGTGTTTCGACTCCCCCCTCTCTCCCTCTGGACACCCCTCTCCCCGCAACGAGAAAGGGGCTGCTCGCCCCTTTCAGACCCCAAAGGGGTAGGCTCCAACCGAAAATACGGAAGATTCACGCCATTCGGCGTGAAGATCTTTTCACCGTATTTTCGGCTTCCGCCGATTTAAAAGGCCCCTCAGTCGCTGCGCGACAGCTCCCCGCAGGGGAGCGGGTTCCGTGAGATGGTGGCTGCCCGTAACGGCCCCTCCCGGTGAGATGCAACTTCAGCGTCAGATGCAATTTACCGTAACGGCCCCTCCCGTGAAAATGCAGTTCAGAAACGCCCGCAGGCGTTTCTGAACTGCCAATATAAAAATTTTATTTCCGCTAAATATGCCCAGAGCAACGCGGAGGGCATTCTAAATCGTCCCCCGCATCCTCGCCAGCTCCTCCCCCAGCCCCAGCGGCCATGCCGCCAGCAAAAACACCCCCGCCGTGGCACATCCGCCCGCGCCCAATGCCGCCAGCCGGGGCCAAAGATCCCCCGCAAGGGGCAGCGCCAGCGCCTGCCGCAGCCCGGTGCCCGCCGCCGCGGCCAGTGCCCCGGCCAGCGCCGGAGCGCCCAGCCACCGCCGGAAGGCGTGGGGCATCCCGCTGGAAAACAGCAGCCGCCCGGTGTTGGCCGCGCAGGTGTACAGGGTGGACAGCAGCATCACGGCCAGAAAGCCCCGCATACCGTACCGGGGCAGCAGCACCGCCACCCCCGCCAGCCGCAGCACCGCGTCCCACACGCTGTAGCGGAAGGCGGCTTTCTGCTCCCCTACCCCCTTCATGGCACCGTCCACCATGCTTTCCAGATAGAGCAGCGGCAGCACCGGGGCCAGCACCTGCAAATAAAACCCCGCCTCGGCACTGCCGTACAGCAGCCCCGCTGCATCCGGCCCCCAGCACCAGAACAGTGCCGCCGCCAGCGCCGAGAAGAACCCGGTGAGCCGCAGCATCCGGTCCAGCAGGGCGGTCAGGCGGGCGGTCTGGCCCAGCACATGGGCCTGGGTGATCTCCGGCATGAGCAGCACGGCCAGACTGCCCAGCAGCCCGAAGGGAAAGGTGAGCAGCGGCAGGGCCATGCCCTTGAGCACGCCGTATCGTTCCAGCGCCGCCGCCCGGCCCCCGGCCCCGGTCAGGTAGACGGCCAGGCAGGCGGGCACCAGCATGTTCTCTGCCGTGTGCAGCGCGCTGGCCAGCACCCGGCCGCCCTCCACCGGCCACAGGATGTCCCACAGGCGGCGGAAGGCCTCCGGGGGCGTTTGCGCCCGCTTCCTGCCGAAGCACCGCCGGGCCTCGCCCCGGCAGAACAGGGCCATGAGGGTGCAGCTCACCGCCTCGCTCAGGGCGGTGGCCCCCAGCACCAGCGTGCAGCGCTCCCCGGCATCCCGGCCCGGTGTGGCATACAGGGCCGCCGCCACCGCCCCGATGCGCACCGTCTGCTCGGCCAACTGGCTGGCCACGTTGGGGCCAACCCGCCGCCGGGCCAGAAAGAACCCCCGCAGCACCGCCGACACGGCCATCCACGGCAGGCCCAGCGCCGACAGCCGCAGCGCGCCCGCCGCCCGCACATCCCCCA
>OLVW01001012.1_pt1 | contig 25770 bp, 23 predicted proteins | sample 1673301 | NCBI WGS metagenome assembly OLVW01 (sample SAMEA3178941, study PRJEB25190) | human gut metagenome
CTATTGAGTATCTACACTGGCACAGCAAGTCTATAGTATCGCAGAGGGAAGTGGGTAGTGATGTAGCAAGCTTTAATTTGGGGCTTGAGGCTGCATTGCGTGAAGACCCAGATGTTATAATGGTCGGAGAAATGCGTGATGAAACGACAATGAGAACAGCGTTACTGGCGGCAGAAACAGGTCATCTGGTTCTGAGTACACTTCATACAATGGGTGCGGCTGAGACTGTAGAGCGTGTTGTTGATACCTTTCCAGAAAAGATGCAGAAACAGGTGCGTAATCAGTTGGCTACAACTCTTGAAGCTGTTATAGCACAGCAGTTACTTCCGAAGAAAGACGGTAGTGGGTATATTGTTGCGTATGAGCTGATGTATCGTAATCGAAAGGTACAGGAGTTCATTCGTAGCGGTGATGTTTTAGGTCTTGAGGATTATATGCAAAGCGTTGAGGCAGATGACGAAGGTATGATTAGAATGGACGATTGTATCTTTAATCTGTTTGAGTCTGGTATTATTTCTCAGGGTACGGCATTAGCGTATGCAATAGATAAAAAATATTTACAGAGTTTGATTAGTTAAGGAGAAACGGGTATGGATAACGTGAGAGAAAAGTGGAAAGAGTGTAGAAAGACTTTAACACTCGATAATCGTTTTATTCTTTCGTGTATTGTGTCTGCACCAAACGAGACTCTGAAGTATGGTGTTTTAGACTTAGCAGATTTTCAAGAAGAGTATTACACCATTCAGGAGTTAAGTTCAGTGCTTGACACTGGCGTACACATTAAAGGAGCAGAGCCAAATGGAACGGGTATCTCTATTAATGCAGTGGATGCTATTTCAGCCATAAAAGATACGTTCAAGTATAGGCTTTGGATGCTTAATGGTTGTTTCTTTGAGAGCCGTTCGGGTATGCTTTTCAAGGTAGATAAAAATGACGTGTATCTGCTTGATATTAACACTACCAGACAGGAAGTTGTTGTGCCAAGTTTCGTAACAAAGATAGCAATCGGGTATGATTGCAATCATTCTATTACTTTGGGTGCATCTGAACCTATTTTAGTTGAGAATGGTTGGGCGTATAGAGACGGCTCTGGTATTTTGCGTACTACGACTTATATAACTGCTAGGAGTTTGATTGCTCAGGGCAAATCGCTCTCAGAGTTACCATTCAGGTCGCCGTTTTCTAAGATAAGTAAGTTAAAGCGAGTTACATGGCATTGTTGCCGAGTGCATGATTTAAGTCTTGCTTTTGCTTTTACAAACGTACCTAAGTTAAGTTCATTGGTGCTAGATGTCTGGACTGTTGGTGATGCTCCTATATTGCTTGGTGCTTTTGATTTTATGAGCAGAAATAAAGCGTATAAGTGTTCTCCGCATTTTAATACAGTTAATGCTACTAGGGAGAAATGCAGAGAGTATATCGAGCAGTATTTTGAGGAAACAGAGGATGGCGGGTGGAGAAGAAAGGCATTACGGTGACTTAGGGGTATTTCTTTACTTGCAAGATTTAAAACTCATCACATCAGTAAGAAGTGTGATGAGTTTTTGTTATACTTCTTGTTAATAAATTTTATTGTGCGGGGTGAAAGGTATGTATTTCGTGAGCAGAACTACGCCAGAAGGTAAAGTATTTATAGGAGATACAAAAGATTGGGTTGAGGAAGAGTGGGCATTTGATGACTTAGCAACTCTCCTAGCTAGGGGTATTGAAATAAAGGGAATAATGCGAGAGGTAAGCAACAGATATGCTGTACTGCCTTGCTCACAGTTATCAGCGTATGCTAAGTGGATGCGTATGTGCAAGAAGAAGAGTCTAGCTGGGGTACAGGAGCCGTTGCATATTTCGTGGGACGGCGGTGCTAGATTTACTCTTGACTCTATAGACGTTAGTAATTGGGTCAATGATGCAAGTTATGAATATACAATCCCTAGTTTCGTTACACATATCGGTGAGGAGATATTTCAGACGGAGACGCCTAAGAATATGCCTGCTAGGGTGAAGATTGTTTGGGATAAGTGTCGTTGTACAGATTTGAGCGATATGTTTGCTCATTTAACCTTGAAGGAATTGATTGTAGATATAGATACTCGTAGGGTATCGAATATGTCTTATATGTTCAATGATACGAAGTTGAGATGCCTTTTCTTATCGGACAGATTTGATACCTCAAGAGTAACCTCGATGCAGGGTATGTTTGATGGTTTCTTTATGGTTGCAGGGGCTGCAACGTATGATTTGATTTTGCCTGACTCATTTGTTACGTCTAATGTTAGAGATTTTAGCTATATGTTCAGGTATTGCGATTTACGAAGAGTGTATATGCGTAAGCCATTTTCTTTTAAATCTGCTGAGACGGTATATAAAATGTTCGATGGCTCTTCAATAGATGATGGAGAGTTTCCTTTTGCGAATGAGTGGAAAGTACCTACATGGGTAGATACACGAATGATGTTTAACAACTGTCGCATGATTATTCCGAAACAATTTTTATAATATTAGGTGGTGTTTTCTGTGTTAAAGCCGAAGTATGTGAGCTTAACGCATACAGACGATAATAAGCATTGGATTATCTTTGATATTCATAATTTTGTGCAACGTATAGCCACGAATGATGAGTTAAAGGTTCTCAGTGAAGTAGGCTTGCTATTAGACAGAGTTACTGGCAATAAGGAGCTTATTGACCGTATCTGCATGGAGTATCCAAAGGTTGGTGTTCTTCGGAGACGTTGTCTTTTGTGCGGTAAGCCATTCACTTGTGTCTTAGTATCTTCAGACGGCAACGAGTACGGGTACTCCTCTTACTATCCAAATCGAATGTGCTGGATAAAGCTTAACCCAGTAGGTAACGTGATTGCATTTCCAGCGATAGTAACAGAGGTAGGAAGTTTGCCTAGTTTATTTCGGAAGCCGATGTCATCTCACACAACATTTTCTGTAATTGATAATGATAGGGCTTTTGTTGTTATTAAAGATGGAGATGTATCTGTGGAGTACTGTAGGAAGAACCCAGATGGGCTTGATTCAGCAGAAATAAGGTACTCTAAGAATTTTGCGGGCAGTATAAAAATTGAGGCAACTCGTTGGAGCTTAACAAGTGGGGCTGGATTGAGTAAAGTGCTTAAAACTGCTCCAGTGCCTGTCACAGATATTTCAGTAAATTTTGAGGCAGGGAGAGCTCTATATTTATCGGATTTATTTACGGGTTTATCTTCATTACGCAGTGCAAGATTTAACTCAAGTGCCGAGAGTTGGCTGAGGGTACGTTCAATAGCGGGTATGTTTCAGGCGTGCTCATCGTTAGAGTCAGTGGATTGGGGTAGTTCTGAGATTTTAGTGCATGGGTTGAGTGCTCTGTTCAATGGCTGTAGCTCGTTAGAGAGTATGGACTTGTCTAAGTTTAGGTTTACTGAGGAGACTCGTGCAAATAATTTGTTTTTAGGTTGTAGTTCTCTGACTCACGTTAAGTTATCTGAGAGTATAAATTTTATCTCTCCGTGGAATTGCCATAAAGCATTTGCAAGCTGTCCAAAGTTGAGGAAAGACTGCGTAGAAGGCTTGATTGAGGGTTCAGGTTTAGCGAACAGTTTCGATAATCGTTCCGCATTTAGGTAAGCTTGGGTACTCGTTATCTGAGAGGAGAATATAATAGAGCTTGTGATGAGAAATTAAGGGAGTGTTAAATTTGTGTGACAATGAACAGCCTGCAAGGTTTATAATAACTGCCGAGCTTGACGATAGGCGTTTGGCAGTTTTAGACTTAGATGATTTTGTCGAGGAGTATATCGCATTAGGGGATACTCCTACGGATACATTGCATGAACTAATTGAGCTTGGAAAGTCAAATAGACCGAAGTTTCGAGTAAGTTCGTTGATAGACGTAGGGTATAGAAATGATGGTACTCCTTGCACTTCAAAGGCATTATATGATGCTGTGTTGCAGTATTACCCCAAGGCGGTCAAGCTTATCAGACGCTGTGTTTTGACGGGTGGGGACAACCCTTTGCTTATAATTAGGGCTAAGAATGGTGCTACTTATGGTATCGCTCAGAAGGACGGGGGTGTGGTTAAATCTCCTGTACAGATTGCCACTACCATACACGAAGATGGGGTACTCTCTTTACCCACATTTATCAGGTCTGTGTCATTTGACCCACATTCAACAGCTAGGGATTGTACGCTAGATTATAGCCCAATTATAGATGTGAGAACGGGTACGCTTGTTAAGTCTATAGAGGATTTGTGCAGTATAGATATTTCTACTGCGTGTCAAACTAATCAGTTGACATTTAGGTCTGAGTTGTGTCAACTTCAACGTTTACGTGAGTTGGTTCTCAGTCCAAGTGCGGCATTTGAGCGTAGACACAAGAGTACAAGTTCAAATGGTTTTACGATAACTGTGGATTTAGTATATCCTTGGAACTTGGGTCGGAATATTGATTTATACGGCTCTTTTGAGGGACGAAAAAATTTAACTGGAGTGTATTTCAGCAAAAGAACAAGAATGAATGTGGTTTCATGTAGACATACTTTTCGTGACTGTAGCTCTTTGCGTGAGGTAAGTATCAACAACATAAGCACAGCAGGATGTAGGGATTTTTCATGTATGTTCTATGGCTGTAGCTCTTTAGTTGATTTAGATTTGTTTCGTTTTGATTTCGGAGATGCAGAGTCGCTATTCGGTATGTTTATGCAATGCAAGAGTCTTCGCCATATTTATTTCAATGATTTATGCTCAGATGGTGCAGATTTTTGTGAATACGATTGTATGTTTCAGGACTGTGATAGCTTACGCCCAGAAAATGTTGAGGGTATCGGAAGTCCAGTGCGGATATCGAGTTCTGTGATGCACGAGCTGTGCGATACTGTGGAGCAAAGGGGTAGAGAATGAGGGGGTATTAAAGTGACTGCCAGATTTGTAGTAACTGCTAAGCTCAGTGAGAATAAAGTAGCAGTTTTAGATTTGAAAACATTCGAGGAAAGATATTATCCTATTAAGAAGCTATATCGTTCTACGAGAATATCTTCTCCGAAGGATGTTCTGTGGTTGGTGGCGAAAGATGCTGAAAAGGAGAGTGTTTGTTCTTCTCGAGCTTTGTTTAATGCTGTTTGCGATTACCATTCTGATAAAGTTGGTAAAATAGCTAGGAGGGCAATATTAGCTGGCGAGGCTGTATTGCTTGTAATCAGAGCGGAAAACGGTAACGTATACGGGGTATCTGAAGATGAGGTTTTTGATTGTCTGCACAGAGGTAAATTCGGGGAAGACGATAAGCTGGACTCACAGAAGTCACCGTTTTTGCTTTCAATGAGGGTATCAGCGAAAGCAGCGAAAGGGGTAGTGACTATTCCGACTTTTGTCAAAAATACTATTTTTGATATGGTGTTATCTCGATGTGATACCTCTGAGAATTTGCCATATATGTTGTTCTTTTTAGATTTATGCGAGTCAGGGGAGTTCAGTTGCATTACGAGTTATGACCCTGTATGGTGGGGTCATTTGCTGACTATACAGTCAGCCTTGTGTTTGCTCACGGAGATGCGACCTCTCATGGAAGAAGTAATTGGTGGGTACGATAGCAGTATTCCAACGGTAGTTGTAGATTTGAATTTTGCTTCGAGCATACGTATGTCACACAAGATAAACTGGAAGCGTGCTTTTTCTGGGCTTTCGATGAATAAGGTATCTTTTACTTCGAGGTCTAGATGTGATGCACAGACGTTATACGCTATGTTTGAAAATTGCAGAGATTTGCAAGAGGTAAATTTAGGCTATGTAGATGCTACGGGGTATGTCGAGCCAGAGAGTGTTGCTACAACATCTGTGGATTATTCTGTTAAGCATCCTGTGCATAAAATGTTTAATCTTACTCCGTCTTTGAGAGATGTCAAACTTGGGCATATCTTAATTTCTTCTTGGGATGATTTAGCAGAGATGTTTAACTTTTGGGAAGCGGGAGTACCATATGTGATTTGGACTCCGAAGGTAAAGGGAGGGGTATCCGAGGATGTTATTGAGCAATGGTTGCGTGTGTATCGCAAGGAGGGAATTTGATGACTGCCAGATTTATTATAACTGCCAAGTTGAAAGACAAGGTTGCGGTACTGGATTTAGATGATTTCATTGAGGAGTATTATCCTGTGGAAGTTGTACAAGATTTGATGTCCAGAACTCCAAATCAGTTTATTTCCTTGGTTTCTTTGCGGGCAGAGACACATTTTTGTCGGGTATCTGCATTGAGTTCTTGTATTGCTGAGTACTATGCACAACAGACTCGCTCAATTTCAGGGAGAGCTAAACTGGCTGGTGTGAAGGCATTATTGTATGTTGTAAGAGCCAAAGACGGTGCACTGTATGCTTTCTCTGCGAGCGATAATATTTGCGTAGCGTTTGAGCTACCGATAATACCAAAGCAGCGTAATGGTGTAGTCAGAGTACCTACTTTTGCTACGAATTTCGGGTACTACAACTCATCATTGCCATTTCAAAGGATAATGTTTGCAGAGATAAAAGCAAGAAATGGGGGTACTGCTCCAGTAAATGTACGTACCATTGGGTCTGAGCATTTTGATGTAGTATTCTTAAATGAGAGTAACTGTGAAAAGGTAACTTTGTCTAGTGAAATGTTAAGGACACATGATTTGGTGGATATTGTACGTGGGTTGCGAGATACTTGTGTTAAGAACCTTTTCTTAGACTTGGTCAGACCGAATGAGGCATCACTTGCTTTTCATAATGCCTTTGAGTGCAATTCGACAATAGAGACAGTAATATCTTCGCCTAGAATGACTTGCAGAGCGGAAGATTTTCATTGTACTTTTGCTGGTTGTTCTTCATTGGTATATGTAAATCTAGGGAGTATGAATACTTCAGCTTGGGGTATTTCTTCCTTAGACCATATGTTTGCTGATTGCACTTCTTTAGTTAATGCTGATTTGCGTTGGTTAGATAGGTCTATGGTAAGGAATACAACGTGTATGTTTTATGGGTGTAAATCCTTACGAACAGTTGATTTTCAGCGAGGAGTTAAGTTGAATTTCGACTTGAGTTGTTATAATATGTTTGAAGGTTGTGACCAGCTTTCTTTGAGTGGGATAGGGGTAGATTCGAGCCTGTCTTTGATAAAGGAAGCTGCCATTAAGTGGATTAGGAAACGAGATAGCAATAAAGAAGTAAATAGGTGAAATTAATATGTCAGTGCATAGATTTGTTTTAGTTGATATAAATAAAGATGAAGATAGATATTCGGTACTCGATGAGTTTGACGGTGTTATTGAAGATTATACCTATTCTGCTCTAAGAGATGCTATTGCTTCATCGAGGAGTAAGGATGGTATTCAGAGCTTATTTATTGCTGGAACGTGTTTATTGAAAAACGGGATATTACACACTTGGGTACGCCATGCTTTTCCTACGGAGAGCCTAGATTTATTCATTAAGTCGGTTGTGGCGGATGCAAGCGTATATGGTGATTGGGAGTCACCTGAGAAGTCGTATGCTGAGCTATTGCCATCGAGGGTAAATGTTTGGTATGACGCTTTGTATGCTTATTTCAATGACGAATTAAAACTGAGAGACCAAGGGGTATCTGATAGAACTTCGAGGTTATCTGCATATCAGATAAAAATTTTACGGGAAGCTCTTATGCTGATGCAGGATTACAGTCTACTTACTTTTAGGGCAACTGGTTTTAAAGTAAGATTGGTTACACGGGAAGTTAATGGTAGCTTCAAGCATTGCGTAGACCTTGTCAAGTATGAGCCTTTAAGCCGATTAGATACAATGAACGTGGTGATACCATCTTGGATTACTGGATTTCGTGCTGACGCTTTTGCAGATTTAGAAATGACTACACTTTATGCTAGTTACTTTGCAGGAATGTGCGATAGCTTGGCAGATATGTTCACCAATACGAAGTGCAAAAAATTGTATCTAACAATAACTGATTTGCCAGATACGGTATATGACGCTTCGAGTATGTTCTATAACAGCCGAGCTGAAGTTATCTCCATTAAAGGCTCATCTTTTACTCATATAACTAATGCCAAATGTATGTTCAAGTATTGCGACTATGTTACGAGCATTACATTTCCTAAGAGTAATAAGCATGAAACATTTAAGTACATGACACTTGAGGGCTTTGAGGGTTGTTTTGATAGTTGTAGTGACTTGAAGAGCATCGATTTCGGGTATGGTTTAGGTAATAAGTTATTGCCGACATGGGATATAGCTTCCCCAGATGCTCCTTTTTACTGTTGCCGAGAACTCGATACTATCAAGGTAGAAAAGGCGGGCAAGTGGGCACGATTTTTGCCTAATACTGTTCTTGTGGAGGCAAAATGGGATGCTTATGATGGGGTATTGCTTTCGCAGTATTCTGATTTGACGGGTAAAGACAGAGAAGAACTGGTTCAGCGTTTTATAACTGTACATCGAGACGAGTTTAAATTTAACTGGAGTTCGGGTAGCGGAGATGTCACTTTAGTTCGCTATAACGGAAAGAGCAAGTTTGTAGCAATACCGAGATTCGTTACGGGTATCGCAACGAGCTTTGAAGAGGTAGGTAAGGAGAGTTCTCCATTTTCTGAGACCAAGCAGTCATTGTATGTAGATACAATGATATTTGCACCAGCAATGTTCGCAGGGTACAAGGGAAAGAGTATAGAATTAAGAACAAAGTTGGCTCTGAAGCGTAGCGATGTTTTGGATTGGCAAGTTCTCTCGTTGAGATGTTTATGTGCAAACGCTAAGAACTTACAAACATTTAATTTTGTTTCTGGGGCTGAATTGCAGCTCGCAAATGACTATAGAAGTATGTTTGAGGGTTGTACTAGTTTGAAAGCTCTGAGTGACCAATCAATAGGGTATGATGTTGAAGTTTACCCTGACTGCACAGTGAAATATAATAGTGATGCTGAGTCTGCAAGGAGCGAATATTCTTGGTCGGATGATGATGATTTTGGCTCGCTATTGTATAAGAAGTTAAGTATGTCTAAGCGTTTTGACGGTATATTTAAGGATTGTGTAAGTCTTGAAGAGTTTAGAATGTTTTCTCAAGACCATATCGGACATATTTGCTCTTGGCGTAGAGCATTTGAGAATTGCAGAAAGTTGAGTAAGATAGTGTTAACCTATGCAGTAGTATCTTATTTTAATGAAGCGACTAGTTATGAGGGTATGTTATTTAATTGTCCTGCAAAGATAGTACCTTACGCAGGGTACGGCGAAGGAGATTTTGATTTATCCTTGCCAGATAACGCTTATACTGCTCCAGTAAAAGGTAATATGATTAAGTTCGATAAGTATAATAAAAAGCTAGGTATGCTAGGTATGCAGTATAGATATCCATTTATACTAGACTTCGACAAACGTCTTGATGGGGTATCTTTGATTGATGTTATGGCTTGGGACGATGTTGATTTAAACGGAAGAATAGATTTTCCTGAGTTTATTACTGATATAGTTGGAAGACCAAGAGAGGTGTTGCCAGTGCATAGGCGTCAGGTGGGTAAGACTCTTGAGAAGGGTGCGACATTAACAGTAACTTGGAAGAAGTGTCTGCCTGTAGCTTTCACTGGTCTTATGATAGGAGATAGTGATTTCTGGTTTAATCGTATCACAGTTGTGTATGACATTGATGTATCTAACATCAGAAACTTGGGTACTACTTTGTTTAGTTCAAATGCAGTAGCTAAGTTGCACCGTTCTTTTGCTAAGTTCGGATTAACTGAGATTGCTACGAATTTCGCATACAGTGGCTTGGGTACTTGTCAGTACGAGTTTATGTGATTTTATATAAGAGAGCAAAATAAAAGGAGAGATTAAAATGAGTTTGTTTGAGTCAAAGGCGAAGAAGGAGTTGCGTAAATATTTACGAGAAAACGACTTTAACTTTGTTTCTTTTGGAGGGCATCAGGACAAGGATAGGTTGTCCAAGCTCTGGGGTCGGTACAGTGCTGAAGACGAGGATTACAGAAAAATTACGGTAGAACTCAAATCAAAATCGGCTACAGTAATAAAGCAAGTGGGTAAATCAGCAGAGGCGGAAAGTCAATCTTTCTCTTACGACTCGGGTATGGAGTCCTTGCTGACAGAGGTGCAGAAATTTGTACCTTTTCTGACTGACACCCTAGACTAAGTTTTTCTTTGAAATGGGGTATTGATTACGAAATTAAATTTTCGTTTCGTTTACTCTATAATTCAAGGAGGCTTTAATATGGCTAAGTGTGTTTCTACAGGTTTCCAGAACAACATTACAGTTTCTGTTGGTAGCACTACTGTAACGCAGGAAAGACAGGAGAAAGACGATGCCGAGTTAATCAGTTCTTTTGAGGCGACAGAAACAATGTCGTCTGCTAAGGAGATGTGGTTGGCTATGTCAGTTTGGGAGAGACTTTGGTTTATTTTTTCGGCAATTCTGATAGGCGTTTTCATTACAGGAAGTGCATTGATTTTGTCGGAGTTGATAAGCCAATGGTGGTCAGATTACTCTACTATTATTTCAGGGTGGTTTGCTTGGTTTTAAAGATAATAAAAACGCTGGTATTATCAGTGCTATTTTTGTTAGTAGTTGTGCCTTTGAGTATCAGTCTACTTTCGGGATTAGCAGGCGGTGTAGCGGCAATACTTTGTATGCTAACTGGTAGATTTAATGACAGCGTTGAGGAGAGGTAGTTTTATATGGTAGTTTCAAATCATTTTATGGTTTCTGTTGTGTCTTTGGCACTTGCAGGAACTTTGGGTATGCTTTCACTAACGGCTTGTTCGAATGGGGGTAGTTCTCTTGAGCCATCCGATTCTGCTGTAAGCAGTGCAGTTGACATAGAGAAGGAGATTTATCTTTATGGTGATGCACAGTATTCATTTAATGAGCTTGTAAAAGTTGTCACTGAGCCTACTCTGGTCACAAAGACAACAGTTTATACAGACGGCTCAACCGAGGATTCATCTGTCTACGTAACATTCAGGTCAACTGTCGATAGTGTTGAGCAGAAACTTCTTGGGGATACTCCTACAATAGTAATTCCAAGAAAGGGAAGTGCTGCTGAGAACGGCAATGCAACTGACTCATCGATGCACGTGAGTGAAGTAAATGAGTCAGAAATAGAAACTGAGAGCAATTCGAGTGAGAGTTTAAGTGCGGAATAATCGGGTATCCAAGTAATAAATAGCTAAGTGTGTGGAATATAACAGCAAGGTGGGGATAAAATGTTAGTAACAGAGTTTAAAGAGAAACAGGGGTATCGCTTTCCTGATGGTTTTCTGTCGAGTTTGCCAGAGGTTTGTTTCGATTATAGATGCAAAAGTCCTATGGAAATGACAGAAACGCTCACAGGTTTGAAGTGCAGTAATCCAAGATGTCCTACAAAGATAGCTAACCGTATAGTAGCTATTATGAGTAGTCTTGGAGTTAAGGATATGGGTATCGCCAGAGCAAATTCGTTTGTATCTAAGTACGGGATAAACAATCCACTTCTCATATTCGCTTATGAGACGTCTGACGGAACGCTTGGAGATGATATATCTGCTGAGGTTAGTCAGAGGATTGTAGACCAGCTGAGTACACGAAAAAGCTTTACTCTTTGGGAATACGTGAGAATAGCTAACCTGCCTTTTATACAGACTTCTGCTTTACAAATCTTCGGAGATTATGATGACCTTGGTCAGGCGTATCAAGCAATCGAACAGGGTGGGGTATCCTACATAAGAGATAGGCTCGACATTAAGAAGGGAGCTATTCCAGCAACAGTTTCAGGAGCTACAGATGGTATCGATTTGGAGTCAAGTATTCAGGATGTTTCTGTTCGAGCTGCTAAGATATTCGCCACATTGATGATGTTTAAAAATGATTTGTTTCAGGCTCTGCCTTTTGTGACTATAATCAAAACTCACAGTGCGGGTATGAAAACCTTTAAGGTTGTTTGCTCCGAGGAAGTCGGTGCAGGATTCAGAACTAAGGCTGATTTTTATGCGACAGTTAATAGTATGTATCCTAACTTACACGTTGATTTCTTGTCGAGCGTGACAAAGAATATTGACTATCTGGTTTGGGCGGGTGCAGACGGAAGCGATGTTCGAGTAACGAACAAAGTACAAAAGGTAAGAAAATACAATGAGACCTATAAACAGCATAAGGAGAATGGCACTTTAAAGGGCGGAGAACATTTTATCCCGATAATGACTGCGATACAATTTCTTAATGAGATAGGTAAAATAATGAAGATTTAGGTGATTTAGTTGGTAGTTACAAAACAGGAAGTCAGAGCAATGGGCTTTAGAAAGATAAAAAAGTATTTCTCTTCAAAGGGGGTACTTGATACTGTGTTTGGGCGTGCAGTTTTGGCGTTTGGAACGGTCAAGTGTACTCCTTATAGTATGATGAAATACTACAAGTCTTTTCAGTACTTGCCTGACAACAAGGCAAAGGGAATTAAATCACTTATGGAGTGGGTCGAACCGCTCATCAAAGAGGTTGATAAACCAGATGAAGTTGTAAAGCGTAAGTTCAGGTATACTTGGGAAAAGATGTGGCAGAGTTTCGGTGAAGCTTGTCACTTGAGTACACCAGAAGTTCAAGAAATGGGTACTATCGGTCTTGCGTTGCCGTTATTCCTTTCAGCAGTAGTTCTGGATGATGCTGATGCTCAGAGGATTATAGGCTCTTGCAGAATATATAATACGGTGAGTGAGCGAAAGACTACGGGCTTTCAGTCCAGAGAAAAGTATTTAAGCATAGATGATGTAAATTTCTTATGTGCTTATTTCAACGCTATACTCACTTGGCATTGCATTACGGAGCGAGCTTTAATTAGTGAGTATGAGTTGCTTGTGACTCTTATGGCAGAACATGATGCTGATGTATTTATATCATTCATAGTAACGGGTAGTTTGGAGGAGAACGATAAATGAATTTGATTTTAGCCTTGATTAGCTTTCTGAGCGGTTTGCTGATGGTATGGCAGTGGGCTGGATTGCATAAGATGGCTGATTGGTGCAATCGACTTGTTATAAGAGCGGTGGACAGTAATGCTTTTTGTAAAGTAGTTGGTCTTGTCCTCAGTAAGTACGGCTTGATTATGGGACTTATCGCACTTGGTGTTGAGTTTCTTCTCGTAGCAGATAAAGATGCTTTAAAGGAAGGTATGAAAAATCGTGGCAGTTATGTGACGATTTTGGTGTTTGAAGTTATTTTCGCCTTGGGTACTTTGCTTTAACAGGCATGAGAATAGTAAATAGAGCGTGTCAGATAAATTAAATTGTCTGGCACGTTTTCTTGTTTCAGTTTTCTATTGAAATGGGGTATGTACTATGGCTTTTTTATTAAAATAATTTTGTTGGAAAGCGAGGATTAACAAAGATGAATGTAGCTATTCAGGCAGTGAAATTTTACTGCTATGAGACGGGGTATCCGTGGTCACAGTTTTATGATAAACTGGACGAAGCTTTAGCAAGTGATGCTGAGGGCGGAGAGCTTTGGCTCATTAAGAAGCTTATGAAAGTTATCGAACAGCACGGTATTTCTGTTCATTTGTTCAAGGCGAACAAGGACGCTGTAAAGGGTGAGTTCGATGCAGAAGCAAGAGATAAGGCAGGTGAGTTCTTCACACCTGAAATTTGGGCAGCTAAGGCAAGAACTTATTTCGATAAGTATATCCCTAACTGGCATGAGATGAATATTTGGGACGGTAGCTGTGGCTCAGGAAACCTGATGCGTACTGCTAAGCATCCTGCAGATAAGCTGTTTCTTTCAAGTTTACAGGAAGATGATATTACACTTATAAAGAACACCCCTGAGTATACAGGAGTCACTGCTTTTCAGTGTGATTTCCTTAAGGATATTGACTATGATGTGGTTAACACAGATTTTCTTAACAAGCTTCCACCGAGACTTAAAGAGATTATAATGAATGATGAGCCACTTATCATTTATATGAACCCACCATACAAGGCGGGTATGGCAAGAGCGACAGATGTCGGAAACCATATGTGTACTATAGGTCTTTCAAAACCAGCGTATGATATTTTCTATCAGTTTATGTGGAGAGTTCTTCATTTCGTTGATATGTTTAACCTCAAGAATACATATGCAGGCATTTTCGGACCGTCAGTTTGGTTTACAGGCAATGCTAACCATGAAAGTTTGGTTGAGTTTGAACACTGCTTTGAGTTCATTGACGGTATGTGTTTTCCGATTATGGAGTTCAGTGGCACTACAACCTCTAAGCCTTGGAGTGTTTGCTTTACACTTTGGAAATCTCGTGGCGGGTATATTAAAGATGATTTCAGAAAAGACATTCTTCTTACGAAGTGTTGTCGTATGCCAGATGGTAGCATAAAAGAAGACGGCAAGGTACTTTATGAGACCAAAACACAGAAGCTCACAGACTGGGTTGCTCCAAAGGATATTACTTTCTATAAGCCGTATCCGCTGATGACTTCTCACTCCACGTTCAAGGGTAGCGACTGTAACGTTAAAGTTGCTCCTATGAGTGGTAAGTTTCCTGAGAACGGCTTAGGCAGTATGATGGTATCTAATACATTTATGGACGGAGCAAAGAAAGTTGGGGTACTTTCTACCCCTACCTCTATGGATTCCGTGTTCATCACACCAGAGAATTTCTGGAGATGTGTTGCCAGCTTTGCATCTAGGCGTGTTTGCGAGTCAGACTGGTCGAACTCAAAGAAAAACGCTGTAGCCCCTAACACTCATATAGAGGGGTACGAGAAGTGGCTTTACAACGGACTTGTTCTTATGCTTGTTGAGTATAAGGCACAGATGACTGGAGCAAGAAACATTGACTGGGAAGGCACAAAGTTCGATGTTGTAAATCGACTCTTCTTCTTGCCGCAGGATGAAATTAAGGAGCACACAACAGATGAAGTTCTGTTGAACGATATTGCTACTCATGCTCCTGCGAACGAGTTTATGCTTGCAGCTATCGAGAAGGCTAAGCCATTCTGGTCAGAGGAGTCTTGGGAGCTTTATAACTGGTGTAAGAATTATGTGTTCTTCACTTTGGATAAGCGTAAAGACGTAAATTACACCTACAATCTTGATGCATGGGACGCAGGATTTATGCAAATAAGAGCGGGTATCTGGGGCGATGATATTCAGAATGAATATTCTGACAGATTGCAGGCTGTGCGTGATTATCTGCGTAAAGATATTGAGAAATTCGGTTTTATGGGAGATTAATGAGTTATGACTCTTGCAGACTTGAAAAGGGCTAACGGAAATTATAAAGTTGTGTTGGTGCAGACTTCGAGTGTATCACTTCAGCAGTTCATACAGGACTTAGTTCGAGAGGGTTTGGGTACTAATGCAGATACTGTTTACGAGGCGAAAACAAAAGCCACCGTAAAGGGTATCCGAGCTTTCTTTACCACTCAGCCTTATATGTCTAAGAGATGGTTCTGTTTTGTGGACTTAGATAGCATTGGGGGTATCAAGGAGCTAACAGACATCATAAAAGATAGTACAACTGTTACGTTCTTTTGCACGACATCTAGGTACGCTAACTACAAGAAGTTCAAAGAAGCTGTGAAGAATGAAAGTTTCGTGTATGATTTGTACATCTCAAGTCTTAAGCACGATGACTTCTTGTTCTTATATAAGGCAATAGTGCCTGAGAACAACAAATTAACAAAGCAGATGTACGACTATGTGTACCAGAGTTATAGATACGACATATCTGCGGTAATGGATTTGTTTAAGGCTCTTAAAAATGGAGCTGATATTCAAACCCGTAAGGAAATAGCAGATGTTTGCGGAGTTGGTAGTAATTCTATTGAGAATTTCGTACTTTCTCTCTTGGGTACTCCACCGAGCACGGAAAAGGGTGTAAAGACAGTTCTCCGAAACAGAGTAAAGTCGGGTATCGATTTAGCTGAAACTTACGGCAACTGGAGAGCCTTTTATCGTTTGATAAATTCTTGTGTGGATTGCTTTATTGATATTAAGATGCTAAAAATCTCTGGCACAATATATAAACGAGTACGTGACTTGCCAGATGGGTACGATGAGGCAAAACTTGCAAGGTATCAGAGATACATTTGGAGGTTAAATGATATTCCGTTGTCGCTTTTGTTGACGCTGAAAATGCACTTAGCCAATCGGGTATGGTTCGAGCCATCGCATTTCTTTGAGTTTATATATTCTTTCCTTGAAGAACGTATAGCTACGGAGGTCATTCCGAACTTGCCTAAAGCAGATACGAATGAAATACTCAAGGAAGAGCGTGAAAAGCAAGAGAAGGCAAGGAAAGCCACTGAGTATGCCAAGGCTAAAGAGGACAAAGAGTACAGGCTTGGACTTATCAAAAAGTTCGGAATAGTCAAGGCACGAGAAATGTTGGCGGCATCAAATAAGTAGTAGAGGTGTGAATGTGAATGAATACAATAATTGTTAAGACGGAGCTAGAAACTGCTAAGTCCTACAGTGGCAAAACAGTTTATGCTAAAGTCAAGAATAAAAAGAACAACGCTTACTTCAGGGTACACGTTGATGACTCAAATCTCAATGAAGCGATTGCTTTTGCAAAGAGAGATAAAAATGTTCTGATGCTTGCGTACTACGGGCAGGGCGGAGGTTTCCAGACACTTACCGAGGATATTACAGGTGTATATGTAGGTTGGGTAGTTCCTGTCGGGAGTAACATTACTGAGGCTGATGTAGCTCGATACAGTGAGTTAGCTCCTACTGGGGTATCTGTTATATTGAAGCTTCCAGAGGATTACAAGGGTTTCGAGTTCCTGTATAAAGTAATGCAAAAGTACAAAAATGTGCGGGTATGTGGAGGAACTTGTTTCTGTTTTGAAGAGTGCAGATTTGGTTGTTGTGGCAAAGATGTGCTTGAAAAGCGGGGTATCAAGTATGATAAAGAGGAGTATCTGAAACAGGGGTGCTGTTGTGCCTTACCTGTTATTTCAGATGATGAGGTTTCGTTAGGTGTGCTTTCTCGCAGTAAAGATAATACTAAATCTACTGCAAAACCTGCTTCCAGTGCAAAAGCTAAGAAAGCACAAATCTTCTCCAATATGCTCTACAGTGGAGGCAAGGTCGAACTTTAGCCAACCAGTTACTTTTATATAGAGCTTGAGCACTCACGTCATCGCAAAGGACTTATACAGCTCAGGCAGAGCCGAGGAGTTTAAGATTTCTCGGCTCTTTATTTTTGTTAAAAATCGTGATTTCCAGAAAATTTTCGATTTTTGAAGATTGATTTTGCGATTTTCTGATATAGCCTATAATTGTCTGAGTAAGGGCTTATAGTTTGGCAGAAAGGCGATTTTGACTCGATATTTAGTCTGGCTTGTAGACGTGATTGTGTATATGGAGTTCGTGCCATTACAAGGCTAAGAAAATTTCAAAATCAGGATAATTTATGAAAAATGAAAGATAGTTTGCAAATCGGCGAGTCTTGATGGTGGTCGATTTTGTGAATATTTTTGTAAGGAGTTGGTGTCTAGTTAGTGCCAGTTTAGATGGCAGATAATGTTGAGTAAATATGTAAAATTTAGTGATTTTCATATGAAAATTTGTCCTCGAGTTTAAGTAGCATTTTCAGAACAGGGGTACTGAGGTATCCATGCATGGGGTATTTCGGTCAACGCAAACGTTTTCGCTCTTATTTGTTAAAAAGTTTTCCATATCCAGATTTTTGGCGATAAGGTTACAATATTATTACTGTCTGTGGAGATAATTTTGTCGAATATTTTAAAACTTACACGGAAACACGAAAATAATATAAAAAAATCTCAGATTGTGTTGATTTCTGGTGAGAAATGTGTTATAATATACGTATCAATTAAATTGATATATACATCGAAAAATCTATAACATTCTTAAGTTTGGAGGATAAAAAAATGAGAAGTTCATTAAAAGGTTGTAGTTTTGGTAGCTACAAGGGCAAAGACGGCGTACCAGAGGACGTTTGGGGTCTGCTTAAGACAATGGAGAAAACACCAAACAAGCCTATTGAGTACGTTGAGGAAGTAGTTGATGCTGGGTTGGAAGGCAGAATAGACCTAAACAGAAATTTCAATCTTGGCGGGTATCTTTACACTATTCATCAGAGTGGTGAAATGAAAAAGAAGAAAAACTGTAGCAAGTTCTCTTACATAAATTTCTCCTCAGAGGGTGAAGATACAAGTTCAGGTTCTGCTCGTCAGGAGGCTGGGTGCATTGATGCTAACGTAGTTTCGTTTGACGTGTACAATCAAATGAAAGACAGCTTTGAAGAAATTGTTGAGGACTCAGATTTGGCTTATGCTATTGAGACCATTAAGATGCTGAATGAGGACTTAATCGTTACTTCAGGTATAGACATTATTGTGACACTCAAGAGAGCAGCAGCAAGTGTGCCACAGGCAATGCAGAAGCTTGCACAGGTATGCAAGGAGAATGCGATTATTGGTGACTTGGTAAAGACAATCTTGAGTAGCGGATTTACTGTTGAGGAATGTTTCGCTAACTAACTCTGCTATTTGACAGCGGAGGTATAATTATGGTTTTATGTGTTCAAAATGATGACTATAAGGAGACCGACACAGCAGTAGAGGGAAACGCAAAATGCTGAAAGGGGTATCCTTTGCGAAGGATGGACTTGATTACCATAAGGTTTATCAGGTTAAGACAGCGATAGAGTCTTTGAGAGCTTATTTTTATAAGTTCAACAGAGATGCGGATGAAGCAATGGATTTGGCTTTCCATCATGCTCTGGAACATTTCAATCCAGATAAGGGAGAGCTTCACCATTACATCAAATCTCTTGCGAGAGATATAACAAAGACTGAGGGAAAGGAAATTCCAACGGATTTCCTAGACCAACGGTATTCAGACTCGATTGAGGAAGACGGCAGACGTAGAAATTCTGAGACCGAGTTGTCTGACAGGGTAGAGAAGCAGATTGAATTGGAGAGTTTGACCGATACTATGGTATCTGATGCAGTTCATGATTATGCTTTGGGTAACATGGTGCAGTTCATGCAGTTGTGTTCCGCCCTGATAAATAGAGATACATCCACAAAGCCGTATACAACGGCTTTCAAGAATGAGACAAAAAGGTTGACGGAGAAGATACCTGATTTCTTGAGCTTGTGTCTACGTTTGTATACAGAGTATAAAGACCAGTTCCTAGAATTTTTGGGTATGCCTGAGCCGAGTTCGGTTTGGCGTGAGTTAGATGCGGCATATATAGCTAAATCAACGTCACGGCGTGTAAGACTGGTGAGTCCGACCGACCCGAACAATTTTCGTATAAACCCAGATGAAGAGGATTGGGTAGTTCGTGGTGCTTTAAGCGGTAAGCGAATTGTAAAAGTGCCTTATGCTTCATTACGGGATTATATGGTGGAGCTGATTGACTCAGATGTGACTAATCCTGTTAAGTTTTGCTTAGGGGACAGTTACATATTTAGGTCTTTAGGTGGTTCGTTGAGTTCGGTAAACGCAAACCTGTTTCGCCAGTACGATATATTTGTTTCAGAGTTGCTGACAAATGTCCTTTGGGATTTTAATGCTAGATTCTTGTGCAAGGGTAGTGAGTCTTTGTACATTCTAGCATCAGGGTTTACGCTCAATCCTAATGGAAGTATAAAAACGAGGAGTAGAACAATAAGGGGTATCGAGATAAATTATACCGCTTATGATGTTACTCCGCAATAACGTATTAACAAATAGCTTATGAGTCCACTTTAAGTTATAGATTTTTGTGTACTTTCTTTGCCTTATTTGTTTTGTTTTCAGACCGCAGGCATATGCTTTCGGTCTTTCTTTTTTGATTGAACAGGGGTACTGAAGGTCGGAGAATAGCGTTAAGCCCACTGATGTAAAGTGGTTTAAATTTTTCATATTTTATTGGAGGTTGTAATATGAGTTCGATTTGTGCAAGTCTTGCTGTCAAGAAAGATGTGGCAGCAGTGCTTATTTTTTCTGACGGTAAAGTTGTTGATAAGTATGTCACAAGAATACGTGACAAGGAGATTTTGAAAAATACTTGTCGGAGCACTCTTGGTTGTGCTGAGATAGGCGTGAGAAGGCTGAAGGTCTTAATGGAGGCTATGCCAGATATAGATGACGCTGTATTCGAGACGGACAATAAGCGTGTTGTAAACTGGGTACGAGACGATGAGGCATCTGACGATTGCCTTGACCTTTTCGACAAGCTTATGTCGGAGTTAGATGAACTTCCTGTCACCTACTCTTTCGTATTTAACTCAAGACCTAAAGCAGTTCCTTATGCGAAAGAGAGTTGTTTATCTGCACCTAAGATAGGTGGCTTGGATATTTCAGCTTTTGATGATGAGGAAGAAGAGGCTGAGGAAGAGAACTAATCGTTCACATCATATCAAGCGATTTTAGGCACTAATTTAGTTATACACGCAAAGGAGAAAGTAAGTTATGTTAACGGGTACTATTACGGTCAAGAAAGCATATGCGAATTATGTAGACCAGTCAACGGTTACTCAGGACGTAATAAGTCTTGATAGAGACTTAACATATGAGTTTAAGGGTATCGACAGTTCGACTTGCCTGTATGGCGAGCTGACTACAAATGACTATGACGCTATTCGCTTTATGGCGAGTAGCACCGATGACCAAGACGAGATGTGGACAAGGCGTTTTGACCTTAATCTTAATTCAATAAAACCAGAAAGAGAGCAGTGGAAGGACGAAAATGGTAAGACTGTAAAATCAGCTGTAAATTTCGATTTCTTCTGTATGCTTGGAGCGACTATAAGATATGCTAAATATCGTTGCAGACCAGAGTGTGCTGTCGGGTACACGGGCTTGCAGTCTGCATCAGGTGAATTTACACCAGAGTCAGAGACAGAGTACATTATTACGTCTGAAAGTGCTAATGAGGCAGACAGGCTAAATCTGGGTACTGTACGACTTAAACTCGGTGAGTTTATGTCAATACATATCGAGACACCTGTATTCAGTATTTCCATTGATGAAGACCCAAGAAGGGAAATCGAGGTATTCTCGACTATAAAGAACTGTCAACCAAAGGGTTTTCAGTTTGAAGAGGATTATTTGGGCTTTAAGGTAGATATATACAGTGGATTAGCTGAAGCAAATACTGACGGTATGTATACATCTCTTGAGGACATCATAAAAAATAATCCTGATAGAGAGTTCTCTTGGTTGTTGGGTAAAAAGTACATCATCGTAGATGATGCGATGCTTGATGATGTTGTAAAATATTTTGAAGACGTTCCAGATAATGAGCGTATCTACTTCGATACCGAAACATCGGGTCTGCAAATAACCTTTAGGTCGAGATTGGGGCAGGACGACCAGTGCGTTGGTATTATCCTTTCATACGAAGACGGGGTATCTTACTTCTTTCCGATGCAGATGAGGAGTATTCCTAATCTTTGTAACGGTGACCATTTTTACTTTATGGAGCATTATATGCGACATATTCTTGAGAACAAGCGTTTGGTTGCTCATAATATGTCGTTCGACTGGAAGGTTGCTTACATATATGATATAAACGCAAATATCGTTGACGATACAATGGCGTTGTTCAATTTGACATTGGGCAACGAGAAAGAGAATTTTCCTTCGGGCTTGAAATCCTTGACACATCTTATCTTGCACAGAGACTCTTTGGAACTGAGTGATTTGGTAGCTTCGGATTCATGGGGCGAGAACGATATACGTTTCTGGGACTTGCCTAAAGAGCTTGTTCGTCTTTATGCCTGTGCCGATACAGATAACACTCGTGGACTTATGCAGTATGCTATTCAGAATGACTTGCTCCATAGGTATAACGCTACTAAGGTATATGAGATTGAAATTGCTTTCTCTTATGCTGTTGCATATCAGGAGTTCTATGGTCACAAGATAGACGTAGACAATCTTGACGTACTTCATAAGGAGCTTGACGAGGGTCTGTCCAGCAACATGGCTAAAATGGAAGAGATAGTTGGGTATGAATTTAATCCTAACTCCTCTAAGCAGTTGCAGAGAATAATGTACACAGAGTTGGGTATCCCTGAGCAGATTAGCCGTAAAACAGGTCGAGTTACAACGGATAAGGAAACTCTGAAAGCCCTTTCTGAGATTACAGACCTCGAGGGCAATCCAAAATATCCTTTTGTAGTCTATCTGCAGAAGTATAGAGAATTTGAGGGTATCCGTAAAATAGTCGATAAGTTCCCTGAACTGTCTACTCCAGACGGATATATTTTCTCTGAGGTGCAACAGTACGGAACGACTACTGGTCGAGTTTCAGTTAAAAAGCCTAATTATCAGTCATATAATGACCCAGTTAAGAAAAACGTAGTTCCAAGACCAGGTTTCTATATGACAGATACCGACTACTCATCGGTTGAGTATCGTGTTCTTGGTAATATAGTTGGAAATAAGAAGATTAAAGAAGGTTTCGTAGACCCAGACTTCGACTATCACCAGTATCAGGCGGCAAGAATGTATGGAGTTCCTTACGCTTCAGTAACGAGTAAGCTTAGAAAAGCAGCTAAGGGTATCAACTTTGGTCTGCCTTACGGAATGGGCGACCAGTCACTGGGTGTCAGGGTATTTGGCGAGGAGAGTAAGGAGAATACTCTTAAGGCAGCTGCTCTGCGTGCTAAGTATTTTGAAGGACAGGAAGATGTAAAAGAGTTCTTTGATACCACAAGAGCGGGTGGCGTAGCCAACGGTTACACGGAAACATTTTTCGGTAGACGTCGATATTACCATCGTAACAAGTTCAGCGTAGCTGCTATACGCCGTCAGGCTGGAAATGCAGTCATTCAGGGCACGGCAGCAGACGTATATAAGCTTGCAGTGGGCAGACTGTTCCTAAGAATATGTAAGGAAGGTTGGCTCGGCAAGGTGTTGTTCACGGGCTTTATTCACGATGAAGTTCTTTGCGAAGTTCATTGTTCGATAGACCCGATGAAATGGCTTAAGGTCTTGAGAGAAGAGTTCGAGGTTAAAATAAAAGGTTGGTGTCCTTTGTATATGGGCTTTGGTTTCGGTATGTCTTGGTATGAGGCGAAGAAAACAGAGTTACCTATACAGCTTCAGTGGGAGCTAGTTGAAAAGTATGGTGAGACTGGGTATCCTAAGTGGCACGGTGACGGCAAGGAGCTTTGTGCAGAAATACCTGATATGCTGAGAGATTTTTCAATTCGTCACGCAGAGGCAAGTTTGAAAGACCCAGCATATCAGGGCAAGGAAATCAAGCCAGCCACAAATAAGTTGGTCATTGATATTATTGCTGAAGACGCTGGTTATTATAACAAGATAGTGCCAGATGCACTTAAGGCTGTACTCCCTGATTATGATGTTTCGGCTGAGTCGATTGACACATCTGTTTTGGGGGACAGAGCAGAAGAAATAATATCGGGTATCAACGAAAAGCTGAGGGCAGAGCATATTGACGGTGTTTTGTATGCCGAAAATGGTGAGCTTATCACTCAGTTGTCTAAGCTGAAAGAAACCCAAGCAGCGATAGATTTGTACTGTCGTTTACATAGTGTTGACCGCAGTTTGATAGACGTTAAAAGCCTAGCCGAGGGTACAGTTAATGCAGATGCTCCTGCAGGATTGTCTGACGTAGCTGGTTTCTCTGGTGGGGAAGATGACGGAACGGATATGCAGGCTTTGGCTGACAGCAGAGTAGAGGCATTTGGTATGTTCCTTGATACAGATGAAAGCCGAGTAATCCTCAAAATGTTGCCACCGCAGTACATGGAATTTATCAGACAGCGTTGTAATAAAGAGCAAAATGGGTATCGTGTAAGATTTAAGGATACCGCTAATCGTATGTTTTACGATACAGAGTGCTATCTTCCATCTGAGGAAGTACCAACGATACAGAGTATGTATATTCAGTATTTCAAGCAGACAGCGGGTAGTACAGGTAAATGAAAATTCTAGTTTAAGTTTAAGAGGGTGATACTATGTTGATAGTGGGTTTGAATGCAAGTCAGGTCAAGAGATTAGCAGTGTGTAAGGACAAATACTATGCTCTGAGTCTTGGCGACAAGATTGAAGTCACCTCAATCAAGAAGTTTAATAAAAATACTGTACTTTCAGGCGTTCTGTCCTCAAATAAGATTGAGGACAACCTGATGGTGCGTTACTATCCCAGTAACGTAATTTATTTCGATAAGAAGCTGATTGATGAGTATGAGATGAGTGAGTCTGAGTTCGGACTCAATAATGTTTCCTGCTCAGTTGACAGAAATACTTGTTCCGTTTATATAGGTGCTGATAACAAGTATGAAATAAATCAGGGTGTTTTGACTTTGTCGGGTATCCTTTCGGCAAACGGCTTAGTCGAGCACCATAGAGCTATTTACTCTAATTCTCAGATGAGTGCAGGGGTACAATCTAAGGTGAGAATACTTTCAGCGGGCATGGCAGGAGATAACCTGATAGGGCTATTTTTAGTTCAGCGTGAAAGGGGTATCGCAATAGGAGTTGATACTGATGTTCCAACAGCGAGAATAGGAGTATCAGCTAAGACCTGTCAGTTAAGAGATTGTGCAAACTGGCACGCATTTTACATTGATGATTGGTTCAATAAGTGCAAAATAGGGGTAGTTGCTACTCCTGCTGAGCGAAAGTCAGTAATTACTCAGCCAGAAGAGTTGCCAGATAAAAGTGCAGCAGCTAGTCTGTTAGCTTTTCTGAATAATGAGGGTGCAATTTCTCAACTAGCTGTGTCAACGGCTGTCGAAGATGACGGTGAAGAAGATACAACAGATGAGTTTGCAGGAGATTTCGATGACGGTATTGATAATTCAGTATCTGTACCAGAGTTTACAAGCATACGAAGTGCCTGTGCTAAATTACCAGAGAACGAGCGAGGAGCGGCACTTGATACTTGTGTAGATTTGAAGTTGAGGTTTTTATTATGAGTAACTTAGGGTACGATGTAGACACAAATAACAGAACGTTTGAGCATGAGGGTATTACAGGTGAGGTTACAAGATATGTAACAGAGAAAATGGAGTTTCCTTGCTATATCTTGATAAACGACCCTAACAATCCTGTTGAAATGCACAAGATAAAAGTACTACCTAGTATGTTCGATTCTTCGACAGGCTTAGGCAATACGGGTACGGCTAATGCTATATCTATTTATTATAGAGATGATGGTAAGACCTTAAAGCTTGGTAAAATAGCTCCTAGACAGGTTCGAGCATTTTTAAGACTGTTTATGACAAATTCAGTAGTTGGTATGCTGAATAAAGACAAAGAACTTACAGGGGATTATCTTTACGTTCTGGCAGACTAAATATTATTTGTGTTGAAGTTGGAGGTATGAGAGATGATAGTAAAAGAAGGCTCAGTATGGGGTATCGACTCGAGTAGAGCTTTGACTTACGGTAGGTCTTACAGAGTTCGGTCTGTATTCGTGTACTTGATTGATATTTTATTCATCGGTATATGTGTAAGTGTCATGTATTCAGCAGGCAGTGAGTTTGGTGAATATTTTTCTATGATGATAGTAGCTTCCTTAGCAGCTTTTCTTGCTTTAAACGTGGGTATGAAAGACGAACTGCTTATGGCATACAGATTTGTACGTCGTTATGGTAAGTGTGAAGTCAAGTGTCGTAAGGTTAGGGTAGACGCTGATGATATGCGTGTTGTTCTAGCTAAGGCAAATAAGGGTAAGAGAAAGTTAAAAGCGAATGATACAATCGCTAATTATATTACTTTCTTGCTCAATATATGCAGATATGATTACTCATATGCTACAAGATACATGAAACTGCTTGATACTATCTGCCCAGATGATGCT
>OLVW01001026.1_pt1 | contig 25583 bp, 15 predicted proteins | sample 1673301 | NCBI WGS metagenome assembly OLVW01 (sample SAMEA3178941, study PRJEB25190) | human gut metagenome
CTTATTATTCCTGATGTTACTGTTCTTCTAAATTCGAATCCTATTGGATTTCCTATTGCATATACTGTTTCACCTATTCTTATTTTGCTTGAGTCTCCTAATTTTATATACTTTAAATTATTTGCTTCTATTTTTGTTATTGATAAATCTAAATCTGAGTCGCTCCATACTACTGTACCGTCGTACTTTTTACTGTTTTCTAATGTTATGTAGCATGTACTATATTTTGTTCCTGTTACGTGTTCGTTACTTAGTATATATCCGTTTTCTGATATGATTATTCCTGTTCCTAGTCCTAGTGTTGTTTCTGTGTTTGTGGAAAATATTGAACTTCCTGCGTCTTTTAGTTTTGATATTCCTACTACACTTTCCATGGTTTGTTCTAATGTATTTGCTATTGTTTGACTTTTTTGCTCTACGTTTTCCACAGTTTGTTCTTTTTCTGTGGATAGTGTTCTTTGTGTTTCGTAGTTTTGTGGATTTACGTCTATTTTTGTGTATGTATTGTATACATACATTCCTATTGTTGTTATTAGTGCCGTTAGTATTATTGTTAATACGGTTCCTTTTGTTTTGTTTTTCTTTTTTGCTTTTTTTGCCATTTCTTTCCTCCTGCTTTTATTATGTACAGGTTTGGAAGTATTAAACGTTGTTGCTTATTCATTTTTATTTTTTTATTTTACTGATAATATGGAAAAAACACAAAACAAGAACTGTTTTGTGTTTTTTCCTCCTTCAATTATGTTTTTTTAGGAAAATTTTTTTAATAACTATCCAAATATCCTATATTTTCTAAAATATTTTTCCAATTCTTCAAATGCTTTTATACCTTCTATAGCAACTTCTATTTCCTTATCAGTTGGCGGTGTTGTACTAAAACATTGAAAAAAATTTAGCCATCCTTTTGAGCATCCAATTATAACTATAAAAGCGATGCACATCATAATAAAATAAAAAATATATTTTATAAATCCATTTCCTATTATTCCTATAATTGCAAGGTTTATGCTTATTGATAAGAATAATACAATTTCGCATATAATTTTATTACTTCCACAGTATTTACTGAATCTTGACGATTTTTTTACTTCTTCAAATGTGGGGACCCTCTTATATTTATTATATGCGTTTATTACCATATGTTCGGCAGCATGGAACCTGCCCAAAGAACGAAGTTTTCCATTTTTGGATTTGATTTCATATACTATTTTTATCATTATAAAGAATTCTAATGAACTCATTATCGAAAAAAATATTGCTGCAAAACTAACCCAAAAATTTTTTGCTAATAAACTTAGAATTATTAAAAGTACATCAATTACAACTGTAAGTTTACCTATTTTCAATATATCTTTTTTGGTAAAAATCTTTTTTATTGTGCTTCTTTTATTTTCTATAAGTGGTATATATATTGGATCTGTTTGTATCTCTCCTGATTCATTAATAATTGCGTTAATTCCAAAATTAGGATAAATGTTAGAATAAAATACTATGCCATTCTCTCTTGACCGTGCCATTCTTATTCGATTTTTTTCTTCCATGTTAAATTCTCCTTTTCTACAAAATTTATAGATTTATTGTATCAAATTTTTGCTCAAAAGTCAACTTATGTAAATTATTTATTTTAAAGTGGAAAATAGTCTTAAATGTTCATTTTATACTACATATAAATTTTTTTAAAAAACCTTTCAAATGCTTGCATATTATGTTTTTTAATAGTATAATGCAATTGTTATTAAACGTAAATTTAAAGGGGTAATATAAATGGTAAATAAAGAACTTTTTGAATTAACAAATCCACAAAAATCAATCTGGTACACAGAACAATTTTACGAAGGTACAACTGTAAACAACATCTGTGTTTCAGGAACTTTATATGGAAAAATTGACGAAGAATTATTAAAACAAGCAATCAATAATGTAGTAAAACAAAATGATAGTTTTAGAATTCATGTAATACAAGAGAAAAATGATGTAAGACAATATATAGCAGATTACGAAAAATTCAACATAGATGTTGAATATATTAATAATGAGTCTGAAGTTAAACAAATAGAAAAAAGCGAAGCAAAATTTAAGTTTAATATCATAGATTCTGATTTATTCAAGTTTAAACTTGCAATATCTAAAGGTAATTTTGCGTGTATTATTTTGACTGTTAATCATTTAATTGCTGATTCATGGTCTCTTGGGCTTGTAATTCAAGAGATTATAAAGAATTATAATGCTCTTAAAAATAATGAGGATTTTGTTCCAGATACTTTTTCTTATTTGGACTATGTTAAATCTGAAAAAGAATATAAAAATAGTAAAAAATTTGAGAATGATAAAACTTTTTGGAATCAAACTTTTAGTACAATACCAGAACAAGCAACAATTCCTTGTTCAATTAATGGCGTAAAGAATGTGTCTTATAATGCTAAAAGATTGGGCTTTGAATTGGATAGGGATATTGTGTCTAAAATCAATAGTTTTTGTAGAGAAAATGGTATTTCTACTTTTAATTTCTTTATGGCGGTGTTTTCTATTTATATTGGTCGTGTGTCTAATATAGATGATTTTGTTATCGGTACGCCTATTTTAAACCGTTCTAATTTTAAGGAAAAACATACAACTGGTATGTTTATTAGTACAGTTCCAGTTAGATTTGATAATATTAATGATATTTCTTTTAAGTCTCTTGCTAGTTCTGTTGCTACAAAGTTGATGGGTATTTTGAGACATCAAAAGTATTCTTATAATTCTATTTTGGAGGATATTCGTAGTAAAAATGGTAATATTCCTAATTTGTATAATATTTTGATTTCTTATCAGATTACTAAGGCTTTTGATGCTTCTTTGGGTGATTATAAGACTGATTGGATTTTTAATAATTATTGTGCTAATGATTTTACTATTCATATTTATGATATTAATGATACGGGTAGTTTGCTTATTGATTATGATTTCTTGGTTGATAAGTATTCTAAGGATGATGTTATTAATGTTAATAATCGTATTCTTTATATGATTGGCCAAATTTTGGAGAATGGTGATATTATTTCTCGTGATATCGAGATTATTACTCCTGATGAGAAGAATAAGGTTTTGAATGTTTTTAATGATACAAAGGTTGATTACCAATTGGATAAAACTGTTGTTGATTTGTTTGAGGAGCAAGTGCAAAAATCTCCTGATAATATTGCGGTTGTTTCTAATGGAAAGAAATTGACTTATAAAGAATTAAATGAGAAGGCTAACCAATTGGCTAATTATTTGGTTAATGCTAGTGTAAAGTCTGGCGATATTGTTGGTATTATGACAAATCGTTCTGTAGAAATGGTTATTGGTTTAATTGCTATTTTAAAGGCTGGTGCAACTTATTTGCCAATTGACCCAGATTATCCATTACAAAGAATTTCTTATATGTTAGATAACAGTAAATCTAATATTATTCTTGTTAATGAGCAGACTTTTGATTTAATTGAAGGTACTTATAATAAAATAAATATATCTTTAAATCAAGGTTTATATAATGATTTGAAAAAAGATAATTTGAACTTAAAAATTTTACCTGACCAATTGATGTATTTAATTTATACTTCTGGTTCTACTGGTAACCCTAAGGGTGTTATGCTTACACATAAAAATGTTCATAACTTTATAGTTGGTATGATGCAGCATATTGATTTTAACTCTAATAAGACAATGGTGTCTTTGACAACAATTTGTTTTGATATTTTTGGTTTGGAACTTTGGTGTTCTTTGACTAATGGTTTAAAGGTTGTTATTGCAAATGAGTTTGAGCAAAAAGATGCTTCTGCTTTTAATAGGTTATGTTTAAATAATAATGTTACAATTATGCAAACTACGCCTTCAAGATTTTTAGCATTTTTAGAGGATTCTTCTTGTTTAGATTATCTAAAAAATATGACTGATATTTTGGTTGGTGGAGAATCTTTGCCAGAAAATTTATTAGTTAAGTTAAAGCACCTTTCTAGTGCAAATATTTATAATATGTATGGTCCAACAGAGACTACCATTTGGTCTACTATGAAAGATTTAACAAAAAATAGTAATATAACAATTGGTAAACCTATTGCAAATACTCAATGTTACATTTTGGACCCTAACCATAAAATTTTGCCACCTTATGTTGTTGGTAATTTATATATTGGTGGTGATGGTGTTTCACGTGGATATTTTGGTAGACCAGATTTAACTAGTGAGAATTTTATAAAATTTATTGATAATAAAATTATATATAATACTAATGATTTGGCTTATCGTACTTATGATGGCGAAATTGTTCATTTGGGTAGAGCGGATTTCCAAGTTAAAATGCATGGTTATAGAATTGAGTTGGGGGAAATTGAAAATACTATTTCAGTTTTTGATAATATTACTTCTTGTGCAGTTGGTTGCCCTACTTTGAATGGTAAAAAAATTCTTTGTGCTTATTATACTTCTTCTGAAGATATTAATATAGAGGATTTGAAGGCTCATTTGTTGAAAAGTCTTCCTACTTATATGATTCCAAGTCATTTTGTTAATATGGAAAAACTACCTCATACACCAAATGGTAAGATTGATAGAAAGGCTTTGGATGCGGTTACTTTGGAGGTTGACAAAAATGTCGCGTTGCCTAAAAATGATATTGAACAAAAGGTGTTTGATATAATTTCAAAAATTTCTAATAATGACAATATTAGTATGGATGATGATTTATTTAGTATAGGTCTAGATTCTATTGGAATTATACATTTATCTGCTAAAATTGAGCAAATATTTGGAGTTACTATTTCAATTAGGGATTTGTATAATACACATTCTTTAATTGATTTAGCAAACTTGATTACTTGTTCTAATCAAACAGGTTTAAAGCACATTGAAAAAACAGTAAAGAAATCATATTATCCGTTGTCATCTTCACAGAAATCAATGTTCTATGCTGCACAAATGGATAAGGATTCTCTTGTTTATAATGTATCTTGTGGATTTTTAACTGATACAATTTTGGATGCAAACAAAGTTAAATCTACTTTTGAAAAAATTATTAAATTGCAATCAAGTTTTAGAACAAGTTTTTCAATTATAGATGGTGTTGCTAGCCAAGTTGTTTTGGATGATGTTCCTTTTGATATTGAAATTTATTATGATACAGAGGCTAATAAGCAATCTATTCTTGATAATTTTGCTAAACCTTTTGATTTGTCTAATGCTCCTCTTCTTCGTGTTGCAGTATATTATTTGGATAATGAAAAAACTATGATTTTGATTGATTCACATCATATTGTAATGGATGGTTCTTCTCTTTATATTATGATGGATGAATTCTGCAAACTTTATCAAGATAAAGATGTTAAACCTTTGGATGTTGAATATATTGATTATGCGGTTTCTGAAAATGAATTTATTAATAGTGAAAAAATTACTAATGTTGAAAATTATTGGCTTTCTAAAATTAATACTAAAGAATTACCAATTTTGAACTTGCCTTATGATTATGCGGTTTCAAATGTAAAATCATTTAATGGTTCTAGTGTTGATTTTTGTGTGGATTCTTCTATATTTAAGAAAGTTAATGATATTGCTAAAAAATATAGAGTTTCACCATATACATTTTTTATTAGTGTATTTTATGTTGTTCTTTATAAATATACTGGTCAAAGTGATATAATTGTTGGTACTCCTGTTGATTTAAGGATGTATTCTGAGCTAAATAGCATGATTGGTATGTTTGTTAATAACACATTGTTAAGAAATAAGATAAATTCTAGTTCTGAGTTTTCTAGTTTCTTGTTCGAAACTCAGGATTTGATAAAAGAGGCGTTGTCAAACCAACCTTATCCTTATAATGAATTGATTAGCAAGTTGAATTCACCTGCAAATTCATTATTGGATGTTGTGTTTACATATCAAACTCCTCATGATAAGAAGTTCAAAATAGATGATTTTAGTTTTCATATTGTAAGACCAAATACTTCTACTTCTAAATTTAATTTGTTGTTAGAAGTTGTACCCGACATGAATGTCATAAGAGTTGAATATAATACTGATTTATTTAAATATCAAACTGCAGAGAGTATTTTAAAACATTATTTGTTTGTGCTTAATAGTTTGATTAATGATCAAAGTCAACTTATTAATGATATCAATATTATTACTGATGAAGAGCAAAAAATGTTGAATGACTTTAATAATACTGCAGGTCCTATAAATTCTGATACTGTTGTGTCAATTTTTGAGGATCAAGTTGAGAAAAATTCAAATAATATTGCTTTGATTTGTGATGATGTTTCTTTAACTTATAGTGAATTAAATGAAAAAGCTAATAGTTTAGCGCATTACTTAATTAGCAAAGGTATTGGTAGAAATGATAAAGTTTGTATTATGACAAATCGTTCTTTGGAAACTATAGTATGTATGCTTGGTATTTCTAAAGCAGGTGCTGCATTCTTTAATGTTGACCCTACATATCCAATTGAGCGTACAAAGTATTATTTGGAAGATAGCCAAACTAAATATGTTTTAACACAAAAATCTTTAAGAGAACGTGTTGAAAGCATAGAGAATTGTATTGAGATTGATTTATCTAATGATGAGATTTATGGAAAAATTTATGATAATCCAAATGTAACTGTATTGCCTGAAGATTTATCCTATGTAATTTATACTTCTGGTTCTACTGGAACACCTAAAGGTGTTATGCTAAATCAGGTTGGTTTTGCTAACATGACTAAGGCAATGACAAAAGTTTTGGATTATTTAAAAGAAGGTAATAAACATACTATTGTGTCTGTTACTTCAACACCTTTTGATATTTTTGTTTATGAAATTATTGTTTCATTAACACATGGTTTAAAGGTTGTTATGGCAAATAATGCCGAACATAGAAATCCTAAGTTATTAGATGCTTTGATTAAAAAATATAATGTTGATGTTATGACTGTTACTCCTAGTTTAATGAAAATAAATTATGATAACAGAGAGCCTGATACTGCCTTGGCTTTAGTTAAAAATATGGTATTTGGTGGTGAGCCTTTACCTGAAAAATTTGTTAAAGATTTAAGGGCTTTGGCTGATGATATTACTATTTATAATATTTATGGTCCAAGCGAAATTACTGTACTTTCTAATGTTCAAAACTTGGATGGTGAAACTGAAATAACAGTTGGTCCTCCAATTATGAATACTCAAATTCATATTTTGGACAAGAATATGAATCAGGTTCCAATTGGTGTAATTGGAGAGATTTATATTTCTGGTATTCAAGTTGGTCTTGGATATATTGGTAAGCCTGAAATGACTGCATCAAGATTTATGGATAATCCTTTTGGACCTGGAAAAATATATAAATCTGGTGATATTGGTAGATGGACTTTTGATGGTAAAGTTCAATGTTTAGGAAGAGTTGATAACCAAATTAAGTTAAGAGGTTTAAGAATTGAACTTGGTGAAATTGAAAATATTATGGCAAATGTTCCTGGTGTTTCTGCATCAGTTGTTAATAAAATTGAGATGGATGGAAAAGAGGTTTTGTGTGGTTATTATGTTGCAGATTCTTCTGTTCTTCCAGATACAGTTAAACTTACTCTTAAAAAAGCATTGCCACCTTATATGGTTCCATCATATGTTATCCGTTTGGATAAAATGCCTTATACTATCAATCGTAAAATTGATAGAAAGTCATTGCCATTACCTAGCCTACATAGGAGTATTTCAACAAAAACTGTAAATATTGATGAGTTAAATACTAATGAGGAAAAATTATTACAAATTTGGAAGAATATTTTAAAAGTTGATGATATTACTGTAAATGATAATTTCTTTGATATCGGTGGTGATTCTATTGGTGCCATTCAAATGCAAATTGAGGCTATTAAATATGGTTTAAAATTTGAATATGCAGATATATTCAATTATCCAACTATTAAGGAATTGTCTAATAAGTTGCCAAGTTCTGAAATTAATTTTATTGAGGATTATGATTATGATAAAATTAATAGTGTTCTTGCTAGAAATACTTTAGATAATTTATCTAGTATTGTTCCTGCAACTATTGATAATATTTTATTAATTGGAACTACTGGATACTTAGGGGCACACATAATTGATGAATTTATGAAACAAAATTCTGGAATTATTTATTGCTTAACTAGACCTAAAAACAATGTTGACCCTACTTCAAGATTGAAACAAACTTTGAATTTCTATTTTGGAGATAAATATTCAAATCAATTTTCTAAAAGAATTCGTGTTGTTGAAGGTGATATTTCTAAAGAAGGTTTGGGCTTATCTACTTCAGATTATGATTTAATTAGAAATAATATTGATGTTGTTATAAATTCTGGTGCAATTGTTAAACATTATGGTTTAAAAGGTCAATTTGATGATATTAATGTTTTGGGAACTCAAAATGTTGTTGATTTTTGTAAGAAAGAAAATAAACGTTTATTACATATTTCAACTATGAGTGTTTCTGGTAGTGGTGAAAAGGAAGAGGCTATTGAGGAAACTCCTGAAAATATCAACTTTAAAAAGCAATTTAGTGAGACTAATTTATTTGTTGGTCAAAAATTAAAAGGTGTGTATACAACAACTAAATATAAGGCAGAACTTATTGTGTTAGAGGCAATTTATGATGGATTAAATGCACAAATTTTAAGACTTGGTAATATTACTAATAGATATAGTGATGGTGTTTTCCAACAAAATGTTGATAATAATGCTTTTGCTAAGAGAATTAAGTCATTTATTGAGATTGGTGCAGTTCCAAAATATATGCTTAAACATGCTATTGAACTAACACCTGTTGATTTGGCTGCCGAAGCAATTGTTAAAATAATGAATCATGATAGTAATTGTAATGTATTCCATATTTATAATACAAAACTTATGACTATAAAATTGCTTTTAGAAACTCTTGATTCTTTGGGTCATGAAATTATACCTATGTCTGACGAGATGTTTGCTTATCTTATTACTGGTATTCTTTCTGATAATGAGAAAAAGAAATGCTTGTCTGGTATTATTTATGACTTGGATGAGAGTAAAAAACTTACTTATACATATAATGTAAGATTACATGCTAATTTTACTGATGAATATTTAAAACGTGTATCTTTTAGTTGGAAAGACATTGATGCTGACTATATTATTAGATACATGAAGTATTTTGAAAAAATAGGTTTTATACCTGGAGGTGATACAAATGCATAATTTCGGCTTGAGTTTCTGGCTTTTGGTACTTTCTACACTTTTGACTGTTGTAATGTTTGTTTATATTTCTTGTCAAAAAGATAGAAAGCAGTTACACAATGTTTTTTGTTTAAACTTGTTTTGCTCTCTTATAATTTCTGTGGGAGTGCTTTGCCAAGCCGTTTGTAATTACTTTTTTTCAATACCATCTATTTGGTTTGAAAACATTATTTATATTGGAACCTGTTTCTTACCTTTAACAGTGTTCTTTACGAGTTTAATATTTACAAATACAAAAATAACATTTAAAAAGTCTTATTTGTTATTGCTTGTAATACCTATATTATCTCTTGTTGTATTGTGGACAAATGATTTACATCATTTGTTCTATATACAATATTCATCATCTTTTACAGATACTATTTATGGACCATATTTCTATGTACACTCTGTTTATACTTATCTTTTATTGATTATTGGTATTGGTCGTTTACTTATATTTTCAATTAGGAATGCTGGATTCTTTTCTAAACAGTCTTTATTGATTAGTATTGGTTTGGCTTGTCCTGTTATTGTAAATGTTTTAGGTTCTTTCTTAAAGTTGATACCTATGACTGTTTTCGTAACACCTATTTCATTTTCAGTATCAATTATATGTTTTGCTTTGGCAATATTTAAGTTTGACTTTTTGGGAATTGCTCCTATTGCTTTAAGGAAAATTGCGGACAGGATGTCTGATAGTTATTTAGTTTTGAATGATGATGGAACTATAACAGATTTTAACCAAACTTTTTTGGTTACATTTAAGATTAAAGATATTTCATTAAGAGGTCAAAATTTTGATGAGTTTTGCAAAAGTAATAAAATAAATTATGGAAAAATTAAAAATGCCATTGCTAAAACAAAAGATTCAAAAAAGACTGTTTCTTTTGAATTCCATGCGCGCAGAATCCATAAAATCTTTTCTGTTGAAGTTAATACTATTTATTCAGATGGTGTGTCTTTGGGAACATTAATTTTGTTTAAAGATATTACTCAACATATTGAAGATATGGAGACTATTAAAAATAATCAAGATATATTAATGGAAAGAGAGCGTCTAGCCTCACTTGGACAATTAATTGGTGGTATTGCTCATAACCTAAAAACACCTATAATGTCTATTTCTGGTGCTGCAGAAGGCTTAACTGATTTAGTTAAGGAATATGACTCTTCTATTGATGACCCTGAGGTTAATAGCCAAGACCATCATGATATTGCTAAAGATATGAGTGAATGGATTGTAAAAATTAAGGAGTATACTGAATATATGTCAGATATTATTACTGCAGTTAAGGGTCAGGCGGTTACTTTGTCTGAGACTGAGAATATTTCTTTTGATATTGATGAACTTGTTAAGAGAGTTGATATTTTGATGAAACATGAACTTAAAAATGCTTTGATTTATATGAATGTTCAAATGAATGCTCCAAAAAATACTAAGATTAATGGTGATATTAATAGTTTGGTTCAGGTTATTAATAATATGATTTCTAATGCTATTCAGGCTTATAATGGTAAGACTGAGCAGAATATAGATTTGATTTTGAATAAGTCTGATGGAAATTTAATTATTTCTGTTAGGGATTATGGTTGTGGACTACCACAAAAAGTGCAAGATAAGTTGTTTAAAGAGATGATTACTACTAAGGGTAAAAATGGTACTGGGCTTGGTTTATATATGTCTTATTCTACTATTAAGGCTCATTTTAATGGTAATATTACTTTTGAGTCTAAAGAGGGAGAAGGTACTACTTTTAGTATTATTTTGCCTTTATAAATTTTTAGGGATTAGGGGACGGGTCTCCAAATCCCTTTTTTTTATTTTAAATTTTTTTTCAAAAAATGCTTGCTTTTTATTGATTTTATTAATATAATGGCTTTATATTAATAAAGCCTTAAATATTGGCAAAATCTTGAAGTCAGGAATTTTAATACAACTGACAGGATGGAGGTTGATTTAATGAGAAAAGGGTTACAAAAGGTTGTTAATGAAAATAACAATTATAGAATTATAGCCGTAGATGATGAGGAAGGAATTGTAGATTCACTATCTATATTTTTGAAGCGTTCAGGTTATGATTTTACGGGTGTTACAGATCCTATGGAGGCTATTGAAAAGGTTAAAACAGAGCATTATGATTTGATGCTTCTTGATTTTATAATGACACCTATTCATGGTGACCAGGTTGTTGAGGAGATAAGGAAGTTCAATAAAGAGTTGTACATCCTATTATTAACTGGACACAAAGATTTGGCTCCTCCTTTAGATACTATTAGAAGATTGGATATTCAGGGCTATTGTGAGAAAAGTGATAAATTTGACCAGTTGCTATTATTAATAGAGTCTGGTATTAAGTCTATTGCTCAAATGAATGAAATTAAAAAAATTAATGATGAATTGAAAAATAAAAATGAAAAACTTGAGGAAGCTTATTTGTCTACTATTCAAACTTTGAGATATACTGTTGAGGCTAAAGATACTTATACTAGGGGTCATTCTGACCGTGTTTCTCAGTATTCTGTTTTGATTGGTAAACATCTTGGTTTGTCTGATAGTGATTTGCATGATTTGGAAGTTGGTGGTTTGTTCCACGATATTGGTAAAATAGGTATTCCTGATAGTATTTTAAGGAAGGAGTCTAGACTTACTGATGATGAGTATTCTGAGATTAAAAATCATCCGGCTATTGGAGCGCATATTTTGTCTTCTGCTAAGATTTTTGCTAATATTATACCTATTGTTAAACATCATCATGAGAGATATGATGGTAATGGATATCCTGGTAGATTGAAGGGTGAAGATATTCCTTATTTTGCTAGGATTGCGGCTATTGCTGATACTTTTGATGCTATGACTTCTAAGCGTAGTTATAGGGATTCTCTTCCTTTGGATGTTGTTATTGCGGAGTTTAAGAGGTGTAGAGGTACTCAGTTTGATCCTGAGTTGGATGATGTTTTTTTGGATATTTTGGAGAATCATTATGATGAGATACAAGAAATTATGGATAATTATTAAAAAATAGGGATTGAAGACTCTTCTCCAATCCTTATTTTTTATACTTTCATAGATAATCCTACTTTTTTTCTTTCCATATCTATTTTAATAACTTTAACTTTAACAATATCCCCAACTGAAACTAATTCTGATGGATTTTTAATATATTTATCGCTCATTTCAGAAATATGAACAAGTCCATCATATTTAACACCAATGTCTACGAATGCTCCAAAATCTATGACATTTCTTACTGTTCCTGTTAAAATCATACCTTCTTTTAAATCTTCTAATTTCAAAACATCTTGTCTTAAAATTGGTTTTGGCATATCTTCACGAGGGTCTCTTCCTGGCTTGCTAAGTTCTGAAATTATATCAGTTAGTGTCATTTCTCCTATTTCTAGTTCTTTGGCTGTTTTTGCTACATCAACTGTTTTTAATTTTTGTCTTAGTTCGTCTGTTTTTTCTTTGTCTCTTAAGTCTTCTTTGCCAAATCCTAAAGTTTTTAGTAATTTTTCTGTTGCTTCGTAACTTTCTGGGTGAACTGCAGTTATTTCTAGTGGGTTTTTACCGTCTATAATTCTTAAGAATCCTGCACATTGTTCAAATGCTACTTTTCCTAATTTTGGTACTTTTAAAAGTTCTTTTCTTTCTTTTAATTTTCCGTTTTCGTCTCTATATTTTACAATGTTTTTTGCTATTGTGTTGTTTATTCCTGATACATATGAAAGTAGTGATGGTGTTGCTGTGTTTACATCAACTCCTACTTTGTTAACACTGTCTTCTACTACGCCTGTTAGACTTTCGGCTAATTTTTTTTGGTTTACATCGTGTTGATATTGTCCAACTCCTATTGCTTTTGGGTCTATTTTTACAAGTTCTGCTAGTGGGTCTTGTAATCTTCTTGCTATTGATATTGCTCCTCTTATGGAAACATTTATATCTGGATATTCTTCTGTTGCAAGTTTTGATGCAGAATATACTGAAGCTCCTGCTTCACTTACAATTACATAGTGTACTGGTCTTGAGGCTTCTTTTATCATGTCTGATACAAACATTTCTGATTCTCTTGATGCAGTTCCGTTTCCTATTGCTATCATGTCTATTTTGTCTTTTTCAATTAGTTTTAGTAATTCTTTTTTTGCTCCTTCTACATCATTTTGTGGTTCTGTTGGATATACTGTTGTGTAGTCTAAGACTTTTCCTGTTTCGTCTATTACGGCTATTTTACATCCTGTTCTATATGCAGGGTCAAATCCCATTACTGTTTTACCTTTAATTGGTGCTCCTAGTAACAGTTGTTTTGAGTTTTGTCCAAATACTTTTATTGCTTTTTCTTCTGCTTTTTCTGTTAAGTCTGAACGGATTTCTCTATCAATTGATGGTTCTATTAATCTTTCAAAACTGTCTAATATTGTGTCTTTTAGCATTTGTGTGAATTGTGTTTCACTTTTTATAATGTCTTTTTCTATGTATGCTAAAATTTTGTCTTCTGGTTTTTCGATAGATACTTTTAGGAAGTCTTCTTTTTCTCCCCTGTTTATTGCCAAAATTCTGTGGCTAGGAATCCATTTTAGTGCTTCACTATAGTCATAATACATCTCGTAGTTTGATTTGCTCTCAGGGTCTTTTGCTTTTGTTTTAATAAGGCCTTCTCTGTAGCATTGTCTTTTTATTTCTTTTCTGTATTTTGCATTGTCTGAAATGTCTTCGGCTATTATGTCTAGAGCGCCTTGTACTGCGTCTTCTGGTGTTGCAACGGCCTTGTCTTTGTTTTTCTTGTCTTCTTCTGGTAGGTTTTCTATATTAACATATTCTTGCGCTATTTCTAATATTGGTTTTGTTTCTTTTTGTTCAATTATTATTTGTGCTAGTGGTTCTAGTCCTTTTGCTTTTGCTACTGTTGCTCTTGTCTTTTTCTTTTGTTTGTATGGTCTATAGATGTCTTCTACTTCTGCAAGTGTTTTTGAAATTGCTACGGCTTGTAGGATTTCGTCTGTTAATTTTCCTTGCTCGTCTATTGATTTTATTACTTCTTCTTTTCTTGTTTCTAAGTTTCTTAGGTATGATAGTCTTTCTCCAAATGTTCTTAGTACTTCGTCACTTAATCCTCCTGTTACTTCTTTTCTGTAACGTGCGATAAATGGTATTGTGTTCCCTTCGTCTATTAATTTTATTGTGTTTTCTACTTGTTGTATTTTGATGTTTAATTCTTCTGCAATTGTTTTTGCTATTTTGTCCATTGTTTTCCTCCCTTTAATTTTTAAAAATGCTTTTGACATTATTTATTTTTTGTGCTTTCGACATTTTTTGATATGTTTAGTCAATTTTTGATATCTTATTGACTTTTTTCTTTGTTTAATATATCATAAATTTAAATAAAATGAAAGGGGGAAATTAAAAAATGATTTCATCAGATTTTAGAACTGAAGCTCGTAGAAAATTATCTGGTAAATGGAGTAAAGCGGTTTTTATTGTTTTAGCATATATGGCTTTGACTTTTGTTATTGGATTTATTGAAGGTCTTTTTCCTGAATCAATGGAAGAAATATTTGGTCTTGTAAATACTATTATTAATGTTCCTTTATCTTTTGGACTTGTATTTGCATTTTTAAAATTATTTAATGGTGAAGATGTTAAAGCTTTTGATTTCGCTACTTTAGGTTTTTCTAATTTTGGAAAATCTTGGGGTGTTGCTTTTCAAATGTTTTTGAAAATGATTCTTCCAGAAATCGCCGTTATAGTTGCTTTCGTGGTTACTATGGTTGGTGGCGTTTCTATGGGATTTATGGCTTTTTCTACTCAATCTTCTGGTGCTTCTGCGTTTTCTATGTTTATGCTTTTAATTGGTATAATCCTTTTAGTTGCTTCTATTGTATGGCTAATAACTAAATCATATTATTATCAATTGGCTATATTAGTTGCTATTGATAATCCAGATATGTCTGGTGCAGATGCTGTTGAGGAAAGTCAAAGATTAATGACTGGAAAACGTGCTAGTTTATTCTGCTTAGAATTATCTTTTATCGGTTGGGCTATTTTAGGTGCTATTCCATTTGGAATTGGTTTATTATGGGTTCTTCCTTATGCTCATCTTGCTAAAATCGCATTTTATAAATATGCTCTTGGAAATACTGATAATGTTGAAGTTATTACATCAGATAACGGTACTTCAGAAAATATGTAGAAAAAACAAAAGAAAAATAGAGTTGATTTTCTCTATTTTTTCTTTTTTATTTTATTCAATTCCTAAGTATTCGTTGTATGTTATTTCTCTGTCTATTACATTTCCATCTTCTTTAATGTCAATGATTCTATTTGCTACTGTTTGTGTTAATTCGTGGTCATGTGATGTGAACAGGATGTTTCCTGTGAATTTTTTCATTCCTTCGTTTACGGATGTTATGCTTTCCATATCTAAGTGGTTTGTTGGTTCGTCAAATATTAAGAAGTTTGCTCCTGAAAGCATCATTTTTGAAAGAACACATCTTACTTTTTCTCCTCCTGATAAGACTCTTACTTGTTTTAATGCTTCGTCTCCTGAGAATAGCATTCTTCCTAAGAATCCTCTTACATATGTTTCGTCTGGGTCTTTTGAGTATTTTCTTAACCATTCGGTAATGTTCTCGTCTGTGTCGAATAAGTAGTTGTTGTCCTTAGGGAAGTATGATTTTGTTATTGTTGTTCCCCATACTAATTCTCCACTGTCTGGTTCCATTTCTCCTGATATTATTTGGAATAAGACTGTTTTTGCTATTTCGTTGTCTGCTAAAAATGCTATTTTGTCGTCTTGTTTTACTGTAAATGATACATTGTCTAATACTTTTACGCCTTCATATGTTTTTGTTATATTTTTTACTTGTAATATTTCTCTTCCTGGTTCTCTGTCTGGTTTGAAGTCTACATATGGATATTTTCTGTTTGATGGTTTTATTTCGTCTAGTTCTATTTTTTCAAGTGTTTTCTTTCTTGATGTTGCTTGTTTTGATTTTGATGCGTTTGCACTGAATCTTGCTATGAAGTCTTGTAATTCTTTTATTTTTTCTTCTTTCTTCTTGTTTTGCTCTTTCATTTGTTTTAGTGCTAATTGGCTTGATTCGTACCAGAAGTCGTAGTTTCCTGGATATACTTTTATTTTTCCAAAGTCAACGTCTGCTATGTGTGTACATACTTTGTTTAGGAAGTATCTGTCGTGTGATACTACTATTACTGTGTTTTCGAAGTTGATTAGGAATTCTTGTAGCCAGTTTATGCTTTTTAGGTCTAAGTCGTTTGTTGGTTCGTCTAGTAGTAATACGTCTGGGTTTCCGAATAGTGCTTGTGCTAGTAATACTTTTACTTTTTCTCTTGCTTCTATTTCTTTCATGTATTTATAGTGGTTTTCTGGTATTATTCCTAAGTCGTTTAGTAGCATTGCGGCGTCTGATTCTGCGTTCCATCCGTCTAGTTCTGCAAATCTTTCTTCTAGTTTTGCGGCTTTCATTCCGTCTTCTTCTGTGAAGTCTGGTTTTGCATATATTGCTTCTTTTTCTTTCATTATGTCATATAGTTCTTTGTTTCCCATCATTACCGTGTCTATTACTGTGTTTTCTTCGAATGCAAAGTGGTCTTGTTTTAGTATTGATAGTCTTTCTCCTTTTTCTAGTGTTACTTCTCCTTTGCTTGGTTCTATTTCTCCTGATAGTACTTTTAGGAATGTTGATTTTCCTGCTCCGTTGGCTCCTATGATTCCGTAGCAGTTTCCTTTTCCAAATTTTATGTTTACGTCTTCAAATAGTACTCTTTTTCCAAATCGTACTGTTACTCCGATTGCATTTAACATTGTTTTCCTCCCTGTTTTTTGTTGTTTTTTGTTTTTGTTCTTTTTGCTTGTTCTAGTATACCATTTTTTGCTAGAAAAATCAACATAAAAATGTCCTTTTGGGGACGGTTCTGTTTGGGACATTTTGTTCCTTTTGAATCCGTATCTAAAAAGTATAATTTTGTTAAGATATTGAAAAACTCAGGTGAGGCATCGCCCCACCCGAGAACAAGATTTTATTTTTCTTTTAATTCTATTGTTTTTGTTGTGTAAACGATATTATTATTTATCGTTCTGTAACAGTGGATGCTTAATCCATTTTCTGCATTTGAATCAATATACTTTGATGACGCGAATTCAGGAAATTTTTCCAGTTTTGCTGTACATGTAGTATCTGAGTATATCACTACGTCATCTTGATAGTCTGGATTTATGACATATGTCTTTCCATCTGATGGAAATAATGTGTCTACAAAAACTTCATATCCCCCACTTTCTTGTAGTGCTGACAGTTGTGATTCTAACTCATCATTTTTCTGAGTTAATTCCTTATTTTTTTGACTCAATTCTGCAATTTCTGTTTCTGCTTCATCATTCTGCAAGTTATCGATTTTTTTATCGATTTCTGCTATTTTTGCAGAATCATTTGGTAGATTCTCCACCTGCTGCTGTAATTCTGTAATTTGTTTTTTTACAGAACTAATGTCATCATTCGAAGAATTCCGACCACATCCTGATACCGTTACTGCTACCATTGCTACTAATACTAAAAAAATTTTTGTTTTCATGTTGTTTCCTCCTTGATGATGTTATCTTGTTTTTCAAATTTCTTATGTTAAGTATATCATATTTGGGGAAATTTGGCAAATTAAAATTAATCATCAAACAATAATTTTATTTTCCATAGTCCTGATATTCCAATTAATGCATAAATTATTTTAGAAATTACAGATATACTACCAAATATTGTGTCTACTAAATTAAACTTAAAGAATCCTACAAGATCTCAGTTTATTGCTCCTATTATAATTAGCACTAATTCTATCTTGTCCACTACTTTCATATTGTTCCTCATTTATTTTCTAATTTTGTTATTATTATATGCTAATTTTTTTGTGTTTATTTCTAATATTTCAAAAAAAGAATTAAGATTTTTTATATCCTAATTCTCTTTTAATTAAATTTCTTTATTAATTGTTTCATTAATCTGTTTTTTATTACTTTGTTCTTTATTATCCGTTTTACCATCTGTTGAACTCTCTGTTTTATTACTTACTGTATTATCCTTTGGTTGTTCTTGTTTTGAAGATTTGTTACTGTTTCTCCAAGGATTTTCTGAATTTGAATCTGTTGGGTCCCAACCTCTGCATTCTGTGTTCCATGATATTTTTTGTGCACTTGGTTTTCCTAGTGGTCCTGGATTTGAGTCATAATAAAATTCAACAATTGTTCCCGTTGTTATATTGTTGTAAATCCATGCGGCATCTTGAACTGTTAGACGTATACATCCTGCTGATGCTTTTGTTCCTAGTTTATCATATTCGGCATATTCTAGTGTTGATGAATTTCCTTTTGTTGTATATGGTACTGAATGGAATAGTATGTTCCCTACAATTGCGGTTGTATATTGTCCATATACATATGTTCCTGGTGTGTGTCCAAATAATGTGTGCCATCTATGTTTTGTTCCATTTAGTTTGTATTTTCCTCCTGTTGGCGTTGCGGTTCCTATTGAGCAAACCATTGCTTTTACTGGGACTGTGTAGTTACCTTCTGAGTCTTTTGTGTATATTGTTACTACATTTGCTTGATTATTTATTTTTATGTAGTATTTGTTTTTGTTGTCTTTTATTTCTTTATCATTTTTTACTTTGCTTTCTTTTATGGCTTTTTCGTCTATTATGTTTTCGTCTACTGGCGTGTTTTCGTCTGTTTCGTTGTTACTTATTTGTGCTTCTAATATTGTTTTTTCTTCTATTGCTTGTCCTTGTGTGGCTTCTGTTTTGTGTTTTTGGTCTCTTATTGTGGTTATTATACATCCTATTATTATTAGTATTGATGGAATTATTATTGCGGTTGTTGTTATGAATTTTTTCTTATCTTTTATTTTCATCAATTTTCTCCTTTTTCTTATATTAAAAGTATATCATTTTGTTTTTCTTTTTTCAATTTATTTCTTGATATTTTTCTGTTTTTATGATAATTTTGTTATAAATTTAAAAATAAAGGGTGATAATGTTGAAAAAATTTTTATTATTTATTTTATTATTTTTGATTTTTGTTTTATGCCTTTTGGTACTTATAAAATCAGATTTTTTTAATAGTACAAACGTTATTCAAGATTCTTCGGTTGAAAGTGAAACTGTAGAAGAAAAGGTTGAGCCTATCAATTTTACTATGACTGCAATTGGAGACACTTTATGTCATAATACTCAATATTGGGATGCTTATAATAGTAGCACTAAACAATATGATTTTTCTTATGTTTATGATGATATTAAAGATTATACAAGTAGTGCAGACATTACTATAGGAAGTTTGGAAACGACTTTTGCAGGTGAAGATAGGGGTTATAGCAATTATCCTGTTTTCAATTCTCCTGATAGTTTGGCTACTGGTTTAAAAGATATTGGCGTTGATGTTATTTCTTTGGCTGGTAATCATGCTTTAGATTATGGTTATTCTGGTATTTGTAGAACTATTGATGTTTTAGATAATGTTGGAATTTCTCATTTGGGTACTTATAAGTCTGCTGAGGACCAGGATAAAATTTTAATTAAGGATATTAAGGGTGTAAAAATTGCTTTTATCAATTATACTTACGGAACTAACGGGATTCCTGTTCCTTCTGATAAACCGTATTGTTTGAATTTGATTGATAAAGATTTGATTTCTAAACAAATTAAGCAGGCTAAAGAGCAAAATGTTGATATGATTGTTGCTTGTATGCATTGGGGTACTGAGTATAAGACTTCTGCTAATGATGAGCAAAAAGAACTTGCGGATTTTTTGTTTAATAGTGGTGTTAATATTATTCTTGGTAATCATCCTCATGTTCTTGAGCCTATGGAAAAGAAAACTATTACTTTAGATGATGGTTCTACTAAAGATGTTTTTGTTGTGTATGCTTTGGGTAATTTTACTGCAGACCAAAGGGCTGAGATTACTAGGGATTCTGCTATTTTGAATTTGGATATTACTAAGGATTCTGATGGCAAAATTTTTATTAATAAGGTTTCTTATGTTCCTATTTATATGTATAAGAATTCTGCCGCTAAGGTTCATAAGTTTAAAATTTTGGATATTGAGAAGTCTATTGCTAATTTTGATAGTGGTGATACTTCTATTGGTTCTTCTGTTTATTCTAATTTGAAGGTTCAGTTGCAAAAAATTAGGGATATTTTGGGTGATGAAATTAATTAATTTTTATAAAATATATTGAAAAAAGAGATTTTAGTTATAATTTAAACTTGAATCTCTTTTTTGTGTTTTAGTCTAACATATCTTTTCTTTTTAGCCACCATGTTACGATTAGTGTTAATGCTACTGAGATTAGTATCATTATTGGGAATCCAAATTTGCTGTTTTGGAATGGTATGTTTACGTTCATTCCCCAGAAACTTGATACCATTGTTGGTACTGCGAGTACTATTGTTATTGATGTTAGAAATTTCATTACTCCATTTAGGTTGTTTGATATTATTGATGCATATGCGTCCATTGTTCCTGTTAGGATGTCGCTGTATATTTTGGCCATTTCTATTGCTTGCTTGTTTTCTGTGATTGCATCTTCTAGTATGTCTTCGTCTTCTTCATATAGTTTTATTATTTTGCCTCTTAGTGTTTTTTCCATGACTAGTTCGTTTGATTTTAGTGATGTTGTGAAGTATACTAAACTTTTTTCTAAACTTAGTAATTTTAGTAGTTCTTTGTTTTTCATTGATTTTTTTAATATGTATTCTGCTATTTCTGTTTCTTTGTTTATTTGTTTTAGGTATGTTAGGTAGTATGATGAGTTTAGGTATAGCATTTGGAATATTAGTTTTGATTTTTTGTATGTTTGGAAGTTTTTTATTTTCATTTTTTCGAAGTCTTCTATTACTTTGTTTTTTCGTAATGATACTGTTATGAAGTAGTCGTCTCTTACTACTATCATTCCTAATGGCATTGTTGTGTATACGTCGTTTTCTTCGTTTTTTTCTATTATTGGTACGTCTACTACAAATAGTATTGTTCCGTCGTCTTCTTCGTTGTCTATTCTGGCTTTTTCTTCGAAGTCTAGTGCGTCTCTTATGAAGTCTTCTTGTATTTCTACGCTTTCACATACTTTTTTTATTTCGTTTTCCGATGGGTTTACTAAATTTATCCAACTTCCTTTTTTGATTTCTTTTATTTCTTCTATTTTGTTTGTTTCTATGTTTGTGCTGTATATTTTTAGCATTTTTCCCACCTCTTTCTTTATTTTACATATACTATTTTATCTTTTTATTTTGAAATTGTCAATGTATTTTTTAAAAAAATGTTTACATAATTTTTTATTTTACTAAAATCTCTTGACATCTGCATTTATAAACGCTATAATAAGAAGGTAATTTAGGTCTTGCATCATTAGCTCAGTTGGTAGAGCAGCAGACTCTTAATCTGAAGGTCCTCGGTTCGAAACCGAGATGATGCACCAAAAAAAACAACTTACTAACAAGAATGTTGGTAGGTTGTTTTTTTTTTAATTTATAAAAATACTTGACATTTTCAACATGTGTTTTATATTGTTGGTAGTTATAAAGAAAAGTGGAGATTTTTCCCCACTTTTCTAATTCTTTTTTGTACCTTTTAATATAATTCTTTGCATTGCACTATAAGTATCTTTTGAAAGTAAATCCTTAGAAACCACTTGACCATTAAGACTCTTGATTATATAAGTTTCCGTAACGCAACCATTTGCTCCCTTTTGTTTTATCTTCTCTGTTCCCTCTGCTATTGTATTATCTTCAATATATTTTTCTGTAACCGGAATTGTTGAAATGGTTTTTGTTTCAAAAGTTATGTTGTATTCTGGATTTTCTTTTATTCCATAAATTGATATTGTTGCAACTCCGTTTGATGCAGTTGCCTTTATTTTTATTGCGTATTTTCTTGTATTTTTAAATTTGAAATCTGTTACACCATATGCTACTGTAGCATCTCTGCCCTCTGGCACATATGAGGTTATAAATTGATGGTTTCTTCTTTCTACTGTTTGCATATTTGCTTTTAAAACTGCATTGTATAATGTTGAAGAAATTTGGCAAATTCCTCCACCTATTCCATCTACAACTGCCCCATTTTCATATACTTTTGCAGTTTTGTACCCTGCTTTAGTTGATCTTGCTCCTAAAGTTTTATTATATGAAAATGTTTCACCTGGCAACACTATTTTTTCATCTATTTTTTTACATGCTATTTCTAGGTTTGTTGACCTGTCTTTATCTCCACCATCATATCTTGTTGAATATGCACTTATTTTTTCTGGAAATGCTTCTGAGCCTAAGTTTGATAGTGTTACCTGTGGATTTGTTATTTGTAATGGTATTTCATATTGTTCTTTTTTTTCTTCTAGTATTTTTTTTGCATCTTCTATATTGAAATCTATTCCTATTACTTCTGGATGAACTTCTACTGGGTCTTTTGTTATATATGCGTCTTGAACTTTTTTATAAATGTCTTGATGGATTTTGTCTATGTCTACTTTGCTTGGCCATGCTTTTTCTGCTGGTATTTCTATTGTTTCTTGATTTGTATTTATATTTTTTTGTTGTTCTTTTATTTCTGTTAGAAGTTTGTCTGTTAATATTTTTAGTCCTTCTTTTCCTGGTGTTATTATTAATTTGTCATTTTCTATATAGTAGTCTGGCTCTTCTATTGTTTCTGGTAAATTTGTTTGTATGTCTTCTATTGCTTGTTTTGTTTGTTCCTCATTAATTGTTGTTTCTACTTTTATGTTTTTCTTTCCTATTAATGCAAAAAATATGCCATAATTGTTTGTTATTATATTTCCGCTTTTTCCAACTAAAATTGCTTCGTTTGTTGCTTTTTCTATATTGTAGTTTGTTTCTAATGTTTCTGGAGCTATGGTTGTTTCAAAGTCTTCGTATTTTAGTGTTATATCTTTTTTCTTTTTTTCGCTATATATGCTTTCTAATTTTTCTTTTGCTTGTTCTCTTGTTAATCCAGATACGTCTATTCCTTCTATTTTTACACCTTTTGTTATGTTTGCATTGTTTATGTTTGTTATTGCAAATATTACTGAAAATATTGCTATTATTATTGCAAATACTATGCTTATTAATTTTATGGTTTTTTTATTTTTATTTCTTTTCTTTATTATTTCTGGGTTTTTTAGTTTTTCTTGTTTTTGAATTTTTTTGTTTTTTTGTTTTTGTCTTTGTTGTTTGATTTTTTCTTGTTTTTTATTGTTTTCTTGTTTCTTTTTTTCTTGTTTTTTTAAATTTGCTATTTCTGTCTTTAATCTTATTTTTTCTTGTTCTTCTTTGTTCTTTCTATTTATTTCTTGTAAATTTATTATTTTTTCTATGTTTTTGTTTTCTTGCTTTTCCATTTTTATTTTGCTTCTTTTTTGTTTTCTTGTTTCTTCTAATTCCTCTTCTAGTGGATCATATCTTGCGTTTTTCTCTAAATCTTCCCATTTAAATTTACTTTTTTCCATGTATTTTTTCCTTTCTCAATACATAAATTCAGTTTGATTTTTTTCTGCTGTACACCTACATAATATCATATTCTGCTTTCTTTTACAATATTTCTTTTAAATTTAAAATATCATTTAAGTAACAAAAAATTGCAAAATTTTTAAAAATTTTACAAAAAACACTTGAACATTATCGAATTTAATATTATAATACTTGTAGCAAAAGATAAATAAGGAGAGATATTCGATGGAGTTAGTAAAAAATATTTTTTTTAATACAGATAAATTAGTAGAAAATAGTAATGTAAAAATATCATATACAGGAAAATTTTTTCAAGAAAATGCTGAAGAAGTCTATATTCATTATGGATTTGGCATTAATTGGGATAATTTAAACGAAGTAAAAATGGAAAAAACAGAATTAGGTTTCCAAGCTGAAATTTTCTTAGGTGAAGGTGATTCTTTTAATTTTTGCTTTAGAAATGGTAATGATGAATGGGATAATAATGATGGTCAAAATTATACTTTCAATTTGGAGAAAAAACAAGCCGAATTAATAGTTTTGGAGGACGAGCCTGTTTCTTTGGGTAGTGCTAGAAAACTTAGAAAGTCTTATTTATGGAGCAAAAAAATTCGCTTGGCAGTGTATAAAATTATTACTTATTTTCCAAAAATATTATCTGGTAATTATAAAAGGAAAGTTCATGAAGCATAAATAAAAAATCTGAAAAGCTTTGTTTTTCAGATTTTTTTGTTTTATATGTTCCACCCTCCGTTTATTGATATTACTTGTCCTGTGGTGTATTCATCTTTAATTAACCATTCTACGCATCTTTCTATATCGATTGCTTTCCCTATTTTTTCTAATGGGATTTCTTCTTCTATGTTTTGTTTTTCTTCTTCGCTTAAATGTGCATTCATTTCTGTGTTTATTATTCCTGGTGCAATTGAGTTAACCCTTATGTTTGATGGCCCTAATTCTTTTGCTAGTGCTTTTGTTAGTGCGTCAACTCCTGCTTTGCTTACACTATAGTGTACTTCACATGATGCTCCTGTTATTCCCCATATTGATGATATGTTTATTATGCATCCTTTTTTGTTGTGTATCATGTTGTGGCATGCTTCTTGTGACATGTAAAATACTGAGTTTAGGTTTGTATTTATCATGTTATTCCAGTCTTCGTCTGTTATTTGTGTGAATTCTTTTATTTGTGATATTCCTGCATTGTTTATTAACACGTCTATTTTTCCGTATTTTTGTATTGTGTATTTTACTAGGTTTGCGGCTTCTTCTCTTTTTGAGACGTCTGCTTTATATATGTCTATTTTAATGTTTTGTTTTTCTAGTTCTTGTTGTAGTTCTTTTATTTCTTTTTCTGATTTGTTGTAGTTTGCTATTATTGTGTTTCCTTTTTTCGCTAGTTCTTTTGATATTTCTTTGCCTATTCCTTTGGATGCTCCTGTTACTATTATTACTTTATTCATTTAGTGCCTCCCTTTTATATTAGAGTTACTTGGAACAAATTTGAAATTTTGTCCGTGTGCGAAAATTTATAAAATAAAAAAGCCAATAATTAAGATTAAATCAAAACTACTGACCTTTCATATGGAGCCACTTCTCAGATTCGAACTGAGGACCCCCGCATTACAAGTGCGGTGCTCTGGCCAACTGAGCTAAAGTGGCATTCTTGGTGACCCCTACGGGAATCGAACCCATGTCTCCGCCGTGAAAGGGCGATGTCTTAACCGCTTGACCAAGGGGCCATATATACAAAGAACTAAATAATTATTCATTATTTAGTTCTTTTGGTGAGCTATCCGCGACTCGAACGCGGGACAACTTGATTAAAAGTCAAGTGCTCTACCACCTGAGCTAATAGCCC
>OLVW01001033.1_pt1 | contig 25516 bp, 17 predicted proteins | sample 1673301 | NCBI WGS metagenome assembly OLVW01 (sample SAMEA3178941, study PRJEB25190) | human gut metagenome
GTTTGTTGCTTGATGGCGGTGAGACCAGCTATTGACTATACACAGCAATGGCATAGTTGAAAGAGCTAGTGGAGAGCGGGTATCGAGGTTTAAGAAGGGGGTGAAGAGTGTGCTTGTTCTGCTTTGTTGATTGCATGGAAGTTTAGAGAGTTGAGTCTTTCTGCTGATGAGAGTGGTGACTTTTGCCAAGAGAAGTATGTAGGTGAATATCTAATCTGTTTCTTGTGCCTTGCACGATAGTGTTGTTTTTGATACTCCAAGAAAGTTAGGCTAGAAAGGGGTATGGTATTCGCAGAGAGGAGTAAAATAATTATGAGTAAGACGAATAAAAAGAGTAGCAAGCTATGGTGGTTGACACCGTTGATTTTATGCTTGTTTATAAGCACGATTTTGACTCTGGTACTTTGCTTTATTTTCAATATCAGATATAAATCTGTGGACGAGAATGTTGAAAAATGGAATATCTTGTTGGCTGACAGCAAAATTTCTACACAGGTGATATCTGGAGAAGTAAAATCTAAGTCTAAGTATACGGGAGAATTTGATAAGAACTGTACTCTTATTGTTACAGATGATGAATGTGCTGTAACTGCGACTGCTGATGAGTACGAGAGTGTAAATGTCGGAGATACTATAACTTACTACATGAGTTCAGGTGTGTATCCTCATGAGATTGTAACTGATGAAAAGGGAAGATGCACAGGAGAAGAAACAGTTACAGCGAGAGCCACGTCTGCCACAGTAGCTGAGCAGGAAGTGTCGAGTGCGGTAAACGCAGCATCTAAGGACTGTCCTGCTGAGTGGGTATTTTGCAGTAAGCACCGAGTAGCTATTTACATTGTGCTGTTCTGTATTTCGATGCTAGTATCTTGGGGGCTTCTGATAGCTTTTTGGTATGGCGTAGGCACAGGAAGTAATGTTTTCTCCAAGAAATATTGGGTATCTCCAGACCAGCTTTAATTAGCTGAAATTAAGGAGGAGTTAAGGGTGAGTAAATTGACTCACCCTTATTTTTATGCTCGAGTATATGGAGCAGTTCGGGTATGTTTAGTGTGCCTTTTCAGGCGGAGTTTTGCTCTGCTACGGGTAGGGGTACTTATAAACAAATTGAGGAGGGTATCTTTATGGTAGATGCATCGACTTTACCGTTTCACAGAAAGTACAGACCGTCAAAGTTGGCGGATTATATAGGCAATGAAAAGCTTAAGAGAGCAGCCCTTGCAGCTTTGAGGGGCGATGCTCGTCCACAGGTTATATTGCTTTCGGGTGCGAGTGGTTGTGGTAAAACAACATTTGCTCGTCTGCTTGCAAAAGAGTATTTGTGTGAACATCGAGATGACGTTACGGGTGCTTGCGACGCCTGCCCAAGTTGTCAGGAACTTGATGATTATATTAAGACTGGAGACACAGATTTTCTTACGCACGTTAAAGAGATAGATATTACTGACCAGAGTGGTAAGAAAGACTTGGATGCTGTTCTGGAAGAGGTAATGATACCATCGTTCGGAGACCAGTGGGATGTTTACATTTTTGATGAATGTCATATGGCTACAAAAGCGGCTCAGAATAGATTTCTGAAGATAGCAGAGGAGCCACCTGAGCATAAGCTGATGATTTTCTGTACAACAAACCCAGAGGCAATGCTCGAGACTCTGAAAAATAGATGTCAGTTGAACCTGCGTGTTACAAAGCCAAAGGTAGATGAGTTGACACCATTGCTTGGCAAAGTGTGTCAGGCTGAGGGCATGGCATGGGACAATAAGGGACTGCGATTTATTGCTCAGCGTAGTGGTTTGACCATCAGAGAGTCATTGCAGTTGCTTTGGCGTGTGGCGACCGAGAAAAATTCGGCTAAGTATGATGATGTAGTCGATGTTCTTGAAGAAGTCGGTAATAAGCTTATTGTCGATTTCTATAAAAAACTCTTAGGTAGTGTAAAATACGACAAGTCTGGTTCGGTAGTCCGTGATTCGTTTGGAAATGCGGTCAGAACAAGAGATATTCTTGGGTATGTCACGCTTTTGCATACGATAAGAACAAAATTTGAGTTACCACTATTTATTCAGAACCTTTACGACTTCACAGTCCGTGGCATTTACATCGTAAATCAGGTAATGGTTGACGGAGTTGCAGAGACGGAAATGAAGACGTATCGAGACTTGTTTGGTGAGTTTTCGGTAGACCAGATGGTACATTTGATAACTGTGTTGCTTGATATGAAGGAGAGTAAGGACGACTTAGAGGCAAAGTTGCTATTACTTGGGTATCGAGGACTGGATGTTAAGGGTATTCAGGAAGAAACATCTGGTGTTGGGGTATCGGCTGAAAATAAGGCTGATTTGCTTTCTAGTCTTGGGGCTTCTCCTTTAGCTGGTGAGCTTGCTTTAGAGAAGAAGCAAGAAGATGCTAATCGAGAGAAGGAGAAAATGGCTAGAAAGGCTGAGGGCGAACTCGAAGCTGAAAGCTTAATTCAGAGCAGTAGTTTGTCTGCGGTTCAGTCTTTATTCGGCGGTGTAATGGTAGACCCATAATTGTGAGCTACGGATAAAAATAATTCAGGTATTGTTAATCTATTATCTTATAAAAGGAGGGATTACTGTGAAACAGCTTTTCAGTAAATTGAGCATTTTTGTAGTAGTTTGTTTGATTTCTTGTTTTGTGCTTCCATTTGCTTGTTACGCTGCGGAGGACATGGACGGTGTGGCTCAGGGCAATCAGACACAACAGAGTCAGCAGAACCAGCAACAAGCTGGTAATGACGGAGATGTTGGTGCTATTGGTGACTATATGCGTGGGTATACTCCTGTCGATGATGAAGATATGGCTAAGGCTAATCAGATGGCTAGCCCTATCACTAACTTTATCGGCTCGGTTATCGGAGTTATTGTAGTTCTAGCATCAACGGGTATCTTTTTGATTACAGCTCTTGATTTGTGTTACATCGGCATTCCGTTTACCAGACATTTGCTTACAATGAAGTATCAGCTTGTATCTGATGAGGCATTAGCTTGTGCTCCAGGTGCCGCAGCACCTCAGCAATCTGGTGGTATGAATGGTCAGATGGGCGGCATGAACAGTCAGATGGGCGGATTCGGCGGAGGCATGAACAGTGGCTTCGGTGGCGGTATGAACAGTGGCTTTGGCGGAGGCATGAATGGAGGCATGAATGGCTTCGGTGGAGGTATGAACAGTATGGGCGGTCAGATGGGTGCTCAGCAAGGTCAGCCAAGTACAAAGTCTTGTGTAGTTCAGTACCTTAAGAAGAGAATTGTATTTATCGTTGTATTTACAATTTGTACAATTATACTTCTTAGCTCAGCAATCACTGGTTGTGGTATTAATCTAGCTTCACTGCTGTTGAAGATACTTAATAAAATCAATGGCGGTATTGCGGGTGTTTCAGTTTAAGGAAAAACTCGATATTTTAGGTGAGAGATTTTTCAATCTCTCACCTTTTTTGTTATTTGCTTGAGTTGATATTATATTGTTTGTTGGAGGTGGTGAGATGAAGACTGCAAAGATTTTGTTAGAGAGGCTGTTTTCTAAGGATAAAACAGGTGGAGCATTGCTCGAGAAAACAAAGGTTAGAAATGCCATAGAAAGTATGTGTCAGGTTTATTTAGTGGATTTTGATGATACTTTGACCTTTGAGGCATTGCCTGAAGCTTTGGATAGCACTCTGGCAGTAATTGAGGAGCCGAGTTTGACCTCTAAATATGATTTTGCACAGATATCTGAAACATTATTTCAGGTTCGCCTGAAAGACCTGAATATGTTTAAGTAGGGGGTTTGTAGTTTTGAGATTGGAACGAGATGTTTTAAGCTGTTTTGCTTATCGAGTTGCTCATCAGTACGGTATTGAGCAAACTGCGGTTAAGCGTATTATTAGGAGCTATTTAAACGTTTGCCGAGAAGACTTGATTATGGGTAATGTAGTTAGACTCTACGGGGTAGTTACTTTAGTTCCTAATCCAGTGTGTAACACCAAAATTAAAACTGGTGCTTGTTATTGTAAGTTAGTCGCAGCAGAGACAAGGTGTTCTTATTATACAGTGAGAGAAATCGTAAAAGATTATCTTGGTAATGTAAAGTCTGCTTTGTCGAGTGGCATGGCGGCAGAATTGAGAAGATTATGTACTATTAAGCCTTGTATTAACGAGGTTGGAGAAATTGTTGGTGCTAGGTCTTTGACTTCTTCCTCGATTTCAAGGGATTTAGCTGAAAGGACTGACACGCCAGTGTTCGGAGTAAGGGTACATACATCTAAGTTGCTAAAACGCACCATTCTTAATGGTCAGACTAGACAGGAGGGTGAGGTGAAAGAAGTATGACAGGCGAAACGCATCGTGCAGGCGGGTTGCTTTGCACGGTAGTTGGTTTTGTTTTGCTGAGAAATAATAATCTGTTATTGCCAGATGTAAATGAATTTGTGCAGTTAGCTGTTATGTATCCATTTGCAAAGTGGGGTAGTGTGGTGAGTGACCTCGACCATCATTGGGATAGTTGTCCTGAGAAAGACCCACCGAGTTGGATAGTAAATAGGGTACTGCATATTACAAGTCCAGTAGTTAAGACTATGGAAACCACAGTACCAGAAGGGCTTTTAAAGCACAGCATAGGGTATAAGGTAGCTAAATTCTTTAATGCCAGCCATCGAAGTTGGCAGACGCATTCAGATTTAACTTTGGCTTGTATGGTTTGGCTTTTATGGGCGGTATTGAGTCATCGGGTAGGGGCTGGATTTACAGCTATTGATACGGCGATATTAGCTTTGATATTGTCAGGTTTGTGTATCGGAATAATAGCACATTTTATTCTGGATATGTTGACTCCACAGGGCGTATGGTTTACTGGTGGAGTTTTAGTCAACAGGTTATTGAGTGCAGTAAAACATAAGGAAATCAGGGTTTTGCCTGAGAAGTGGCATTTCGTGCCTAAGATGAAGTGTTTTGCAACAGGCAGTGCTTGGGAGTCATTCGTATGTAAACTCCTTAAGATTGCCACAGTAGTTTCTGTAGTTTATTTAATATTCTGGGTAGCTTTTCCGAGTATCGGTGCTTCGATAGTGGATAAGTTCCCGTGGCAAATTACTTTTGTATAGTTTGGAGGTTTAAACTATGAGAACTGATTTAATAAAGAGTTCACTTTTTAAGCGAGTAGTTACTGGCGGTTTAGCAGTAGCAATGACATTGACAATAAGCTTTGCGGGGGTATCTTCGAGTAATGTTGACGCAGGTATATTCAGTGGAACAGTTATTACAGCGAGTGCTAAGGCTACAACTACTAAAGATGCGGATGCCGAGCTGAAGAACAACTTGAGAAACGGAACTGTAGGAACAGGCACTAAGTCTGTTGATGTTTCCGAAAAGACCTACAAGTTAGATGGCGGAGGAACGGTTGGGTATAAGGAGTTAATAGATAAAGATAGTGACAATACTGGGTATATAAACGAAGCTCAGTTTAATAGGCTCAGGGGTTCTGAAAAGTCTAAGTTTCTTGGAGATATGAACAATGTAGCAACTGCTACTATTGATAACAGTGATATTGTTACTGAGGACACAAGAACAACTTGGTTGAATAATGTTCAGAATTGTGATGGTATTGGCTCTCAGCTTATGACTGCTTTGCTCCAGAATACAAAGCCTGACTACGCTTCAGCAAATAAGATTTATAAGCCTTTTTCAGGCGTTGTAAGTACGTGTTTAGGTTTGGGAGCTATTCTGATAATGGCAGCTCTGGGTATTGTTATGGTACTTGACCTTTCATATATCGGTATTCCTCTTTTCCGTGGTTTTTGTGATGGTGAAGGCAGTGGTAACGGTCAAGGCGGCGGAGGAGCAAAGAGTAAGCTTGTATCTTATGAAGCTCATTCTGCCGTGCAGGAAGCTGAAGGCGGTCAAGGCGGTGGAGGTCAGGGCGGTGGCTCAAAGAAGACTGCTGTGGGTATCTACTTTAAGAAGCGTGTAATAATGTTGATAGTGCTGGGTATCTGCCTGCTGTACTTAATTCAGGGTCAGATATTTACTTTGGTTTCTTGGATTCTCGACCTTATGTCAGGTTTCCTTGGTTTCTAAGAGCGGCTTTGTAGTTTTAAATAGGAGGATTTATGGTTACGAATAAATTTTATAGGCTGAGCGTAACTGTATTAACTATCTTAATTGGGGTAGCTCTGATGCTACCCCATTTTTTCGTTACGACAGCGTATGCAAAAGGCACTAAGCCTAGAGTGACTTTGAGTACAAGGAGCAGTGCCATAACTACGGCGTGTTCAGATATAAATTCAGAGGGTAAGTCCTATAATGAAAGTTTAGGTAAGTTTATAAGTTATAATTACCCGACTTTGACGCTCGATATGACGGGGTATGAGAAGTTAGATTCGGACGAAAAACAGGATTTTATGACATTTGTTTTAGATACTATATCCACTTCTTCTATTCCGAGAAATGATAAGATTAAGATGTATAATTTTGTATCAGAGCAGGATGAGGCAGTGGCTTCATTGGTAAGACAGTTATCAAATGATGTTAATCCTGATTTTGCTCATGCTTATTCTTGGTTTAAGCCTTTTAGTGGTGGTATAAGCACGTTTCTGGGCTTTGTCTGCTTGGCTTTATTTACTCTGTTGGGTATTATGATGATACTTGATTTGTCTTATTTGGCGATACCTATTTATCGAGCTTGGAAGGACAAAACCAATGGTGAATGCCCAAAACGGATATCTCGAGAAGCATTTTATGCTATGAGAGAGTGTGAGAAAGATAACAGAGAGTATAAATCGGCGGTTGGCTTGTACTTGAAACTCAAGATAAAGCAAATAGTGCTGTTGGGTATCTGTTTGCTATATCTTGTAGGCGGTAAGTTATATGTTCTGGTAGCGACAATAATAGATTCGCTCTCAGGTATGATTCGAGATTAGGAGGTGCTGTAATGGAAGTGAAGACGAGTAGAGGAAAACGCTTATTTCTGTTTTTTCTTACAGTTGTTATGATACTCACGACAATGTGTTCTTTCTTTGCAGCCAAGGCAAGTAATTCTGGGGTAACAGTTCTTGCCGATTCTAATGACAGACGTGCAGCTTTAATTGATTTCGCTAAGAAGAAGAGTTTGGGGGATGTTGGTGCAGATTCTTTAAATAGCCTTACATATCAAGATTTGACTATGTTAGGCGTTTTTATGTCAAATTTTTATGTACCTTGGAGCACACAGGTGGGAGAAGCTGGAGGAGATGACGATAAGGTAAATAAGGACTTAAAGTCTGCCTTAGTTGATTATTGTAATTTCAATAAGGATACAGCATCCGCTTTAGTTCCGATGATTTGGTCGATGTCTGAAAGCACTGCTCAGCCTTTGTATATTACCGATATATCTGCGGATGCTTGTCGTGAGAAAACTGGAGCATCGGATAAGGAGGCTACATGGACTTCTTTCTTGTATTACTCTACTGGACGGTATTCTGCAGGACGAGATGCATCGAGAACAATAAGTGACGCTCTTTCAGGGAAGAGAACCTGTATGTATTGGGTTGACTCTTCAGATAAGCGTCATGTTGTCTACGATGCTTGTATCGGAGACTCTGGGTTACAGAATTGTGAGTTTACGCCATCTACTATGGCATATGCTTGTATAGCTGATTCATTGAATTATCAGTCTGGTTATGGTGGCAATGCATTGCTGTCAATGGATAGAGATAAATTTGAAGCCTTGGGAGCTAAGGATAGAGATGCTACTTTTGTAGGTAATGCTAAGCTTTATGTGGATTGCTTTGGCAATATTTTATGCGATGTTGGAGTTGCTCGTTACGTTGTAATTCCTGCGTGTATAAATCCTTATACATGGGTAGCGACTCAGGATACATATGAGAAAATGGTAGGAGGTAAGGTGTCAAATTATGACCCTGAGACGTCTGCTGGACTTACGCTTAATATGGTAAATACTTTTATGATTGGTCGAGCAGAGCAGGGGTACATAACGAGGCAGCGTAGTGCTACGCTTTATGCTGAAAAGGTTTCTGGGTCTAGATGGTTCGGCAAGATAAATGACGTAGATTACTACTATAAGTATAGTGAGACACAAGGGTCACCATATACGTTTACGTTTAAGTTGTATACGGGTAGTCAATCTTTATTCAATTTGTATCAGTGGAGAGTCGGGCGAGGTTCTACGGGAACAGATGTAGATAATGATGCCTTTCTAAACTTCTTCTCCAAAGAAGGAGATAGCGTAAAGTACCTAAGAAATTTGCTGGATAATGCTACATACTTTAAGGACTCTAAATGTAAGGATAGCAATTCGGGTAGTGAGGCTCAGGGGTTCTTTGCATGGACTACTTATCATGACGCTTTCGGCTCACAGGGTAGAGATGGCTCTCCAGCATGGGGTACTCCTTTACCATGCTTGTATGGTGATGGTAAGTGCTATGATAGCGATGAGAGCGGGTATTCTTCAACATATAGTGGTGCTATTTACGATATGTATTCAGAAGCGTCAGATTTAGTTGGACCTACTTCAGGACTTACTTCTCCTGATAATTCGCCTACGTGGGCAGCTAGTTCATATACGGATTTGCTGATGATAAATAATCTTGGAAGTTTCTCCAGTAATAAAGCAGCTGAGGAGACTCTTTCTGGGGGCGAGTCTACAGAGAGTTCTGACACATCTTCAGAGTCCGACAATATTATTGCTAAGACGAATATATTTCAGGATAATTCTAAGCCAAAGAAATTTAAGCATTTTGAAATAAACAACGATACAGGAAAGCTCGAGAAAACTGTCTTGGAGATAGGTAAGGATGATATGAAAGTATCGCCACCAAAGGGCACTGTGGATGAGTGGAGTTTTGCAAATTATGACAAGTTAAAGGAAGGCACAGTGATAGGAGTCCTTGGGTACGACCATAGAACTTTGTTGGACGGGATGTCTGCAGCAACAAAGTTTAGCAGTGTTTCTAAGGATAATGCTGTAATTTCTTTGTCAGGCACAGGAAAAATAAAGCAGTACATGGCATCAATTTATCTATCTTATGTTTATGCTTTCTTTGATGATACGGATGACAAACGCTTGAGTTGGGCGTTTAACTCTACTGGGTTACCTCAGGCGGAGAGCAGTAGTGTTGATTGGGGAGACATTGAAATAGACCAGTCAGATGATATGGCTAGCGAGGTAATGTCACTTGCGTATTATCTGATGCATCCAATAAAGGGTATCGAGGTCATCAAAGCTTGGTTTAAGAATAAAGTTGGAGCTATGCTTGTAGGTTGGCACGAAGATATGGTAGGTAAGGCTACAGCAGTCAGCACCACGGGTACAACTAAGTATATCGGTTTTTCAGGGTACGTGACAGTTCCTGCACTTGAGGATGTGGAGTGGACTAACTGGTTGCTAACTCGGTATGACAGCTTAATTATTTATTTCGTGATAATTATGATAGTTATAATGATAGGGTATGCCATGATAGGCAGTCTGACATTACAACGAGCGATAGGCGGTGTGCTGATATTTGCATTTTGTGCTTACTTGCCACCACGAGTCATAGATACTACGGTAAATGCTTCAAACCGATTGTGTGATACGATATACGGGAATAAGTTCACTTATTGGGCTTTAGTTCAGCATCAGCAATACTTTGATGACCTTGATGAAGCCTTAGATGCAAATTCCGATAGTCAGTATTTGTCGTTTGTCTTTGAAAATCAGGCGAAAACATCATCAGACAGTTATGCTAGTGTAACAGTTAAGTGGATGTGTCCTAAGAAAGACAACTATATGGCTCAGATGGATAAACAATTAGATACTGAGTTGCGAACAAACGGGGTTACGAAGTATATTAAAAGTCTTGTGAGCGAGCAGACAAGTGGAGAGAGCTTCTCGGATGACCCATCTGCATTGTATTTGTATCGTAGTTATACCGATATTGCTCAGTATTCAAGATATGGGTATGGCTTAACTAAGGCACAGAATTACAATGCCGCAGATGGAGCATCAGCGTACAGTAAGCGTACAACACCTTGGAATAAGCAAACTTGGGTTAAATACTTTAAGGACTACACATCAGATACAAAAACTACTGAGAAGTGGGCGGGTAATTTAGCTAATAGTGTTTCGCTTGGCTTTAACTATATGTGTACCGATGAGACTGATTGTTGTTGGAGAGTAAATGGCTTGCTCCATAGTAATGATGTTTCGCAGGCGGTTAAAAGTGCAGACGTAAGAAAGTCTAATGCTGATGATATGTATGCTACTGCTAAGGCTGCCAATTTCGCTACACAGGCTGGATTGGTTGGTATCGAGCAGAAAAATATGAATTTTGGTCTTTCTGCTTTAAAAGACTTAAACGCCGCAACCAATGCAGATACATCTGGTAATGCATCAGGTGATGTAATGCGGACAAGTGATGTTGGTGATTTCATATTCGCAAGTTATACTGAGTCACCATACTATTACTTTAGCTACAACCTGTATGACCAAGCAGTTAATTGGTCTGGTGATAGCAGTGCAGCAGCATCGGGTAGTTTTAAAGATATGCTCTTAGGTGGAGGCATTAAGTCCAATAATTATTTCTATAATATGACTAGCCCTACTGCCTTAACAGATGCTCAAAACTCTAAGTCAAGTAGTAATGTCATTTACAGTGGGCGTCGTGTATATAAGGGTGTAAAAGACGCTCCAGGTTATGGTGAACTCCGAGATTATATGGATATGCGTTCACTTTTCACGGTGGTAATTCCATATTTGAAGCAATCTAATGATGTAGTGGTTTCTTGGGACGATACACAGGGCTTGTTTTTGTATGATGACGTTTTAGTTGAGTATGACGCTGATGGTAAATTACAAGTTCCGCAGGAAGCACTCGATGATGACGAAATTGGGTACAAGTTCTGGCACAATGTCAATGTAGTTCAGCTCTTTAATATGTACACGCCTTGGGTAGATGCAATGTATGATTGTGATTATGCTAAGGAGACTACAATCACGGTAGCTGGGCAGAAGTGGACTGTAAAAGACCCTTTAGACCCGAGTTCATATTACAAAGCAAGCAAGTCAGGAAAAATAATTGCGGGTAGACAGATGATTTTCTCAGAAAGTGAACGTGTTTACTATGGTCTTGCTTGGGCAGATTTGACAGAAGTTGAGCAGAAGATTATAACGATCAATGAGAATTGTTATGAAAATCTGTTGCAATTAATGGATTACTACACATTCAATGATGATGTATTAAATACAGCGGCAGCTATGCTTGAAACTTTCGAGTTCAATAAGGAGTTTAGTCAGTACAAGCTTGGTGGTACAGATTATGTTCTTTACCCACAATCGTATGAGTTGAAGAACTTCAGTTATGATGCTTATTTGAGACTCATTCTTGCAAATAGCACAGGAGAGAGCTTGACAGACTTCAGTACGGGTACTGACTCAAGTGATGGAGCATCTCAGCTTGATTTCTATCAGCGAGTAGTAAACAATTCAAGCATACTCACGGGTATCTTCCTTGTATTGGTTGATTTGTTTGCAGTTTACGCTATTCCAGCGTTTAAGTTGTTTATAATCGTGGCAGTATTTATACTTAGTATTATAATGATACTAGCTGCAAGTATTAAGCTAGAAATGAGTTTAGGTAAGACTATTATGCGAAGCTTAGTCAAGCCTATGGGCTTTTTCTTCCTGATAAGTGTTGCAATGGCATTCCTAGTTTCGCTGTTCATGTATGAAGGAAACACCGATGTTACGGGTAGAGGTGGATTAAGCATAAATCTGGGCGACCCAGTAATGGTATTGCTTGTAATGTTAGTGCTTAATTGCGGAGCTTTATTCTTGTATTTCAAGGTAGCTAAAGGTGTTTTAAAGGATGTTTTAAAATATGGTCAGTCAGTACTCGCTTCCGTTGGAGGCATGATTGGCGGACTTGCTAATGGGGTATCTGGTGGCTTTAAGGCTGGTTTAGGCGGAGTAGCAGCGGCAGGAGTAGCCGCAGGAGGCTTAGCTTATGCAGCTGGTAAGGGTATCGGAAAGCTCAAGAGCAAAATAATGGGCGGTAGGTCTGACGGAGCAGGCGATTCGGGTTCAGGTTCGGGTTCAGCATCTGGAGGACTTGGTGCAGACACTCGAGGCGAAGAGAACCTTGGTAATAACGGTAGACCTGAGCCTAGACCTGTTAAGAAGAGTAAAGATGCCACTAAGGGAGATAAGGTGGCTACAGATTTCGATAAGAATGGTAAGCGACCAGAAAATCCGTATGATGCACAAATTCATAACAGATACGATAAAAAGGCTTTGATGAAGCAAACTAAAGCTAACGATTTACACAGCTCTGCTCAGACTACTAAGCGTAAAGCTGAGGCGTGCAGGCAGTATCAGTCCGATTTAGCAAATGGAAATGTCTTTGAACGTGGTAAGTCCAAGATAATGGGTAAGAAGGCAGCTATGTTGGATTGGTCAGCTAAACGTCAGGAGAAAAAGAGTGGTAAGTATGCTGGTGATGCTATAGGCTATACTGCTCTCAGCGATGAGAAGATGTTTGGACCGAAGGCGAAGAAAAAAGCAAGTAGAGCAGAGGCTAAGGAGCGTTATAAATCTTCGATTTCTGGTGCAAATGCTGACAGAAGTGCAACTAGGACTCAGTCAAAGACAACAAAGAAACAAATTCGTCAGGCTCGCAAGAAGTCTGAAGGAGCGTCCAAGTAGTTAAGGTGGTATTATGGTTACAGCGATATTATATGCCGTTGGCACAGTGCTGGTGGCAATTTTAGTAGCTGCAATCCGTATGGGTCTTAAAAGTGCTATCCTCGCTTTGGGGGTAGCATCTAAGACCATTATGGTAGCGAGTAAAGCCACGGATAAAGCAGTTGATGTGTCTAAACGGGTAGCAAAAAGGGGTACTGCCAATTTAGCCAGAGGAGGGCAACGAGCGAATGGTGTACTGCTTAAAGCTGGTAAAGATACAAAGAAGATTGCAGATAAAGGGGTAGACGCCACTGGAGCTGTTATAAAGGGTGCTAAGAAAGTAGCTACCACTGGAGCAAGGCTAGCCATCAAGAGTTTACAGGCTCTATTGAGATGGGTAGACGGCATATTAGCAGTTTTATGTGCAGCATCTACAATCGTAATGATTATTGCAGTTGTTGTAGCTACGGCAGCATTGACTCTGTTAGCAAGTTTCGGTGCTACGGCTTCGATAATCTCTAAAGACGGGTTTAAATCGTTCACGACAATACAAGGCAGTCAGGGTACTTCAGTAGACCTCTCAAAGTCGAAGTCAGTTTCAAATGGAGACGGTTGGAGCAAGAAAGGGCAAGTGAGTGTTACTCATTATATACAAGATGATGATGTTGCGGGTGCAGAAAAAGTTTGTACTAATCACGGTAAACATAAAGAATATTATTCTAAAGAATACAATAATGGGGGTACGGTGCATAGAGCAGGCTGTGGTGCTTTAGCTTTGTCTAATGCCGTTTCAGGTTGTCTTGGCAAGGCAGTAGAACCTGCAGATATAGTGGACATTTGTAATGCAAATGGAGGCACAGTGAGTTGTGGACTTGCTTGTGCTAAGGCAGTTGCTTCGAAGTACGATTTAGAGTTAGTTACGCTAGGTTGGTGGGGAACTGAAACAGGTAATAAAGTGACTGATGAGCCTTCTGGGAATTTCCCAGGAATGAAAAAGATAAGGCAAATGTTAGATGATAAGTACGTTTGCGTTATGAGTGTAGATTACGGAAATGGTATAGTTGAGGGTGGTCACTACATATGTGTTTATGGGTATGATGATAAGGGTTATTATGTTTCAGACTCTTGGTTTTTATGGTATGGCTTTATAAATAAAAGGGGCGAAAACCGTAACGGTATGTGTTACTATACTTTGGACGAGCCATATACTGCCGATGAGGTGTTTAATTGTGGTATTCAGGGATTATTCTTTCTAAAGAAAAAGTAGTTTAATATGAGGAGTGAGAGAAAATGATACCAGATGTAGATGATAGAACGATACGATTGCCTGTCACGTTCGATTATAATGGGGGTAGGGGCGATAAGCTAAGGGGCAATATCCTTACTGTTATTATCACATTGGTTTTGTCGATAATTTTTATTGTGGGTATCTGCAGAAATGTAGATATGACTGTAGCAGGAAAGGTTATCGGGGTAGCTGCTATTGTTGTGGTAGTAAACGTGTTCCTTAGATTTAAAGTTCTGCACGAGTTGACTTACAGTGATGCATATGAGACTCTCAAAGAACTCGATAATCAGCCGAGTAGCCGTTCCTTTTGGAACATTTATTCGATTGATGATGAGTATCCTTATATTTGTCATTATCTTGACGGCAAGCATGGCATATTCGTTCGTCTTGAGAAGGACGTGGTTGTCGGTAAGCCAGATGATATAGCGTTCACGCATTATGAGGCTATATCAGAAGCATATAATTTAGCAGGTAGTTTAAATATGAATATGTGTCATATTGACTACATGGATAACGTAGGTAATGACCCACGTTTGAAACAGTTATACGAAAGCCTTAATGATTGTGATAATCCCGACTTGAAAGAGCTTATGCTTAGCGTATATGCAAATTTACAGTCTGAGATGTCTATGGACTATGCTAGTTTTGACGTGTACGTGTTTACCTCGAGAGGAAATCCCGCTCAGTTGTACTACAACGTAAAGCAATGTGTGGATAGACTGCTTAATGGTAACTACTTATCGTATAAGGCTCTCGATTCAGAGGCTATAAGAACGACCTGTATGGCGATATTTAATTTGAATGAGTTCAGTGCAGCAGATGCTTGTGCTAACATTTTTAAAGAAAATACTTACAGGGGCATCATTCCTATAAGAGTTGAACACATTGACTCAGTAGAGGAAATAAATCGTACTCAGGAGCAAATCAGAGCTGATAATTTAGCTAGACAGCAGGCTGAGATGGAGGCTAAAGCAAATAAGCATAAGAGGAGACGTAATCGAGTTAATGAGTTTCAAACTCAGCAAGAAACAGAAGTTTCTAAGGCTGATAAGGAGTTTGAAATCACAGAACAGCAAACAAGCAATGAAACAGGGATATCTGACGTGAAGACTGAAAAAGAGTTAGAAAGCTTGGATACGTCTGATGAAGATTTGAATTTATTTTAAGTGAAGAGGGGAGATTTTCCCCTCTTTTTTCTATTATTTGTTCAGATATGCTTTGTTTTATTTAAGTTCGGCTAAATTGAAGTGTGTACAGACGAGAGGTCTGTGAAATAATCAACACTATTTTATAAGGAGTGTAAATAATGAAAATTGCAGTAGTTTTTGGAGCGAGAAGTAATGAAATCCGTAGCAGATTGATGCAGTTGCAGGACAATCTGTATATTGATGCTTTTTCGACTGTTGGGGATATGATTTCTAGCTCAGTAACAAGAAAGTATTTTTATGACAGAGTTGTAATGATTTCCAATGCAGTTAATGCAACAGGCGGTCAGGTAACTATTGATGAGTTGTGTTCTTACTGGAGAGCACATTGCCAGCGTACTCAGCTGGTAATGGTTTGTAGGGCAGAAGTCGATGATGATTTGGCTAAGTATTTTACGTCTGCCTTTGGTTCTCCGCTGGTAACATCGATGTCGGTAAAATCAACATCAGTTATGACGCTTAAAGAAGCAGCTATCGAAGATATAAGAGAGTTAAATTCAAAATATGGTATTGTGTTCGATACTCTGGCAATCGTGGACGAAGATGCCTATGGAGAGCCTGAGCCAATGCCAATGTCGCAGGAAAATGCTATGCCAGAAATGCAAGGGCAGAACTTCTCTAATGAGGGTACGCAAATGATGCAGGGAATGCCCGCTGAACAGCAAAATGGGGGTATGCCTATAAACGCAGAGCAGTCTGCTCCTGTGAAGAAGAAGGGTTTATTCGGTAAGTTGTTTGGCGGTGGAAAGAAAGACCATAAAAACAATAAGCATCAGAATAACATTCCACAGGCTAATCAGGGAGTACCTGCTGGAGCTATGATGTCTGGCATGGCAGATGCAGTAACAGGGGCTACAGAAGGAATGGCAATGCAAAATTCACAGGACTTCGAGAACCAGAACGGACAGCCAGACCAAATGTACGCTGGACAGACAGGTTTTCCTGAGCAGACAAATCAGGATTTACCTTATGCAGATGACCCTATGGCGGCTCAGCTTAACGGTATGAATGGTGAGTCTAGTGCTTTCCCTGAGCAGAACGCTTACCCACAGAGTGATATGGGTATGTCAATGCCTGAGCAGCAGACATTTACGCCTAAGTTTGACCCTGAAACGGGTGAGCCGTTAAATGTTGGGGAAGTTGAGCAGACATTCGTACCTAAATTCGATTCTGAAACTGGAGAGCCTTTAACGGGGTATCCTCAGCAGAACGTGTCCATCAATCCAGAAGAGCATCAGTTCGAAGGAGCTTTTGACTCTTTTGAGCAGGGTGCAAACGACTTTGCAAATCAGGGTACTTTTGAGGAGCAAGCTGAGCAGTCTGCATTTAATCAGGCTGATTTCTCAATGAGTGGAGATACGGGTATGCAGGAAATGCCCGAAAATATGGAAAATCAAGAATTTTCGGATTTTTCCGATAATAAATTTGACACTCCAACATCGACTGAATACTCCGAAGAAAGTGGCACTGATGATACTAGCTCGGATGACGCATTTTTCGATGACTTTGGGGGTGTAGGTGAAGCTACACCTACCGAGAACGATGGCTTTGGCGTTGAAGACGAAAGTGCTGAAAGTGCATTTGAGAATGAAAATTCGGAGATAGATAGCGGTTTTGCTAGTCTTGATGGTGCATCAAATATGGGTGAAAATTTCGATGAGACACCTACAAGCGAGGGCGATTTTGCTCAGAGCTTTGAACAGGAGAATAATGAAGTAGCTCCTGAGATGAATAATTTCGACAATACAGGTACTGCAGATTTTGCAGGAGAAAATACAGTCGTAGGGGAGGACAATTTTTCAATGTCAGGTAACAATGTAGACTCAAAAGCGGGTATGTCGATAGGCGGTGCTGTAACTGCAGAGCCAACAGATGAGGAGCTTATCGCTAAGGGCTATAAATTCCATCCTGAGACGGGAAGACCTTTGGTAGCAGCACAGAAACCTCAGTATAAGTTCGACCCTGAAACAGGTAGACCTTTAAATGTTGATGCAAGTATGCAGGAGCATATGAACCAGATGACACAAGAAGTACCGCAGACAGCATCACAGGGTATGCAAACTCCTAATGAAGAAGTAGTTGAAGACCTGTCAGCAGGAGGTATGCTTGCGAATAATAACTTCGAAGCGGGTATGCAGGAACAGCAGGATGATGTTGATACTGATTTCTCAGATATGTCTGTCGGCGATTTGGAGGCTTCGTATAGAGAAAAGCTTGAACAGCCAAAGGTACAGATAGTAGAGAAAGAGGTTATCAAGGAAGTAGTTAAGGAAGTACAAGTTGGCGGTAAGGGTGCTAATTCAGTTTACGGTTCAATCCTGAAAGGCAAGACAAAGAAGATAATCCTTGTAACAGGTGATAGGGGTAGTGGAGTTACATCTCTGGCGTATGAGATTGCAGAGTGGTTCGCTAAGTACGTTCCTGTGCTTTACTTCGATTGCGATGTAGAACTGCATGGTTTGCTGAGCTATATTGACTATCATGATTTCTGTCAATATGACCAGCAGCAGCTTCAGGGTGTTAAGCTTTGCAGAAGTGCTAAAGCATTTCCGAACTGTATAACAAGATATTCGTCTAACCTTGATTTGCTGACCACTAATTATGGTGCAGAAGTTTCTGATGAGGAACTTGAGCTTGCTCAGTCGGTTGTAGCTGAGGTAGCTAACAACTATGGTGTTGTAGTTGTTGATGCTCCTATCGACAAACTTCCTCATCTTACAGACCTCATTCTTTGCGGAAACACTTGTCTGCTTGCTGAGGCTAGTAAGAGGGGTATGATGAATATTATGTGTAAGCTTGAGGACTCTCCTCTGCCTACTAGATATAAGAGAAACCTTGCAGGCACGGGTACTATGGTATACACCAAGGTTAACCCTAAGATAAATATGAAGAAGTTGATAGACTATGTTAAGGATATAGTAGACTTCGAAGAGGTTAACTGGATAGGTATGAACACTATCAATCGTCCTGCTAAGCTTGACCAGAAGTTTATAGAGGAAATAATTGAAGCTTAAGCTTCTGATAATTAGTATTAGAAGGAGGCGTTATAATGAGAGTTATCGTTTCAAATGTCCTTGAAGACATTTTTAGAAATTATAAAGTTGTTAATCGTGTCAGAGATGTTCAGGCACTTGTAGAAGAGGGCAATGATATTTCGTATATTATCATTCATAAGACAGATGAGGAAGACTTGCAAATAGGAGTGGGTATCTCTAGTTTGGTAAATAAAGTGCCAAACTGTAAGTTCGCATATATCAGTGAAGATATGGCTGCAACAATAGTAATGGCAATAAAAGGGGTAGGAGGCTTAGTTGTCGAAGATGAGTTCTATTTTGAAGACGAAGATGAGCTTGATGCCCTTTTAGGTGACGAGGAAAATAAAGATGATGCCGCAGCTCTTTGTGAGTCAAGTATTGTCGTAGTAAAAGATTTCGTTACAGCTTTTGTTAGGGGTGAGGGGCGTATCAATACGCCCGCTTATCTCGACCAAGTTACGGCAGCGGTCACGGATTTGGCTTTGCGTACTCAGGAGCAGACACTGCAGTTACAGCAGATGGGCAATTCAGCTATGACAATTTTTGCTCAGGTAATGCAGTTAATCCGTAAAATGGATGATGCTCGTCTGGAGCTACAGAACAGAATTGACGGGCTTACAGAGCTTAGTGAGAAAGCTAGCCACTCACCTAGAGAAAAGTTTGGTGGAGTGAGCTTCTTCCCGCCTGTAGACTATGTGGGTACTGCCAAGGTGCTTGTAATTAGGGAGCTTAGTCCTTGTAGATATTTGACTTGGTTTTTGCTTTCATATTACAAGCACGTTATGTACGTTAAGAATAAGAGAGCAAAGTTGGTAATTGTACACGCAAAGGGTAAGGGAGCAGCGAAGAAGTATTCAGATTTTACTTCCATAACTCAGGAGTCTATAAATGATGAAAGTCTGTATAATGCCGACCTGATAGCTACAAATAACCCTAAGAAGGAAGTTATGACTAAAATTCTTCGTAACGGGGCTAACGTAGTTATTGTTGTTGACAGATTGTACGGAGGCGACAACCCACCTATTGTTAAGGGTAAGGTGCATATGCTGAACGCTGTTTCGGGTATGTCTGACCTGACAAGGTATAAAGTAGCAGCTAAGGATTGTATTTTTAGTACAACTTCAGTTCCGAATGCATTCATTACAATTTCGACAATAAAGAATTTCGCACGAGATATGGATAATAGGGTAGCCCTTTATAATTCTGCGTGTGAAGAGGATTTCAATAAGCTTGATACGCTCTTAGGTCTTTAATGCCTAAGAGCTATTTAAGATTATGTTGAGAATTTGAGCTTAATCTGTTTTAGGAGGTGTTCGGATGTTGTCTGGAAGACACAAGAAACGAACTGTTCATTTCTGGACTTTGTGGGACGAGATATTTTCGACACAGTTAAATAAAAATAAAAGCAATGAGGCTATAATCCGTCACGCTCCATATTATATGGATTTGAAAGGCTTTTATAGCGATGATGAGAACGTAACTTATATGTACACAATAGACGGGTATCCCTCTGAGCTTGAAATTTCTTATCGTACAACATTGAGGAAAGAGTGCCGAGAAGGGGTACGAATGTCTTTCGTCAGCACGTTTGAGAAGCATAGAATTGATTGGACTTCTCCGCAAATGAAGTCTAAGTTGAGGACATGGAAAATTCTCGAAAAGGATACTGGCGAGGTAGACGAGTATAATTTGCATGAGAATATGGCTCTTCTGGATAGTCAGGAATGGCGTAAGGAGTCACTGACATATTTGAGCGATGCTGAAATTAGGCGTAAGCGTAAGATGTTTAAGTTCAGAAGTGTTATGTTTGTCAGTGGAAAACGTGGCGAGGCTTTCGATGAAACAATCGCTGAGGTGGTTGCGGTATGTAAAGCACTTAATATAAAGCTTACCAGAGTAATGTTAAATATTCAGGACTATTTGAATGTGTTCAGTCCTTTTTCGTTACAGTCAGACCCGAAGTTATTAGAGAATGTTGGTAGTAACGTGTTGACAGATGAACTTCTTGCTCGTTTCAACACATATTCTCAGGGTACTGTTGGCAAGGAAGGGCTGTATTGGGGCACTGATATTTACTCCAGTTTTCCTTGTTTGAAGCCAGTAAAGCAGACAACTGAGTCAGCAGAGAACTGGCTGATTACAGCCGAGACTGGTGGTGGTAAGTCTTTCTTCGTAAAGGGCTTACTTTTGCAGCTTTTGGCAAGTAAGTATTACAATGGCACGATAATGGATATTGAGGGCTTTGAGTATTTGCCAATAGCGTATTATTTGTCTGATAAGAACAAAGTAGTTGTTCTAAACATGGCAGAGGGTGTCGGAGCTTATTTCGACCCTGTTGAGATTATACAGACTGGTGACCCTGAATTGGATAGAGATATGCACGGTTTGAGCACATCATTTACTCTGTCCATCTTTAAGACTTTGCTTGGAACGACTGATGTTCAAGATGAATGGGTTGACATTGTAATAAACGATGCAGTTTCATTAACGTACACGAAAGCTGGAGTTTTTGATGATGATATGGCATCTTGGAAGAACTCAAAGGGACTTACTTTATTCAGTGTTTACGATACATTGAAGACGTTGCTTACGGACGGTGATGCTGGACGTGCTGTATCGAGTAAGTTTTCTCAGTCACTTTACGAAGAGCACATGGGTATCGGCATGAGAATGTCTGAGAATGATGTAAACAGGCTGATTTCCACAAATGAGGGGTATCAGAAAGCTGTTGAAATGTGTCTTGCAAAAGTATCAAGATACTTTGAAAATGCGGGTACTCGTTCTTCAGTATTTAAGAAACGTGTGGACGTTCAAGACATTATTTCCGCTAAGCTAGTTGTATGCTCATTTGGTATGGCGGGCAAGTCCGAGAAAAACGTTGACCCGATACAGATGGCGTTATCTCAGTTATGCACGGCGAATATTAGTTACTTGCGTTCTGTGTTCAGTAAGCATGAAGGCAAGTACAATTTTAAACTTTGGGAAGAGTTTCAGCGTTGGGGTGGTTTTCCTGATTCTGAAAAAACAATTACAACGGCTCTTACAGGTGGACGTAAATTAGGTGATATAAATATCATAGTTACGAACAAGGTTAAAGAGATGTTGGATAATGACCGATTTGGTGTATTTTCTAACATCACTTCTATTGCGATAGGGTGTATTTGGGATGCTGAGGTTCGAGAGGATTTGTGTCAGCGTCTTTCAATACAGCCGATGTTGCCTGAGTTGCATCGTTTGGTAGCAGAGAACAAGAATTTATCTGCGTATAGCGATGGTGATACAATAACGGCAAACCCATACAACAAGGCGTTTCTCATAGGTCTTGATAAAACAGTATATGCTTTAGCTCGTATGTCTTTGCCTACAGATTTAGCGACTAGTTCCATGTTCCGTACGGGTATCTCTATTCGTCTTACTGAAGACGGTGAGATGTATGAGTATCAGGGTGAGGAAGACGAGTACGAGGAAGATAATGCGTTTGCACAGCAAGCAGAGGCGGCTGTTAGCCAGAAAAACTTTGATGGGGACGTAGTCATGCAAGAATTGGATGACTTATTTAAAATGTAGTTTACGGTAGGAGGTAGTTTTTATGCCGAGATTTGGTAGTTCAAACGGGCAGAACAGTAACAATCAAAGCCAATGGGGTAGTGCAACAGATAAGCGAAACGCTTATAGCTCTATGACATCGCAGACCCCACAGCCTAAGTCTAAGAAGAATAAAATTATTATAATTGTGGCAGCAGTATTAGCGGTTTTGATTGTCGGTGCTAATGTGAAGGCAGCGATAGCTGAGAGAAGAGCTGGTGCTAATTCGTCGTCAGTACCAGTGGCAGATACGGGTACTAATGCTGATGACAATACTGATGTAACTGATAGTGAAGCTGAGGGGCTTAGTGATGCCGAACTTGAGCAGAAGGCATTAAATGAGGTCTATGGAGAACCACCAGCTGGTTTCAGATGGGACGATGACGGTAATACAGTTCCAATAAGTAACGAGAATTTGACTGCAGAACAGGTTGTTTACCAGTATCTCCGTGGTCTTGCTATGTCACAGTTTGATACTGTACAGAAATATACATATTACTCGACTGTGGTAAGTATGTACAATAGCTATTTTGCAGATGGTGCTTCAGAGTCTTACTACAATCAATTCGCTCGTCAGGTATACCGCTTGGCGTTGAGTTCCATTGTTGTGAACGGTATGGAGAACGAGGCAGTTATGGCAAATGGACGTCATGTTTGCACTATGAATATCACTTTGCTTGACTTATCTTATAAGGACTGGTTCAAGGATAATGAAGATGAGATTTTTAAGAATATGTATACTTATCTTTCTGGTGAGCAGGACAATACAAAGGCTCAGCAGTACGTATTCGAGGAAATTTTAAAATATTATAAGTCAGATACAGCTAAGACTAAGGATGTCAGCATCGATATTACGTTAGATAAGGTAAGTTTCGGTGGTTGGCTTGTAACTGACGATACGGCTCTGGAGATGCTCTGTGAGTATACAGACGGTACTTCTACTTTCGAGTACATCTATAGTGAATATGAAAAGTGGATTCAAACTCAGGAGCAAGAGGGTACGTTGGGAGAGTGGAACTAATGGTGGTAGTTATAGTTCTGTTGATAATGATGTCCATGTATATGGGATTGCACGAGAAGATAGATGACAACTATAAAGTTGGTTGGTTTGTTTTCGTAGGTGTGGTTGTGCTTTTATATGTGGTTTTCGGAATTTTATTGTAAGGAGGGGTATCGATGGGTGCAAGTGATATAATGGGCAACTTTGCAGGCAATACAGATGACCTGAGAGCTGCTAAGAATAATAGAGATAACCCACCAGAGTTTGCTCCAGGGCAGTCAGATAATTTCTTTGGTGAGGATGCTTTCGATACTGGCTCGAACGGTTTCGGAGACCCATTTGCCACAGGAGGTTCTGGTGGAATGGGTGCTGACCCGTTTGCATCGGGAGGAGCAGGAGGTTTTAGTTCTGCAGGAGCAGACCCCTTTGGCAATACTGGTTTTAGTGCAGGAGGCGGGTTTAATGCAGGAGGAGCTGGAACTTGGGGAGGTGGTACTCAAGGGTTCAATTCTCAGATAAATAATGGCGGTATGATGAACGGGCAACCACAGGATACTCGTAGCTCGGAGGATAAGATATTTGACGGGCTAGCAAAGTCTGCCAAGGGGGTAGGCGGTTTCCTAAAAGCGTTTGTTGGCTCGTTCAAACACGTTACTCCTAAATTTTGGGCTAGTTATGGCAGTAATACGTTGATAGCCAGTCTGATACTGGCAGGAGTGGGTATCGTTTCGAGGTTATTTGGTGTAACAATGGGTACTCAACTCTTTATCGGTGGTTGTTTATCTGGTGGGGCAGGCGTAATAATTTTGATGTGTAACGTTGATAAAGCTAAGTCCTGTACAAGCAAGTACAAGGATGATAATGCAATGCAGACACAGCAGCCTGCACAGGATACGCTTGGTCAGCCCATTCAGCCTGATGCATTTTCTGCAAGTTCAGACTTCGGAGCTGAAGATGATTTTGATGCAGGCACTGGCGATTGGGGTAGTGACGATGACGGTTGGGGAGATGACGGGGATTTTAATTCAGCTTCGTCTGATGACTTTGCAGCTGGTGGTTCTGATGACTTCTTCTCTGGTGTAGATGATGTTATAGCTTCCGATACATCGGAACCAGTAGACCCAGACGAAGCGTTTGAAAAACTTCCTGATGTTCCAGCTGGAATGTATACCCGTCAGTATCTATATGAGACGTTCACAAAGGTTCTTCCTAACCTTAAGCCTGATTTTTATGTAAAGAAGGAAATTGATATAAACAGTGATACTGCTTTGGTATGGGACAGATACTTAAAAGATGCAGCTGAGGCTACTGGAGCAAAAGAAGGAGGTATTCCTGACCTGCTTAAGCTCGAGGAAAACCTGTTTACAATTATCTTGACTTGCTCAAGACCTGTAGGACTTAAAGTTGATGCTGTAGCTAACGAGTTGGCTAACATTTATGCTTATTCTTCGGGTACTTTTAACGAAAAAGTATATGCACAGGCGGTAGCTTTCGGTAAGCAGTGTGTAATCACGTTGTTTACTGGTGAGAGTGCAATGGTTTCGTTGAAAGATATGTATGCTCAGGTTGAGGATAAAATTCTTGACACTAAGAATTATATGCCAGTAGTATTTGGCGTTGACCAACAGGGTAAGGTTATCTGGTGTGACTTGGCTAAACTGGAGTCAGCCCTAGTAGCGGGTATGCCACGTTCGGGTAAAACTTGGTTAGTACAGACACTGATAACTCAGATGTGTGCTTTTGTGCCACCATCTGAACTTAACCTCTACATATTCGACCCTAAAGCGGGTACTTCTGACTTTAGGTTCTTTGTTCTTCCTCATGTTCGTGCATTTGCTACGAGGTATAAGAACGATAGTGGTGGAATTGTAAATGAGGACGGCAAAGATATTCTAGTAACTATGCGTGAGATAGTAAGACAAGAAGTTCCACGTCGTAAGAAGCTGATAGGTGACGCAGGTTGCTCGAATATATGGGAGTTCCGTAAGAAAAACCCAGATGTTTCGTTGCCTTTGCTTTATGTAATCATTGATGAAGCGGTCACATTGTCTGAGGATATGGACAAAGAGGATAAGGCTGAGTACCAGTCTTATGTAACTCAGCTTGTAACTCAGTTTCCTAACTTGGGTATCCGTATGATTATGATACCTCACGTTGTAAAAGACCAAGTCATCAAGAAAACAGCATCTGACTCGATTAAGTGTCGTATTTCTGTTAAGGGTAGTCCTGAGCATATAGAGTCCAGTACGGGTACTAAGCCAAGAAACTTCCCTTATAAACTCTGTAACGTGGGAGATATGGCTGTTAATATTCCAGATATTCAGCAGCAGACTATGTTTGTGCATAGTGTTATCTTGTCGAAGGAGAACGAAACCAATAATGGCATATTCGATTACATGGCAAAGGTTTGGGGAAAGCTAGAGCCAGAGTGTCTAAACGGGGCATACTTTAGTAACAGAGCTACAGACAAGGCAAACAAAAAGGTGCTAGAGCAAGTAAATCAAGCGGGATTTCTTGATGATGTTGATGATATTGATTTGTTTGGAGAAGGTAATCAGTCTTCTACGGGAGCAACGAATATTTCCGCTGAAGATACGGGCATTAAAGCAGAGACTGGTTCAGATTTTGATGAGTTAAATTTATTTACTGATAGTGATGACAAAGGATTGTCGGGTATCTCTCAGTCAGCTGTATGAATTGCTGAATTATGTCAGCAAGAATCCCGTCGTTCTCGAAGATAAGACAATCA
>OLVW01001043.1_pt1 | contig 25417 bp, 19 predicted proteins | sample 1673301 | NCBI WGS metagenome assembly OLVW01 (sample SAMEA3178941, study PRJEB25190) | human gut metagenome
TTATATAGATGAGATAGAACCATTAATTATAGAAAGAAAGCATTATAAAATACCGTTAGAAACAGATGATAACGGGAAGGTGATTTCTGAACAAGAACAATCGTATACGATAAATAAATTATTTAGAGAGATAACAAATGAATTAAATAATCGATATTATGAAATTATGTACGGAAAATGTAGGTCTAAAAAAGAAGATGCCAAGCAGGAAAATGAATAGTAGAATAAGGAGGCAATACATATGAAAAAAGCTACATTAGATGCAACAGATGAAAATATTTTACAATCAATTGCGGATCAAATAGGAAATAGAAACGCACGCATTCTAGAATTTATAAAAATTTTAGATGCCATAGAAGATAATAGATTTATTAGTCTTGATGCAAGATGGGGTGAAGGAAAAACTTTTTATGTACGGCAGATTGAAAAAACATTGGAATATCAGACGTTGAAAAAATTTGGTACAGATGATACAAAAATTGAATTAGAGGAAATGAAACCGTATTTTGCAAACACAGTATTAGAAGATATAGATTTGGAGAATTCATATTTTCCGGTGTATTATAATGCGTGGTTGTATGATAATCATGCTGATCCACTAAGGTCATTGTTGTTGGTGATTTCAAAGAAAAGTAAAAAATATATTGATACAACTAGAGCAAAAAAACTTTCTAATCGTTTTGGAGAATTCTTGTCATCATTTAATGCAAGTGTTACATTTCCGGGAAAATCTAGTATTCAAGGTTCAATTGATGGAGAAAAAGCCACAAATTCTTTGAAGAATGTAGATATACTCGAAGAAGTAAAAACAGCAGAAGAAATTCGAGAAGAAGTTAAACGGATATTAGACGAAGCAATAGTTGAGCAAGCACAGAAATTAGTCATATTTATTGATGAGCTAGACAGATGCAGACCGAATTATGCATTGGAAATGTTGGAACGTATAAAACATTATTTTGATGATGATCGAATCATTTTTGTCGTGTCTGTAAATAAAGAGCAATTAATACATACGATCTCTAATTATTATGGGACGGGATTTGATTCTACAGGATATTTGAATAAATTTTTTGACTTAGATGCACATTTACCGGAACTTCAAACATATGATACTGAAATTAGTGTTATTAATCAAAGTCAGCATTTTTTAATACGTATTGCAAATGAATTGGTTAGATACTTTAAATTGTCTCGAAGAGATTTCCTGATTTACAGAGAGAAAATTAATAATTTAGAATCATGTCAAGTGATAAACGATTATTCCAGAGAGGGAACAATTGCTTCATTGTTTGTTCCACTTTTAATAATTTTGGATATGAAAAACGTAGAAGAAAAAAGAAAATTTTTGAATGGCGAGAGTAGATATTTAGAAATAATGAAGATGACTACGGAAGGAAGAAATTTGTATGAGAATTTTTATAATCCATATAAAGAATTAGAAAAAGAAGAAAGAATGGAGAATGGATACGAAAGATTCAAAGTAGCTTATAATTTCTTATTCGGAAATGCCGAAAAAGAAGAAGTATCTGAGGTTAGATTAGAGATTGATCGTAGCCTGAAAGAAAAAATTCTTGAATGCTGTGGTCAGATGTCGATAAATTCTTAATACACAGCTTGACAGACCGCAATCCGGCTTGGCAATATAAATGGGTCTCTTTAGAACTATAAAATACTTTCTGAGATGATTTCGGAATTGAAAGAATTGCTTGATACTGGTGTTGCAACAAAGAGAAGAGTTCTATAATGTAATATATAATAAGAAGAAACACGTTCGATCATAAAGCATAAGATAATAAGAAACCCTCCGGTTATTGTGCCGGAGGGAATTTTATTTTATTAATAGTGCCATATTTTTCCAAAGAGTTGCAGATATTTTTGATTCGATCATTATTAATATCATCAAAAATAAAAGGAAGTTCATATTTGTATTGAAATCCCATAAAAAATCTAACACATTCTTGAATACAATCAGCAAATGCAGTGCCGTTATGGATACGGAAATGTTGTATATAATTTTTTAAAGCATTTGGTTGACCTCGCTCGATAATAAATGCAACATCAACAGTCATTCTGTCAGAAAAATTGCGTAAATCTAGTGTTGAAGACGGAAGATTTTCCTCCAATTCATTAAGTAATTCAATAAAGGAATTGTAAGCAGCATGGATATTTTTTTTGTCTTCTTCTTCGTAATAAGCATCTAATTCAAGCCAGCGTTTAATAGTATCCATGCTATTATTTTTTTCAACATAATCATTATATTTTGCGAATGTAGCCATCAAATCATTTAGAGCAAAATTATATTCTTTCAAATTTTGACGTTCAATACCAAAAACAGGAATATTAATCAAAGAAAAAGCCAAGTCTGGATTAAGTTTAAATGAATAGTACAAATTAAGTAGAGCGGTTAACGCAGCTTGTTTTTGCGACATAGGCATTGAAAAGATTTCATCACGTATTATATCATTCAATTTATCATTAAGTAATTCATCTAGTTCATAATCTAATTCATCTTCATCTAAAATATCTTCATACTGTTCATTGATTTCAATAAGATCAAACCATGCTTTGTGTTCAGAACCAATTTGTTGGTTTAAAATTTTTTCAACATAATCTGAAACTTCAATATCATCAGTAGAATCAATTAAGACTTTATATATTGAAATAAGATCATTTTTACTTATTTTTTTGGTTTTTCCACTTTCGATATTTTGTAGCCAGTATTTAGAGTGTCCGCTTAATTCTGATAATTCATAAGAAGATATAGATTTATCTTTACGAGAAGTAATGATATCTTTTCGTAATCTGTCTGTTATATCAAATTTTTCTATTGCCAAAAGATCACCACCTTTTTATAAGTATTAATATTGTACAATAGTTACTTAAAAAAGTCAAATAAGTAAAAAATATACTGAATAAGTAGTTGACAATACTTAAATACGGTGATATTATATACCTACAACAACAGAACAGAGACAACAGGATGCAGTGAAACAACATCCAGCAACAGATAGAAGGAGAGTGAGACGACAAGAAAACGAACAAGTGTTTGATAAGATAGTTGACAGAACAAATGTTCTGATTTAGAATGATAGAGGAATAAAAAAGAAGCCAACGCTTTGCAGAGCATCGGCTTCCGAGATGATATTGCAGTATCATCTTACATATGTACAAGACTCACGAATGAATCTTTCGCAAAGATAAGTATAACATCAAAAATCAATCGTGACAAGTCTGTTACATAAATTCCAACTATTAAAACTGAACAGAGTACCAAATTAACAGGTGAAGTCTATCCATATAAGCATACATCATCATTTATTTGTGTACACAAAATGAACCTTGAAAATAGAATACGGAGGTATCCACACATGAAACATCAAAAAGCTTGGGAACAACCGGAGTGTAACCACTGCCAACACTACAGTGACGAGTGCAGACGGGGTAGTTGCTTCTGGAATCCCAACAATAAACGTATACCGAGTAAAGAACATGGCTGAGAACAGCCTATTATTTTTACGAAGTAGTGAACAGCTAAGACTAATCTAAGGATAACTAAGGAAAATAAAGGAGAGATAAGAGCATGGAATTGAGTAGAATTGACTTTGCATTGATGAAGGTGCTGCAATCTCGTAACTGTACTGCATATTTTTCTGGTATGACAATGCAGGAACTTATATCAGTAGTCGGAATTTCAAGATCTGCTGCCTACCGCAGATTAAACAGGCTGATTACTGAAGGGTATATAGAGAAAGCTTGCAAAAGTATTAATGCAGATACATTTTGTATCACACAAAAAGGAGTCGAAATTGTAACAACACTGGGAGGAGCGATAGAAGATGTTAAAGGATAAAACAACAGTCATAGGAATAGGATTGGCTGGCGAAACAGTAGGATTAGATTTTCAAATCAGAAATTACACTTCCTATTTAATGAATGGTTCAACACAGGACAATCAAACACTGACAGGAGCTAAGAATGTTATGGTTCTTGAAGGATATGACGGACTAGCCGGTGATAGAAGTCTTGCCCTTGAAGCATTAAAAAAGAATGCACCGATATTAAAGAAACTGTCAGAAATTGAGAATCAAATTGTAATCTGTATTGCTTCAGGAGGTGGCTCAACAGGATCAGGAACAATACCTTACATATGTGATATCGTATCGAAGCCATCAAACATTGTAGTTGCAATCTTATTAATGCCAAGACCGGATGAACCAATTCAGAAAAGATTGAATGCATACAATGCAGCCAAGGAATTAATGGATACGGAATCAATCGGAGCAATCATCTTTGTTGACAATGCAGCATATCCAGAGTTGAAGAAAGTAAATGCCATGTTGGTAAATATGTTAGATGCGTTCTTAACTGACACATCATCTTCCAGTGGTTCAAACTTTGATGATTCTGAAAAGATGAAGATGTTGAAAGAGCATGGAGCATTTGTTTTGGCAATGCTTTCCGATAATAAAAATGGTAAGACAACATCACAGGATATAGTTACAGCACTGACTGCAAAAAACATCTTTCTTCCTATTAATAATGATGGTGTGGTAGGAAACATTGGAATTATTAATCAAAAAGGCAATAAGATTGATGAACATGAGCTGATTAAAGCAATCGGTGTTCCAGAGAATGTGTTCGTAGGAAACAATGGAAGAGTTAACATTGCGTGTGCGTCAGGACTTGGATATCCAGTTGAATATATTACGAAACTTGGTAAATCTGCTGTGGAAGAACAGAAGAAACGAATGGAGAAAAGAGAGTCCCTTTCGACTTTAGATGATCTTGGAATAGATGATATTGAAGTTCCAGAGATCCCAAAGAAAAAAACACCGGGTAAGCGTAAGCAAATAACATGGGATTTCATTAATAGTTTGTAAAAAGTATGAACAAGTGAGGAACAGTTTAGGGAATATATAAGCAAAGCAAAAGAACAGATAAGGAGAGGAAAGCGTATGATTTTAACAAAAGCAACAGACAAAGAAGTAAAAGCTGAGACAATCAGCAGAATCAAGACATTGATTGATAAATATAACCTAAATCCAAATGTCTTGAAGTATTTCAGAAAAGGACAAGTCTATTACAGTTACCTGACAGCAATGGGAATGATGGGAAGTATTGATACAATCTCATATAACGAGGATTACGAAAAGGTTGTAAAAGACTTCGAAACAGAGAACAAAGGGTATATGGTCTACCATGCTATCGAGTCGATTACACCAGATGGAAAGTTACTTTCTCTTCTGTACACCAGTGATGATAAAGAAGACTGGAATGCGGAACGTCTGGAAGATAACTATTTGATGGCATATGTAAAGAACTTATCAGATACAGATTCTTCAGAATTTGGAGATATCTTTATTGAGGGATTCGGAGATAGTGGAGCATTGGTTCGTGTAGATGTAGAGCATGTTATTTAGGAAGGAGAATGTAAGATTATGAAACTTGAAATGTATGGACATTATTACAGAATGTTTAAAGGAACTGGTGGCGTTCCAACAAAAGTTACAGTAGTTGGAATAGAAGGAGATACAGTTACTCTTGTAAGAGGACATTATACGAAAGAAGATTTTGAGGAGAGAAGTGAGGATTTAAACGAAGCAATCAGACTCTTTTGCCTTACAAAAATGAAGTGTAAAAAAGATAAAATTCTGATCAGTCTGACACCAAAGCAACAAAGACTTGTTGAAAAAGAAGACAAGGAGATTGAAGTAATGATTATGCAAGCAGATTACGCATTAGAGAAATTTAAGAATGGAGGAAATGAAACAATGAGAGGAACAACAAAATGGTTTAACGCACAGAAGGGTTATGGATTTATCGTAGGAGATGATGGAGCGGAGTATTTTGCTCATCAGACACAAATTCGAATGGATGGATTCAGAACATTGGATGCCGGAGATATTGTGGAATTTGATGTTCGTAGTGAAGAAAAGGGCATTGCAGCCGTAAATATCGTGCCGGTTTTCACATTAAGTATGATGAAGAAGAAAGCTGCGAAAGAACATCTGCATTTGGAAGTAGCACCGGCGGATGGATCTGGTAACGCCAATTGGATGATTGTGGATGGCAATAACTTTATCGTGGCTGGTGAACAAGGAATGAGTCTTGAAGAACTGAATGATTATTTCACGGAGTAATTCACAGCAAATGCAGAATATATAGATAGCAAGTGGTCAGTTTGTGAACTGTCAAAGGACATTGCAAGGGATTTTCTTAGTCCTTGCTATAAGCAAATAAAAATTAAATTAAGAAGGAGATTAGAAATTATGAAAAAACAGGCTTATGAAATTATTATGAGGTATTTTAATACAGAACATATAGATAGAGTTGAATTAGAAAAATCATTGGATTTTGAAAATTTGACAATGACAGAGCAAATCGAAACTGATATAAAAAAGCAGTTGGTCGATGCTGGATATAGCAAAAAGGAAGCACAGAATTCCATTCGTGAATTTATCCGTTTTGTAAAAGATAGAAGTGGTTCGGGAGAAATCACATGGGAAGATTTTATAAATAAGCTGAAAGACTTAGAAGACTGGTTTGCGGAATCAGATTTCGGTATTAGAGTACAAAGATTCAGTAAAGAAACTTACTGGGAAGTGTTCTTTAATCATTTTGATATTGAGACATATGAAAAGGGCAAGTCAAGGTTGACATTCAACCATATTTATTACTTCGAAGCCGAAAATGAAAAAGCGAGGGAAATACTGGATGATTATGGTGTTGACGGAGATGTACCGATGGAGAAGATGCTTTCAGTGATTGCAAAAAAATGGACAGAATTATCAGATGAAAATAAAGATGCAGTGATTGCAACGATAACTACTACAACACAGTATGTAGACCGTTCAAGGATGGTGATTACTAATGAGAGCATTGAAAGAATTACTATGAGTAATGCGGATTTAGTACCACAAATGGGATTACGTGATTATACCATTACGTTTATCAATGGTGAAAAGGTTTGTCTTAGATTTTAATTAAGCGGAGAACACATTTATATTAAGAAGGAACTGCGACCGTCGAGAGTTGCGGTTCCTGGATAGAAGAAAGGACAAAAACATATGGATACAATCACAAGCAAGCAGTTATACAACCTTATCACATCAGGAAAGATGGATATTAGACTAATCACAAGCAAATATTATAGTATGCCTGGAGTAGCAGACCCGATTGAAAAAGAAAAATTTATGGAAGATCTGGAGAAAGTAACTCATGCCGGAATGTTCAATATCATTGAATGGACAGTCTACATATCAAAAGATGGAACGGTGACTTTAACAGCCGATCTGCACGATTCGATAGCTGGTGAATACATTGAAGTTGTTGGAACGGTATCAGACGGTATGTCAATCGAGCAGTTCCAGGAAGAATTGGGTTAAAATAAGCAGTAATTTGTTTGGTCGTTTGCAGAATATATAAAGGGGATGATTTCTCGTCCCCTCTTTACAGAAAGAAGATAGGAGAAAGAAAAGGATGGAAATTATAACCGTTGACACGATAAAAAGAACTTATGTCGATTCAAAGTTAGGAGAGATTAAGCTGAAAGATGCTGTTCTAGATCAGGACTGGATTACCATGTATTTTGATGTTGAGTCGTTTCCAGAAGAAATGCAGAGACAAATAGATGAAGCTATTGAAAAGAAAGCAATTGAAAAATATCAGAAGGAAGAAGAAAAATATAGGGAATATGGTATTACACTTGATAATTTGAAGATGAAAGAAGGAGAATGTAAAGTACTTTCTTTAGAACTGAATTCGGGAGATTTTAAGGCAGGTTTTATTGTAGATGCAGTAGATACTAAAGCTGGAAAGTTGGAAGTAGATATTTGGCTTGATGCTAACATCGAAAATTTCTATGACGAAATAAAGAATGTGATTTTTAAGGCTATTGAGACAAGATATTTCGGACAATCACTTAAGAAGAACACTAATCAATTTTCATAAGAAGAAGGAAAGTATTGTAATGGCAAAAGGAAAAACACTTTGTAATGTATGTGGAAAAGAATTTTCTGATTATGACGAACAGGAGCATATAGGATTGCATTCACAAATTGGATATGGAAGTAAGCATGATGGAGACATTATTGACTTGGATATCTGTTGTGATTGCTTTGATGTGCTGATAGATAAATTGGCAAAGCAATGTAAGATTAATCCGATTCCGTATACCCGATTGTAAGTTGAAACAGTAATAGAGATTCTTATTTATAGAACAGGAGGTAACAAATGGTTTCAGATAAATTATTCCACGTGGAAGGTTGGTTCAATCTGCCGGATAAATTCCCCGGAGGATGTGGACAAGCATTAGTCCTTATGGGAGCATACCTACAAGAGCAGAAAAGACATGGTGACGAGATAAAAAACGAAGAGTCAGACGGAGATTTGTTCAGTAATTTAATGGCAAATGCTGATAAAAGAGCTGCCGTATCGTATTCATTTTCTAGGTTGGACAAAGAGACAAATGAATACGTTGGTGTAGATTCGTTTGAATAGATGGGAGGAATGCTTTTGAGTTATGAATCACTTATAGATATAGATAAAAGAAATAATACGGCTGTTATTTTAGAAAAATATTTTTGGGATATGCAAGGGGCAGAAGAATATGTTTCTATAGTGGATACCCCACCGGCAGTTTATAAAAATTTGGATTTGCCAGATATCAGTCAATTAAATACTATTATTCCGACAAAGCTTTTGCCGATTAAAGATTTTATTGTTAATGCAAAGAAATATACCAAAATCAATCAAGAAATATTTCCGAGTGCACTATATGATCTGCACCCGATAATAGATTTAATTATAGCTTATGATGTTGCAGAGATTTTAGATGCACATAGGACATATGACTCTGTAGACGAATTGAATGCGGTATGGTTAAAAATTCTAACTAGACATCAGAAAGAACAAATGTCTATTACACAGTCAGAAGAAAAAACAAAGCTGACTGGAATAGATACGTCTGGACTTTCTGTCGGAATGGTTGTGAAAAATTATAAACAATTGTGTGAAATATTGAAAAAAGAAACAAAAACAGGAAATGCAAGAAAAGCTCAGTTAAAAGAATTCGGTAGATATTTTGATTGGGAAAAAGCAGGACAAAAATTTATTATTACAGATATTTATGATACACCACTTGAAAAAGAAGATAAGCGTAAGTTTGGAAATAACTCTATCTATGTAAGATATATTGAAGTAATTTTATTGAAATATTTATCACAACAAACAGGATATACAAGGACTCTTACAAAAAGAAAGTGGTGGGAATTACTTGGAATTGTAAATAGTAAGTATAGTAGAGTTTCGTCTAAAGAGCTTGAGGATTTGGATTATTCTGTTACTGCATGGGAAATTAAAAATTTCTATCAGAGATGTAATAAAAAATTAGAAGAGATATTGTTTTCTGCCCTTAACAGTCTCAAAAGTCGAAAGTTAATTACTTATGAAATACAAACAATTATTGTAAAGCGGGATGATAAGGGCAGAGAAATATATTCTGAAGCAGATGATAATGAAAAGAAAATGCTACTTGATGTAGAACATTATGTTTTACATAACATCTTTCAATGTGACAAGATGATTCAAATATTTTTAAAATTTCAACAGAAAGATTTTTACAATAAGGTAAATGAGCTTCTTTGTGAATATTATGGATGGGATCATTGCTTTAAACAAATCAAAATTATTTATACTCCAGATGGAGTAAGGCAAGTTTATCCTGAATTAGAAGCAAAATTGCAACAAGAGTTATCTTTAATGCTAAATGAAGAAGTGTGTAATGCAATTAATCAGAATGCGAAGGATACATATCAAAAATGGATAGACGACCATAAGAAGTGGGAACAAAGCTGTTGGAGAGATATCCTTAATAGTGATGGGAAAAGAACTTCAAGAGCAAAAGAGCCTTTTCATATTCAAGTTCCACGGGATATTTATCTTGATGCACAGAATATCCTTAAAGATGAATTGATTAAGATTGGACATAGTAAGATGACATTTTCGTCAGAAGAATTCCTTGAGAGTAATGAGGAATTAAACACATTATTCGATTTTGAAAAGTAAATTGAAAAAGTTGTCCATTTAAAATCGGAATAATAAACAATCTCTTATTACGATTTTAATTGGACATTTTTTGAAACGATTTAAGAATTCGAATAATCATATATGATTTTTCTTAATCGGACTGGCATATTGCAAGCCGTCTATAGACGGTGAAGCAATGTGACTGTACGTATTAAGAAAAAAGACTGACAGCTTAGATTGACACCGCAAGGTGGCAAGATAAGGTGGCTGGCTAAAGGGGAGTGGGGATTTCCCCACATATAAATAAGGAGAACAAGAACTATGAATAATTTATCAGATAAATATTATAAACAATATGAGCAGTTAATCAATCAGATTGTTACATCACAGCATATGACATTCTTTGATAAGGCTGATTTGTTAGAGAAGATGGATGAAGATTTACAGAAGAAGCTTGCAATGGTAAAAGGATATGATATTTCTTGTTGATATATCATATTACTTTCTTTGACACCAACTATTTACCATTAAGCTGCACAACGCAATCAAAGATTGCTGTTCCGCTAAAATGCTAAATACCTTACCGCAAAGAAAGTAACAAAGAAACGGTAGTTGTATCGTACTTATGATAAAAGAATTTTGGAGGAAAATGTATTAATAATGGGATTAAAGGAAGAAATGGAAGATATGATACATCTAATTGCAGAACCATTAAATAAAGAGGAATATGATATATATTCGGTTGAGACAGACTGCATTAGAGATGTGTGTGAACTATATAATGAAGATGTTACATATGGAGAAAGTGCTATGTGTGATAGAGGGCATTTTGCTTGTTTAAAATGCGAGCATTGTCAGAGGATAAAAGTGGATCTCTCATTCTGGGACGGCTCAGATTTGTATTACAATTACAGATTTGGCAGTAAGGAAGAAGCACCAAGCGTCAAAGTTATCAAGAATCGTAAACAGTTGTTGAAGGAAATGACAGAATTAAAAACTGAAATGGAATATTACAAAGATTTTTGTGCTGAGTTTGGTGAAAAATATAAGGAGTATTTGGAGTATGCAAAGAAATTTGCAGATAAAGTACAAAAGAAGCATTTTTCTATATTCGGTGTGGTACAGACAGAGATATTACCTATTATTTTCCATACAGATTATGAGACTGATAAAGAACATAAGATTAATTATCGGACTCAAGGAAATCTTAAAATTTGTGGAAAACAGACCGTAATGAATATATACTGCTGCCTTTCTGATTTTGAAGAAGCAAAGAAGTCTATTCGTCATGAAGTATTGCATTATATGTTGTACATAGCCGGATTCCAGTATAAAGATGATAGCGCAATATTCCATTATTTCTGCAATAAGTATGATGCTCATGCGTATAAGAAGATGCCGGAAGAACAACAGCAATTGTATGATAAGCTTCAAAATGCGGAAGTTGCATTGACACAATTGAAAGAAATTCCAGAAGACCAAAGAGATGCAGCTGTGAATGGAATGATTGTTACTATAGGTGTCACAGAAGAAAATGAAGAGTTATACAAAGATACGATATCATGTGGCAATAAATTGATGAAAATGTATGGAATAAGGTCAAAAATATCCGAATGAAATTCATGTTTCATATCCCACAAAATTCGTGTATAGCAACGGGTTTTAGACGTGATGAGAGGGCATATTTCAATCGAAATATCTTAGGTGAGTTCTTCTTTAGGTGGTTGGGAGAAGAACGCAATAAGGTGCAAATTCATGGAAATAAACCCACGGATATATGCATTTGAGAGTAATGGATGAAGTGTGTTTTTGTGAGATGTTTTGCGATACAGATGGAGAATTATATATGTAGAGAACAAATGAATGGAGAGTGATTGTTATAAAAACAAATTATACGAAAAAATTAAATCCGATATATGTTGAATCGGTAGATGCAAGCCTTCTTTATATTAATGAGATTTCTCAAGAACAGGAATTACCTATTCAGTGCAAGATGGGGAAAGAATGGACTGACTTTGAAAAAATCTACACAAAAGAAGCTGTATTAAATGACAGCCTGTTTCTTAGATTTATGCAGAAGAGTATCGTTAGAAGTGGCAGTGATTTTTGCAAAGATTTTATTGTTGTGAAATTTAGATATCCGGCAAAGTATATGATTGGAGAAGAAGAATTTTCTGTTTCCACTCATAATCTTAGAAAGCATTATTATGAAAATGGAGTGACATTTTTATCAGAGAAGAAAACTGGCAAAAAGAAAAAACAGGAAGATGCAGAGTCTATTCATTACAAAATGCTTTATCGTTCGCCAGGAAAAGCCAAGAAAGGTGAATGCATATTTATCAGAGAGAGTTTATTTCATAAAGCAATCAACTTTTTGACAATGGGATTATATGATCTTATGGAAGAAAAAGCTAAAGCTGATCCAGAAGCTGTATTTAAACTTGTGGAACTGTCAGCATATCTCGGTTTAAGTACGGCAACAGCAATTGGATATCTTCATATTCCTTGGGAACAGATATTGGTCGTTGAAGATGAAAAAGTATTATCTGTCCCGAAGATAGCGGAAGTAGTTAGGACACATCCTGTATCATATTATGACGATGAATTTGTACTAGACTTTGATGATCCGAGATTGGAACAAATACTGAACAAACATGAATGTACATTATTTGATGATGTTGCAAATGCAAAAGGATACAGGCTGATTCAGAATCGTACCAAGGAAGAAGTGCAGAAAAATGGTATACGAATTAATGGTAAGTTTCCGGGCAAACATATTAAAAAAGAAAAAATCTTTCAGGAATGTACAGTAGATAGAAAAGAAGAACAGATTGAAAATATTTTATGGGATGGCATGGGATTGATAGATGAATCTATTTTCCCAGAGTATGCAGATGGATTTGTATATTGTCGGTCACATTTCTTTAAGAGTTGCCTGTTCCGTGGAAATGTACAGGAATATTTTAAAGATTTCTGTGTGAAAAATAATTTCGATTTTGAATCTTATATGGTAAAAGATATGTTCGGAAACAAGAAGAAGTTATCCGATATTAAAGTAGTGATAACGGACAAGTCTCTTAAATGGTTGAAGTTCATTGATATGATGGGCGGAGATAATAAGAAAGCATACAAAATATATAGACAGTATATGAAAGAGCACGATGACTGTTTCTCAGTGGTCAAAACAGCGCATAAGAGTAAATGGGGTGATTTGCAGTTAACGGCATATCAAATGAATAATTCATTACCAACTACTGAAGAAAAAATACTAAAACCAATTACCGAACAGGCAGTCAGAATTATTGAAGAATTGAAAAAGCCTGATGATATAACATATCTGAAATATTTAGATTGGAAGAAAGATGATTTTAATATTAACGAAGTTCTGTGCGCATTGGTAGAGCGGAATCCGGACTTCCGAAAAACAGAACTTTTCAGAACCAAGAAATCAAAAGATATTAATCGTTTGGTTGATAACTTTGCAGAAGGAAGATTGCCACAACAAGGTGATAATCTCACAATATGTGGAAATCCAATAGCATTGTTGATGAAAGCGGTAGGAGAAAATCCTTTGGATGAAAATATATTTAGAATTGAAGATGATGCTATACAGTGTTACACAGAAAGATTTGAAGACAATGCAGATCTTGCAGCATTTAGAAATCCACATAACAGTCCGAATAATATTTTACATTTTCATAATATCCGAGCTGATTTGATTGCAAAGTATTTTCCAAAGTTAGGGCAGAATGTAATCATTATAAATCTGATAGGAACAGATGCGCAGGCGAGAGGATCAGGATTTGATGAAGATTCAGATTTCGTTTTGGTGACGGATCAGCCGGAACTAGCCAGCCTTGCCAAAGATGCATATGTAAAATATCCGACCATTATTAATAAAGTAGAGGAATTGAAAAGTAGCGAGTATCATTTCCGATTAGAAGATTATGCTGAGATGGACAGTAAGATCGCAGATGCACAAGCTTCTATAGGAACATCTACAGATGCCGCGCAATTAGCTTTGAGTTACTATTATGATGATGGAATGAAAAGCAGGGAGTTGGAAGAAGTCTTTATCATATTATCTGTAATTGGACAAATATCTATAGATCTGGCAAAGAAAGAATTCAATTTGAATGTGGGACGTGAAATAAAAAGAATTCGAAATTTGCCTTGCATGAATAAAAAATTTGTTCCGCAATTTTTTGCTGATACGAAGAAAAGAAGAAATAATAAAGACTTTGAAAATGTGAAAAGAATGAACTGTCCGATGGACATAATGGCAGAGATGATAGAACAACAGACTGGATATTCTGAAAGAGTATCACATGTTTTGATTCGAGAGCTGTTTAATAAAAAAATCAAAGGAAAAGCTAACAAATATAAATTCAACAAACTGATTGAAGAATCCAAGAAATATAATGATACAGTTAAAATATTGGCATCTTCTAAAAGAAAAGGAAGATTAGAAGATGATGAATTGTATAAATTGAAAAGACGTCAGATGGAGCTGTTTTTAAGAAAAGCCAGCAAAAATCTTGACCAGATAACAATAATACAATTGGTCAATCATGCTCTTATGGATAGCAATTCAGATGTTATGGGTACATTATTAAATTTCTTATATTTCAACTATAGAGAAAAATTTTTGAATTGTTTTGTTAAAAATAGGCGCAAAAATTTATATAAAATGCTGAAAAACAGCTAAAACAGGGAGTTTTGAAATTCCCGTAATGAGAGAGAAGAGTTCAGTTGGCTTCGCTCTCAGGGCAACATGAAAGAATCGTAGGTCGAGTAGTGGTGCTAACTGTATAAGTGCAAGTCAGGGCGGTAGCCAATAGTCGTTCTGGCTTGGGTTTATATACTATCGAATTCGTTTATAAGAATTATATCAGAAAAGGATGTCTGTAGGATTAGGGATATGTCGGACATCCTTTTTCTTATCAAGATTTTTTTGAATGAAATTTTATCCGTAGGGGGTAAAATTTTATTCAAATGTAATTTCTCCATGGCAAAAATCACAATAAAACTATTATATTTTTGTGTATTATTTGTGTAGCATTTTCCCCATGGAACGGGTATAATATAAATACAAAAAGATATCTCATTTATCTTCAATAGAAGATTTCTCGTAAAGCCACGAGAAGTAAATTAAAGAAAGCTTATTGAGAATATTTGGTCGTAGGGCGCGACCAAGTAAAATAAAAGAAAAGTTCCACTGAGAAGATATCTTCCTCTGGCTGAAATATGCCAGAGGTTTTTTGTACTAAGGAGGAAATATGGATTTAAAATTCTTGTCAAAAAAATATTATACTGAATATACGAATGAAATATATCCGCAATTAGAATTAAAGCCTACTAGACCATATGCACATGTAAAAATTAATGCGTATGGTTATGATTTTTATTTACCACTGCGTTCTAATATAGCACATCCACATGCGTTTTTTACAGATAAGAAAAATAAATGTGGTGTGGATTATTCCAAGGCAGTTATTATTACAGATACAAGTTATGTTGATAACACTAAAAAAGTATTTCTTAGAGATAATGAATTTAAGCGATTAAAAGGGAAGGATTATAAAATAAAAAAGGGATTTGAAGAGTATGTCGCTCTCTATAAGCGTGCGAAAAATGGAGAAGAAATTCCGCATAAAGAAGATATATTATTGTACTCATCCCTACAATATTTTGAAGAATATTTATTTTCTTCTCAACAATCTCAAGAAGAAAACACAGAAGAACAAATCCAAGAATCAGAGCAGTAATCACACTGCTCTTTTATTATGTCAAAAATTATTTAAAATGAGATTTTTTATCAAGAAAATTAGTGATAACAATATAAATTGGAGGAGGTGACAGATATAAATATGGAGCAGAATGAACTTAGAGCAATGTATAATAAGCGTTTAGAAAGAGAAAAACAGTGTTATATCAGTAAACAAGTACAGATTGATAGTAGTCTTTTATCAAGATTCAAAACAGGTAAGATTGATCTCTATCCACATTTATTTAAGAGATTAGAAGAATATCTTACAAATTCATAATATCAATTCAAACGGCATTTCAGCCAACAAATCACAAATTAAAAAGGAATAACGCAATGAGCAAGACATTCACTTCAATGGATGCACTAAAAATAGCCATTCAGAAAGAGATAAGAGATGCAATGACAGAAGTTGCAGATCAATCACTTCTAAATGTCCATCAGAACGTAGATTCATTCTATGCATTTGGCGGTGGTGGACAATATCAACGAACAGGTCAGTTGGCAGAGTCACCAGAAGTAAGACTATCTGGCGGTGGAGATAACTATAATCTTCAAATCAGCTTAGATACTGGATTTAGATATAATCCGTCCGGCAGAGATACCATGACGATATATAACTATGCCGAATTAGGTGGACTTCGTGGAAATGGTGGATTCTGGGCGAAGACGAAAAAAGATGTAGAAAAAAATATTAATGTAGCCTTTGGCAAAAGGTTTGAATAACAGGAGGATTTATTATATGAACGAACAAAATAAAGAAAAATTAATTGCACATTTAGAAAAAGGAACAGAAATTTTCCTTGTATTAAATGATGATACAGGAATCATCGGAGTTGTTGAACGTAATGTACTGTGTTGGGAAGAAACAGATGGAAACTGGCATGAACTGACGGTATATGTCGGTGGACAGCATATTACTATCAATTCCAATAACGTTAAAGAGGTCAGAAAGTGTATTCCGCATACAGAGGATGAACATAATCAGATTATCGGTAGAGATGCCTTTGAAATTTATAATGTTCCATATGGATTATCTGATGTGGATTTTCTTAAAACGGTACTAGATTCTTGGGATGGATTAGAAGATGATGCAAAAGAGGAGATTACTGATGTCATTGCACCATCATTAACAAGTGCCATGTTAAAAGATATCTTTGGTGCGTATGCAGTGGTAGAAAAAGACAATAAGAGATTACACGATAAAGTGATGGAATTACTGGATGACCTGGAAAAAGAGATTAATAAGAAGACTCAGGACGATAAGAAAGCATCTTACGAAGCCGGGAAAACTCTTGCAGGAGTATTAGGAGTTTGTAGTCTTGCAAGCACCGTATTAAATGCTATGGATAAAGTTACATCAGAAAAGGAGTAATTAGATGGCAGAAGACTTCAGAATTCAAGTCGAAACTGATCTTGATACCTCGAAAGCAGAACAAAAATTAAATGCTCTGCTCAAGGAAAAGAGACAGATTAAGCTTGACATTGATATAAATAACCAAAATATAAAAAACATTTCTAAAAATATTGAAAAGGGTATCAAAGATACCAAAATCGATACGTCCGCTTTAACAAAACAGTTAGCGGACTCTTTTAATATTTCGGACAAATCGGTCTTGAAAAATCTCAATAAACAATTGAACAGCATGGTCACAAATCTTGGAAAGACCTGGAATGGCAGTAAATTTGACTTTGGCAAAGCTACAGGATTCTATTCTGGATTGGATGGTATGGCAAAGACCATTACTACAAATTCTAGATTAGTGAAATCTGCAACGGGATATTACGATGATTTTTATAATTATTTCAAAAATAAGAAAATCTATATATCCGATGATTTGAAGAAAGCTCTTGGCGGTGATACATACAAAGAACTCCTTCAAAATAATATCGGTAAAATTACGAAAGATGCAAAAAAAGGCATCAGTGTTGATTCTCTTTGGGGTGAGATGTCAAATCTATTCCCGGAGCATTTCTCCCAGAATATTACAAATCAGGCGGATCAGATTATCCATGTTTTTGATTTGATAAAGAAAGCTCGTCAGGACATGACGCAGAGTATAAATTTCTCTGATTTATCGGCTAATCAGAAGTTTGATGTCACATCATCGGCTTATGAACAAGTTGTATCAATGGGAAAAGAGGTTGCTGACAAACTCAAAAATAATATCCAGAGTGCCACAGAAGCATCTAAAACATCAATAGATCTTGATGTGAATGTTGATAAAGAAAAGATAACATCACAGATTAAAGAAGCTATTGCATCTGCCGGGAATAATGCTGGTGAAGCTATTAAATTGGATTTACAGATTAATGACGAACAGCTTTTGTCAAATCTCAGAAGTTCTATTTCTAAAATTGCATATGGTGATGAACCTGTAAAGATTGACATTGATGTCGACAGGAATGGATTACAAGAAAAGCTTAATACTGCTTGTCATGATATGGAAATTCCAGTTGATTTCAAGATGGATTCTGAAGATATTGCATCCAAAATTAAAGCTGCGGTTGATGGAATTACAGATATTGAGCTAGATTTAAAAGTTAATACTGATTCTGTACGTCAGGCAGTGGATGAAAATCTTAAGAAAATTGAGCCGGAAGTAGATGAATCTGAACTTACTCAGTTACAGCAAGCATTGCACAATGTTAATACAGCCGGACAGCAGAGTCAGAGTGTATTTAGTTCTCTCGGAAGTACATTTAAAGAAGCATTTTCTGCTTATTCATTGGCTAACGTCATGCAAGATATGTTGTATAAGATTGCTGATGGAGCGAGAGAAGCAGTTGGTACGGTCAAAGAATTGAATGACAGCATTACTTCATTAGAGATGGCGACTGGTGAGAATTATAATACTGTTAAACAGATGATGTCTCAGTATAACGAAATGGGACAAGAACTTGGTTCTATCACTACGGACATTGCTGAAGGTGCAGACAGTTGGTTGAGACAGGGCAAATCCGTACAAGAGACAAATCAGCTTCTGAAAGATTCAATGGTATTGAGTAAGGTATCAGACCTTAGTGCGTCAGATAGTACACAGTATCTTACATCTGCTATGAATGGGTACAAAGTGGCAGCAGAAGATGTTATGAGCATTGTGGATAAAGTATCACAGGTAGACTTATATTCAGCTACTGACGCTGGTGGACTTATGGAGGCTATGTCACGAGTAAGTACGACCGCAAATACAGCCGGTGTATCAATGGATAAGCTTCTTGGATATTTGGCTACGACTGGTGAGGTCACTCAGCGAAGTATGAGTAGCATCGGCGAATCGTTTAAAACTATCTTTGCCCGTATGTCAGATATTAAAGCTCAGAATTACGAATTAGTGGATGAAGATGGTACTGTAGAGCTATTGTCAGATGTTGAATCAAGTCTGAAGAAAGTAGGAATTGACTTAAGAAAAACAGTTACAGAATACAACAGCTATGATGATGTTTTGGATAATCTTGCTGATAAATGGGGTTCGTTGAACCAAGTACAGCAGAATGAATTATCGAAAGCATTTGCCGGGGTAAGACAGCAAGAAGTCTTCAGAACTCTTATGGAGAATTATGACAGAGTTAAGAAGTATACAAAACTTGCTGAAGACAGTGCCGGAACAGCAGAAAAGAAGTTTAATGATAATTATCTTTCTTCATTAGAAGCGAAGACACAATCTTTGAAAGCATCTCTTGAAAGTTTATCTTCTTCATTAATCTCAGATGATATGTATGCCGGAGTTCTGGATGGAACGAAAGCTATTGTTGATTTTACAGAAAAGACGCAGATATTAAAAGGAACATTAGCTGGACTTGGAACAGCCGGAGGAATATTTGCTTTCCAAAAAATCGGTTCATGGGTTGGAGAAGCTGTCAAAGAATTCTCAAATCTTGGAACAGCTATGGATATGCTGAAGTCTGGAAGTGTTGATACCAGTGGCTTTAAAGATTTACTTAGTCTGACTCAGAATCTTTCCAAATCACAAACAGAACTTGTATTATCAAGCACAGAATTAACAGATGCTCAGAGAGTTGCTATTTTAACTGGACAAGGTATGTCTGCAAGTGAAGCTGAAGCAGCTGTATCAGCAATGGGATTATCAACTGCGAATGCAGCGGCAACAACAAGTACGTTGTCACTAGGAACAGCATTCAAAGGTTTGTGGGCAACATTAATGGCTAACCCTCTTATTCTTGTTGCGACAGGTGTGACTGCTGCCGTTAGTGCTTATTCCGCATATCAACAGTCAGTACAAGAAAGTGTATCATCAGCGAAAGAAGCTGGTCAGAAGTTCTCTGAGAACACTTCATCTTTACAAGACAATATTGCAAAGGTACAGGAATTACGTTCTCAGCTTGCATCAGGAACACTGTCTGAGAGTGAAGCATATCAAGCTAAAAGTGATTTGCTTTCTATCCAAAATCAGTTATCCGATTCATACGGCAGTCAGGCACAAGGTATTGATCTTGTAAATGGTAAATTAGATGAACAGATTTCAAAAATGCAGTCTCTTGCGCAAGAAGAAGCAAAGAAGTATTTGAATGAAGAAAAGTCTGGAATAGATAAGGCTCAGTCTGAGATGAACAAGAACAGAGGGTACAATCTGGGGACTTTCTCAAACTGGGATATTCGTTCTAAAGATACAAAAAATACACTTGAAAAAGTAAAAGATATTGCAGATCAGATTAAAGGTATTGATTTTGGCACAGATGAACGTGGTCAAGGTGCTATCTTCAAATTTACAGGAAAGGCTGAGAACGCAGAAGAATCTATCAACAGCTTTATGGATAAAATACGTGATCTGAAGTCAGAGATGCAAGATAATGGTCAGGATACCACATTCTTAGATTCTATTCTTGAACAGAGCAGTAAATCTCTGAAAAAGAATAAGGATATCTTAGATGAATATCAGGATATTAACAAACAGGCTCTTGAAGCACAGATGACATCTGAAGGATTCGGTAAAAACAAACCGGCTACTGTATACGATGATTATAAGAATGCAGTTGAAAAATATAATGATGCATTGACAAGTGGTGATACATCAAAGATTGAGAGTGCTGAATCAGCATTTAATAAAGTAAAAGAATCTGTTAACAGTGTGACTAAATCTTATCCAGAATTCAAATCTTTATTTGATGAAGTTGGTGAGAGTTTAGACAAAAGTGCAGTTAAAGCTTATGACTTCCAAAAAGCATTAAATGACTCTAGCATGAAAGATGTTGTGAGTCAATTTAAAGACTTACAGGATGTAGACTTGAAAGGAATTTCTTTCGATGACAAGACTACGGCAAAGGGTGAAGAAGCTTTAAAATCTGTAGTTGATAAAGCTATCGAATTAGGAATAGTATCTGATGATTCTGCGGAATCTGTAGCAAAAGTGGTTGATATGCTTACGGAGATGGGGCTTACAGGTACAGTATCAGTAGATGCACTGAATGAGTCATTCTCCAAGGCACAGACATCTATTCAGCAGACCATGAGTGATTTGGATAGCATGAAGAGTATCATGGCAGAATCTGTAACGGGTTCTGGAATATCTGCGGATAATGTAAAAGCATTTAAAGAAATGTTCGGAGATGATGCAAGTAAAGCATTGGAACAGACCGCCAATGGTTATCATATCAATCGAAAAGCTTTGGCACAGTTACAGGAACAGCAAGCACAGGGAACAAAGACTGATTATCTGTCTGCAATTGCTGAACAGCAAGAAGCATTAAGAAAAGTTAATGAACAGATAGCTAAGGCTAAATTTATGGATGAAGATATATCTGGCTTGCAGTCACAGAGACAGAGCATCGAAGATAATATTTCTTCTTTAAAGGATTTAGCTTATCAGTACCAAACTGCAACTTCTGCCTTCCAGCAGTGGCAAGATGCTATGTCTGGTGGCGAAGAAGGAGATATGTATGATAGCATACAAGGCAATCTGGAATCAGCGGAATCCTTATATGAGAAAGGTCTGACTGGAACAAATAAATTCCGTGAATTCGTTGATCTTATGAGTAACAAAGATTTATCCAATGCTTCTAATGAAGACATCGTATCTGCATATGAAGAAGCTATGCCAAAGATTGAGAGATACTTCACAGAAGGTCAGGAGGGTGCGCAGAATTTCTTATCTGATATTCAGAATATCAACAAAGAATGGGCGCATATGAACGAAGATGGTTCATGGGAGATTAATTTTGGTGCCGGTAATGACCAAGAGATAGCAGATGCATTAGGTATTGATGTTGAAGCGGTTCAGTCTATTATGCGTAAACTCTCGGATTATGGATTTGATATCAATCTTGATGAACCTGTAGCATCTTTAGAGGAACTTAAATCATCCGCAGAATCAGCAAAAGAAGCATTAGACAGTATGAATGATACAACTCTGGATGGAATCAATCTTGATGCTGATTCATTCAGTGCAGTGACAGATAGTATTGATAGAGTCAAAGAGTATATCCAACAGGTTCAAGATTCAGATATAGAGCCGGAAGTGAAAACAGAGAAACTTCAAAATGCTAATGCCATTCTGGAATATCTAGTTGAAAAACAACAGGAATTAGGTTCTTCAGATATCGAGATTGGTGTTAATATTGATGAAGTCAATTCTAAGATCACAGAAGCTCAGAGCGCATTAGATCAATTCAAAAACAGTGATGGTGTTGTGGATTTATCTGTTGAAGGAGCGCAACAGGCAGCAGATAATTTACAGAGTCTTTTATATCAGAAAGAAGCACTGCAAAATTCTTCGGTAGTATTAAGTGTAGATTCTAGTCAAGTTGATGGTTCAGTCGGTGATGCAATATCAAAAATCCAAGAATATCAGACAGCAGTTAATAATCTGAACGCACAGACAGAATTACAAAAAGCCGGAGTACAGATTGATACTTCTGACGCACAAGCTAAAGTACAGCAATTAGCATCTCAGATACAAGGTATAGATGCAGAGACAAAAGCGAAGTTAGGACTGGATACATCAGAATTCAATGCAGCTTTATCATCAGTGACAAATACTAAGATTGATGTTAAAGCCGGAGTGAACCTTGATACATCCTCACTTGGGACGATTCAATCTACAATTTCTGCAATTTCTCCAAAGATGTTAGTAAAAGCTGGAGTTGATAAATCTCAGGTGGATGGATATCAACCTTCGGATAAAAATTCTAAAGTAAAGTACAAGGTAGATTCTTCAGCTGTAGATGCATTTAAACCAGCAAATAAGAATGCAACAGTGACATATTCTGTCGTTATTGCGGGACAGGTTCCGGGGGATAAGACCAGAACGCTTACATATAATATTAAGACAAATGGAAGTGTATCTCCGGCAAATGGAACAGCACACTCTCTTGGAACGGCTCATGCAAAAGGAACTACAAATATTAGTTCAAATGGCAACTGGGGACTCAGAAAAGATGAACCTAGAGCATTAGTGAATGAATTAAAACCAGAGATTATCGTGCGTGATGGAGAGCCGTTTATAGTTAATGGTGGAGATCCGGCATTTACAAGCTTGAAAAAGGATGACATTGTGTTCAACGGGGAACAGTCAGAAGCTTTGCTAAAGAATGGATATGTCACAGGATCACACGGTAAATTAGCTTATGAAGGCGGTGCTCATTCATTAGGTTCTGCATTCTCAAGTGGTACTGGTAAATTCAATGTAAAGAGTAGTGGTTCAAAAGCTAATTCCACATCGTCGAAAAAGAAAAACTCCTCTTCTTCAAAGTCTTTAGGGACAAAATCAAGCGGGTCTTCAAAATCTTCATCTAATAGTTCATCTGATTCTACCAAGGATAAAACAGAAGAAGTAATTGATTGGATTGAAGTATATCTTAATGAGATGTCCCGTGCTACAGAGATAGCAGTGGATAATATTGACCGTGCTATTGGACTTGCCAGTAAACAAGCAAAATCTTATGAAGCAATAGGAAAAGTTCAAGAAGAAATCACCGCAAACCAAAGAGCAGCAGATAAATATCTTGCAAAAGCTAATTCTGTGGGACTAAATGAGACATATGCATCTAAAGTTCGCAATGGAACGTTGGATATCGAAACGATTACGGATGAAGACCTTAAGAAAAAGATTGATGATTATAAGACATATTACAGGGATTATGAGGATTCATTAGATAAAGTACGTGACCTTGAAGATAAGCTGTCTGACCTTGCTGAAAAGAGATTAGAGATTATTGAAAAGGAATATGATGCGATTGTTGATATCAATGATGCAATAAAAGATGTCGCAGATTCTAAGATAGAGTTAAATGATGCTCTTGGTACGGCTATTGATAATGGGGATAATATCAGTAACCTTAATAAATCTATCAAGGCACAAGAAGATACTTATAATCAGTTGACCAAGAAATTGAATGAATATCAGGAAGAAGTTAATTCACAGCTTAGTTCTAGATTACTGAAACAGGGTTCGGAAGCATATCAAGAAGCCATGAAGAATATCCAAGACTTTTCTGCAAAGATATATGATGCATCGAAAGAGTTAATTGAATTACAGGATAAATTGAATCAAATTAAAATCGACACGATTCAGAATGTAATAGATGCGTTTGAGAGACGGACATCTAAACTGGATAAGTATGCATCTTTATTAGAAGCTCAGAATAAAGAAGTGCCGGAATCAGTATATCAAGAGCAGATAGATACGAATAATACTCAGGTTCAAAAGAATCAAGAACAAAGGAATCTGCTGTTAGAACAGCAATCAGTATATGACGTAAATTCTAGTAGGTATAAGGAATTAGCAGAAGATATTAATAAACTGGATGAATCAACCCTTGGACTTCTTGAAGATAATGAAAAGTTGAAAGATTCTATCTACGAACTTAGAATCAGTAATTTGGAGAAAGCAATTCAAGGGTATGATGATCTTGAAGATGAACTGAAAGATTTTCGCAGTTTATTGAATGACGATGCATTTCTCGATAAGAACGGAGCAATTACTGATGAAGGACTTGCACAAATTACATTATTGTCGCAGAGCTTGGGGAATGTGAAGAAAAAGATTTCAGACCTTACGACAGGATTATCTAAACTCACAGAGATGTATAATAATGGACTTATATCTTTAGATGAATACAATGATAAATCTTCTGAGTATCGCAGGGAAATTAGAAGTGCTACCTCTGATGTTAAAGATTATCAGGATTCTCTTGTGTCATTGTATACTGATGCTTTAAAAGCAGAAGTAGATGCACTTGATAAAGTCATAGATAAAAGACGTGAAGCATATAAGCAACAACGTGAGTATGCAGACTATCAAAAGAAAGTCAATTCTCAGCAGAAAGATGTTAATTCTATCAAAGCTCAGATACAGGCTATGGAGAACAGCTCAGATGCAGCTACATTGGCTCGTGTGAAAAAATTGAAACAAGATTTGGCTGATGCTGAAGATGATTTGAATACAACTAAACAGAATCATAAGGATGACTTGATATCTGAAGGTTTTCAGAAATTATCTGATGACCTCAATCAGATGCTCGAAGATACCGAATATGAAATCTCACACAATGCTGATAAGCAGAATGAAATCATCCAGAGTATGCTTAATAAGCAAGTTGGAATGTATCAGGAAGCTTACAGTAAAATCAATTCTATTATCAAGAACACTGGTTGGATTGGAAGCA
>OLVW01001044.1_pt1 | contig 25403 bp, 24 predicted proteins | sample 1673301 | NCBI WGS metagenome assembly OLVW01 (sample SAMEA3178941, study PRJEB25190) | human gut metagenome
ATACAACGAAAAAAAACGAAAATTGGGAATATACATGGCCGTTTGTCAGAATCCGTTTGAAAAATACAACAAATGAAGAACAGGATATTAATGCAGGGCAGCTGGAATTGTACAATGTCTATGACGAGGGAGAATACAAAACGGTGCAAAAAGTATCCGGTGGGTATTCAAAAGTTTATAATGCAGATTATGTTGGGACAGATCACGGAAATTTTGCCTCTTTACAGCCGGGAGAAGAAAGAATCGTAACCGTAGCGTATCTGGGAATGACAAAGTATCAATCAAAAGGATATTCTTCTAGTGAAGGTGTTTTGTTTACAGATATCCCAACATTGGAAAATGTATACATGAAAACATATGCAATAGGAAATATTCAGGAGGAAGAGCCATTGATTTGTCTGAATATAAAGGACGGAAAAGTGGTAAATGAGTAGTAAAAAGAGGAGAGCGGATTATATGAAAAAGCGAAGTATAGGAATACTTCTGCTTAGTCTGGTCGTCTGCACCTGCATTAGCGGGTGCAGCAGCCAGAGTATTGCAGATGTCAATGAAAAATCTATACAGGCAGAAGAAGAAACAGAAACGGAATATGCAAAAAAAGATGTTGTAATTAAAGAACCGGAAGAAAAAACACATTTATCGTTAAGAGAACAGGCAACGCCGTTATCAAAGGGAAATCGGTTATTGTCAAGGAATGAAACGGCGACATATCGAGGAATAGAAATTTCAGTCGTAGATGTATTAGTGGCGGACAGTAAAGAGGAAGCAGGACTTACCGAGGAAGAACTGGCATATTTTTCAGGTCAAAATGGGGGAGAAGATATAGATACAACGAAAAAAAACGAAAATTGGGAATATACATGGCCGTTTGTCAGAATCCGTTTAAAAAATACAACAAATGAAGAACAGGATATATGTGCAGGGCAGCTGGAATTGTACAATGTTTATGATGATGGCGAATATAAAAAGGTTACAAAAGTATCGGAGGGGGCATCAGAAGTTTATAATGCTGATTATGTTGGAACAGATTATAGAAATTTTGTATCGCTACAGCCGGGAGAAGAACGGATTGTGACTGTATCGTATACGGGATTAAGTAAATATCAATCAAAAGGGTACTCGGCACAGGAAGGTGTTTTATTTACGGACATTCCAATATTGGAAAATGTGTATATTAAAACATATGCGATAGGAAATATTCAAGAGGAAGAACCGCTGATTTGTCTGAACATCAAGAACGGAAAAGTGGTAGATGAGTAGTAAAAGAGATAGGAGAATTAACATGAAGAAAAAATACATTTTCCTCATCGCTTTAGTAGGTGTCTTCCTGCTTGGAATTTTCAGATATATCGATTTGAATTCCCGTTTTCCCAAAGCACCAACCCAGGCATACGGACTGGGAGAGTGGATGCCGACAGGGAAAGCGGAAATATGTGCTGTTGAAGCAAAGATATTAAAAGGGGAGGAAATGGAGAAATATTATGAAGAAGAGTTCGGCGGGGAAAAAATAATCGGAATGAGTTATAAAGAGAGAGAAATCTTTATAAAGCTTAAAATAAGAAATGTAGGAGATGATACATTAAGGGTCAGCAGGCTGGTTCATCAAGTGCATTTTGAAGCGTATCCTGCCGGCTGTGCCAACGGAATAGATGAATACTATTTTCCGGTAGAACAGATTGAACCGCAGGAGGAAGCTGAAGGTGTGATTTCCATAGCGTTATCAAGAGGGGATGTAGACGATAAGGAGTATGATACATTTATAAAAAACAATACAATTCGTCTTGTGAAATCGGCATATCCGGTCATCAAAATGATTGAATTTAAGATAGGGGAATGAACGTGAAAGAATTAATTAAAATGGAATTTAAGAGAGTATTTCATTCCAAAATGTTTTATTTAAGTCTTGGAATTGGATTACTTATTACGACACTGCAATGGATAGAGGTGGGGCTTCCAATGGCGGTAAATATTGTTGACGGATATATTCCTTCGGAGGTAAGTACGCCGTACAGTGCATTTGAAAGTTTTTTCGGACTGGCAGGTCCACCGTTGGTCTATCGGCAGATTTATTATACGATTGCCCCGATTCTAGCGGTTATGGCACATGCGGTAACACTCTGTGGGGATAAAGCTTCAGGGTATGTTAAAAATCTGTATATCAGAAGTAAAAGACAGGATTATTACACAGCAAAGTATATTGTAAGCGGTATTGCAGGCGGAATTGCCGTAACCGCGCCGATTGCTGCGAACTTTTTATGGAATCTTATGATGCTCCCGGCGATAGAACCAATGGCTTCAATGGCAATCTATCCTTATGGAATCGGATTATGGTCAGATGTTTTGTATACGAATCCGTATTTATTTATTTTGTTATACATACTGCTGATTTTTTTCTATCAGTTTATATTTGTGAATGTAGCATTGATTTTGTCAAGACGGGTGACAAACAGATTTCTGGTTGTGATACTTCCGTTTTTATTAAATTATTTTTTTCACATGCTGGTAGTCAATATACGAAAGTATCGTCTGAGTCTGATTGTGATATTTGATATGACGAATATCCGGTCATTTGAATTTCGGGAGGTATTTGCCGAGGGGGTATTATTAGTGGCAGTTACCAGTCTGCTGTATTTCTGGCAGGTAAAAAAAGATGAGGCATTATCGTAAGAGTCATTGAATTTGAAATAAAATAGGGGAAGAAATGTAGGAGGTGCGTATGAAAAAAAAGAAGTGGATTGGAATTGGCATAGTATTGGTGCTGGTGTTTGTGGTAATAGCCGCGGTAATCAATGTCAATAAAAGGTTTCCGCAGCGGACAAAAGAAGTGTATGCGCCGGGTGAATGGATGCCACTGGATAATAGTGTGTCGGTTTGTGCGGATACGGCAAGAATTTTAGAGGGTGAGGAACTGGAAGCCTGTATGCGGGATGAATTCGGCGGACAGGATTTTCAGGTAAAAAAGAAAAAAGGCCGTGTACGGCAGCTTGTTATTAAGTTCAGAATTAAAAATACAGGGGATTCGGAAATTAATATTTGGCAGTATATGTTAAAGCTGGCGGTTAATTCATATCCGGACGGGTGGACCAATGGTTTAGGTACGCATTATGCGCAGGAGAATACGCTTGCCGCAGGAGAAGAATGTGAATGTATGGCGGCCTATACAATCGGACTGGGAATGGTCAGTGACAGTGAATATCCGCGGTTTGTAAAGAATAATACATTCCAGATTGTGCAGGCGGTTTATCCGGTTCAGAGAATGATTGAATTTAAGATAGGGGAGGAAGGAACATGAAGGCAGTATTAAAAATAGAATTTCAAAGATTGTTCCGTTCGGTGACATTTTATATCAGCCTGGGAATCGGATTGATATTGACGATGACACAGTTTGTAATGGTCGGTTTGCAGGAGTCCATGCACATTTTAGATGCGTACTCGCCCAAAGGCATATCGGAACCGTATGGGGTATTCAGCAGTTATTTCGGAATGGCAGGACCGCCGCTGGTGTACCGCCAGATTTATTATCTGATACTTCCGATACTGGCGGTATTTGCCTATGCAACGACATTTTGCGCAGACCATAATTCGGGATATGTTAAAAATCTGTATACAAGAACCAACAAGAAATATTATTATGCCGCAAAGTATATTGTAAGCTGTACCGCGGGCGGACTTGTGGCGACAATTCCGCTTGTTGTGAATCTGATTGCCAATATGATGGTGCTTCCGTCCTTAAAACCGGTGGCAGCGCTGGGGTGTTATGCAGGGAACGGAATTGCGCTGTGGGGAGATATTTTTTACACACACCCGTACATATTTATGGTATTGTATCTGATATTAATTTTTTTCTATCAGTTTATTTTTGTTTCCCTGGCATTGTTATTGTCAACATGGGTCAATAACCGCTTTTTAATAACATTGTTTCCGTTCTTACTGAACTATTTTTCATATATGATGCTTTCATTTATTAAAAAGGCGAAGTATAGTCCAATCATTATTATGGATATGACAAGAATCAATGCGTTAAGATTCGGACCGGTTGTATTGGAATGTGTGTGTCTGACAGTGCTTTTTGGCGGATTGTATTTCTGGAAGCAGAAGAAAGATGAAGGGTTGTAGATGAAAGAGTTTTTAAAAGCAAATAAGGGGTGTGTTCTTGCGATTGTACTGATAAGTCCGGTTGTGGTAGCGTTTTTTGAATATATATTTTATTATCACGTACAATACAGGACGGAAAATGTCAAATGTGTGTATGACATTATCGGTGCGGGCCTGCAGACATGTCTGTATCAAATGGCGGTAATATTTATTCCATTTACAATGGTTTACTTTTTTAAAGGCTGTTACCGGTACGGAATTATTATCCGGCAGACACAGTTAAAGCAGGTATGGCTGAAAATGTGTGTAAAGCTTACAAAGATTATTTTGGCGTTTTCCGTATATTTAACAGTGCTGATCTGTCTGATACCGTTTTGTTTTACGGATGTTATATGGAACTGGAGTGCGCAGACAAGCTATGTGTATATTTACGGAGGTGTGGATACAGTATATCATCCGTCTGTGATACTGGTGGCGGCAGGCTGCTTTACGGCGGTGTTTACGGCATTAATGATTGTGTGTGTATTGATGTTATTTTTCTGGTGGGTCTTTGAATCACCGGTCGGCGGATATATTGTCATGCTTTTGTATGCCGCAGAAGAAATGTACCGGGGCTTGGTTTTTAACGGCAGAGTTACCATGAATGCCGTTGTAATCAGCGAAAAGCATATCCGGGTGTTTTCAAATTTTATCTACCCGGTACTGGTGCTTGCGGGACTGTTGATGATCACTTATATTTTGTTCTGCAAAAAGGATTTGTTAAAAAAAGATATTTATAATTAGAAATGGAGATTAGTGTGATGCCTGCGGAAAGGAGATTGGAATGAAGCTGTTTATACAGGAAGTACAAATGGATATCAAACAGGGTATTTTATATAAATATCAGCGATATGTCATTGCTATTCTTTTAGGGTGCGTCCTGGCGATGTTTTATGTAACAACATGTTTTCATGCGCTGGACAGGGGAAAGATATCATCAATGAATTTTACGCTGGGCGATATGCTGTTGTATTTTTTCAGGGGAAAAGAAATATACAATCCGATAAACGGTGCAGAGTTTATGATTCCGACAGAATATATGATGTTACAGCTCTATCTTTCTTATATGATAGGGGATTACATTTTAAAAGACTTACTGGGGGTTGGAAAAAATATTCTCGTGCGGACACAGAAAAGAGTATTCTGGTGGCTGAGTAAATGTGTGTGGTGTGTCATCACAGTTATTGGATTTTATGCAGCAGTTTATCTTTCGGCGGTTCTTATCTGTATGATTACCGGCGGTTCACTGACAACGGCGCTTACACCGGAGATTGTACAGACGGTCTGTGGAATCCCGGCGGCGGTCAATGATGTACCGGTAGATTTACAGGTACTGCGGCATACCGTCTGCTGGCTTCCGCTGGTTACGTCTGTAGGAATGGCATTATTCCAGATGATGCTGGCGCTGGTTATCAGTCCGGTTATTGCATATATTGTAAATGTTGCATTGCTCACGGCAGCGGCATATTATACAGTACCGTTTTTGCAGGGAAATTCATTTATGATGTTAAGAAATGCCTGTTGTGTGGACGGGGGTGTCAATACAGGACTTTCGATAGGAATTTCTGTGGCAGTGGCGGTTATTTCGATTATTATCGGTAAGATTTATTTTGATAGAATGGATATTTTAAAAAAGAGATGATGCGGCAGATGGGATGCCGGAAATGGAGGAGCAGAATGAAAATTGAAATACAAAATTTATGCAAGACAATTAAAAAGGTGCCGATTTTACAGGATATTACGGTTACATTTGAAAGCGGAAAAATTTACGGATTAAAGGGTAAGAACGGTTCCGGTAAAACCATGCTGATGCGTGCCATATCGGGGCTGATTATTCCAAACAGCGGAACGATTAATATTGATGGTGAAATTCTCGGCAAGGATATTTCATTTCCGAGAAGTATCGGGATTTTAATTGAAAATCCGTCCTTTTTGGGAAATTATACAGGTTATAAGAATCTGGAAATGCTTGCTTCAATTCAAAATCGGATTGGTGAAGATGAAATCCGTGAAACACTGGCGGAGGTCGGACTCGACCCGGATGATAAGCGTACATACCGTAAATATTCTCTCGGTATGAAGCAAAGGCTTGGTATTGCAGCGGCAATTATGGAAAAGCCGGATATTGTGATTTTAGATGAGCCGATTAACGCCCTCGATGAATCCGGGGCTTTAAAGGTGCGGGAGATTTTGTGGAAGCTGCGTGATAACGGTTCAATCATTATTCTTGCCTGTCATGATGCAGAGGAGCTGAATCTCCTGTCTGATGAGATTTATCATATTGCCGAGGGAAAAATCACAGGACATGAAGTAGCGGAACACAATGAAAATACAGAAAATCAGAAAAAAGCAGAATCGTAGTAGATGTTGTATTAGTGAAAAAGTTGTATACATTTCATACCGGAAAGTGTTATAATCTCATGTATAATTATTACATGTATGGGGAGGTTTGTGTGAACAATCCTTAAATCAAAGATTGTTCACACAGATATTTGTGCCGCGGCAGCACAAATATCTTTTTATTGCAGAACTGAATTGCATCAGTTCGCGATTTCTCCGGCATTAAAATGTTCGCAGAAATGAGGATTAGTATGATAGTATCAGAGAAAATGTATGAACTTGGCAGTAAGCGTTCTGCTATCAGAGAATTATTTGAATACGGAAAAAAGAGAGCGGCGGAAATCGGCACGGAAAATGTTTATGATTTCAGCCTTGGTAATCCGACTGTTCCGGCACCGGAATGTGTCAATGAAACAATCCGGGAGCTGACAAAGGAATTAGACAGTGTACATCTGCACGGCTATACGTCTGCACAGGGCGATTTAGAAACCAGACAGGCAGTTGCAGACTATCTGAATAAAACGTATCAGACAGCATTTAAAGCCGATAATTTTTATATGACAATGGGAGCGGCTGCATCACTCTCACTGTGTTTTAAGGCACTTACAACGGATAGTGAAGACGAATTTATCACGATTGCACCGTTCTTCCCTGAATATCAGGTATTTGTGCAGGCGGCAGGCGCAAAGCTTACAATTGTACCGCCGGATACAAAGAATTTCCAGATTGATTTTGATGCGTTAGAAGCACGTTTAAATATACATACAAAAGGTGTAATTATTAATTCTCCAAACAATCCATCCGGTGCGGTTTATTCTGAGCAGACCATACAGAAGCTGGCAGAGCTGCTTACGAAAAAATCCAAGGAATTCGGAACACACATTTTTATTATTACGGATGAACCGTATCGTGAAATTGTATATGACGGTGTAGAAGTGCCATATGTCACAAAATATTATAATGATACACTGGTATGCTATTCTTACAGCAAATCCCTGTCACTTCCGGGTGAGCGAATTGGATTTGTGCTGGTGCCGGACGAAGCATACGAAAGTCGTGAAGTGTATGCGGCAATCTGCGGAGCGGGCAGGGCTTTAGGTTATGTGTGTGCACCAAGTCTGTTCCAGAAAATGCTTGTGAAGTGTATCGGCAATACAGGTGATGTGAATCTGTATAAGAAGAACCGTGATTTATTGTATCAGGGACTGACGGAATTAGGATATGAGTGCTTTAAGCCGGACGGTGCATTTTATATGTTTGTAAAAGCACTGGAAGACGATGCCGATGCTTTTTGTGAAAAGGCAAAGGAAGAAGATTTACTGCTTGTATCGGCAACGGATTTTGGTTGTCCGGGATTTGTAAGAATTTCGTATTGTGTGGATGAAGCAATGATTCAGCGCTCATTTAAGGCATTTGAAAAGCTGAAGGCACGGTATTAAAAATCTGTGCAGTTGTACAAGAAAAGTTGTCGAAAGTAACATTGTGTAAAAAAATATCCTGTCTTATAATTTGCTCAAAGAAATGAAGAAAAGACGGGAGGAAAAGATATGGCGGCAAAATTTACAATACCGGGAACGACATATATCGAGGACGGTGCTTTGGCGGCGGCAGGCAGTGACATCTGTGCGCTTGGTACAAAAGCATTGATTGTTACGGGGCAGTCCATGATTAAACAGGGATTTATGAAAGTGCTTACGGACATTTTAGAGCAGAACGGGGTAGGTTACGTGATTGATTCCAAAATATCCGGAGAGCCGACCGATGTAATGATTGAAGAAGGACTTTTACTGTATCAGGAAAATGCCTGTGACTTTATTATCGGATTTGGCGGGGGCAGCCCGCTTGATTCGGCTAAAGCGATTGGCGCAATGGTGACAAATCCGGGGAAAATATCAGATTATAATGGTAAAGTTATTCAGAATCCGATTCCACCGTTGGCAGCTATTCCGTCAACGGCAGGAACCGGTTCGGAGGTCACGCAGTTTACAATTATTTCCGATACAAAGAATCAGATTAAAATGTTATTAAAGGGAAGTGTGCTGCTCCCGGATATTGCAGTGGTGGACCCGCAGTTTACAATGAGTACGCCAAAGAGTGTCACGGCGGCAACGGGACTGGATGCACTCACACATGCAGTTGAAGCATATACCTCTAAAAAGGCAACCGCACAGACCGATTTGTATGCGGTTTCTGCAGTAAAAAAGATTTTTACCTATCTGCCGAGAGTTTATGCAGACGGCAGTGATAAAGAAGCGAGGGAAGCTATGTCAGCAGCGGCATATGAAGCCGGTATCTGCATTAACAATTCATCCGTTACGATTGTACATGGTATGAGCCGTCCAATCGGCGCATTGTTTCATGTACCGCACGGTCTGTCGAATGCCATGCTGTTAAAGGATTGTCTGGAATTTGCGGCAGATGGAACTTATGAGCGTTTTGCAGCACTTGGAAGGGCAGTCGGCAGGGCAGAATCCTCCGATTCCGATGAAACTGCGGCAAAAAAATTTATTGAGGCTTTGGGAGAAATCTGTAAAATCTGCGAAGTGCCGACACTGGAAGAATATGGTGTTGACAGAGAAGAATTTTTCAAAGTTATCGGAAAGATGGCGCAGGATGCCTATGACAGCGGAAGCCCAGGCAATACAAGAAAAGCAGTTACTATTGAAGATATGGAAATGATTTACAGGAAGCTGTGGGAAAAATAAAGTATTGACAATTGAATAAAACAGGTCTTATGATATATGAAATATATATCAGCAAAGGGGCTGTCAGCAGCCGTTGTACGAAAATGTCTGATTCGTACATCGGTGCAGACAGCCCCTTTTATTTTGGGCAGTTATTACGTCCGCACGGAATTAAGAGTGGAATAAGAAAAAATATAAGAGCATCATTTGTAAGGGGTGGAAAGGAGCAGCCTATGGCAGTAACGGTAAGAAGATTATGCAGATTTGCAGGGCACTACATTAATACCGGGATTTGTGGAAGCACATTCTCACTTTATGCTGAATGCGATTTTGTTGAATGAAATTGTAATACCGATTGATTATACAATCTGTAAATCAATTAAAGATATTCAGAAAATTATACAGAAAACTGTTCCAAAACGAAAAAAGGGTGAATGGATTATACTTCAGGGATATGATCAGAACAAATTGAAGGAGCAAAGACATCCGCATTTTAGTGAATTAGATGCTGTGTCACCGGAAAATCCGGTATGGTGTGTGCGGGCAGATCTTCATACAGGGGTATGTAATTCCATGGCAATGAAAATTGCAGGCTGGACAAAAGAAAGTGCGAAGAATTTTCAGCCGGGTGAGTTGGATTTAGATGAAAATGGTGAATTGACAGGACTTGTAAAAGAAGAAGGTTTTGGTTATCTGAATTCCATGATTACTTATGATGATGAAAAGTTATTAGAGGCTTATAAGCTGTGCGATAAAATGTTTTTAAGTAAGGGAATTACCAGTGTGCATGATGCAGGTGCTTACGGCGGACAATTTGTAAAAGTATTACAGACAGCATGTATGAACAGGGATGTGCATATTCGTGTATATGAAATGATTTACAGAATGCTGGGAAAGCAGTCGATTAAAGATTTCATTTATGAGCATATCAAAACAGGACTGCATACAGGAATCGGAGATGCACATTACAAATTAGGACCGGCAAAAATGCTGATAGACGGAAGCAGCAGTGCACCGTCCTGTTCTACAAGGGAACCGTACAGCCATGACCCGTCACTGCCGCAAATTATAAATTGGACTCAGGAGGAGATGAATCAGGTATTTGAAGATGCACATTTAGCGGGATTTCAAATTACAGCACACTGCATCGGTGATAATGCAGTGGAAAAAATGATCCATACGATTGAATATGTTACAACAAAATATCCGCGAAAGAATTGCAGACCGCGTATTGAACACTGCGCAATGATTGATAAAGAAATGTTACAGCAGATAAAAAAGCTTGGAATTATTCCAATCAGTAATCCGGGACTTGTTGCATTTAATGCAAAAGATTACAACCGATATTATGGAGACAGAGTCAATATGATGTTTGCAAATCGTTCATATATTGAGGAAGGAATTATTGCGGCCGCAGGAGCAGACGCACCTTGTATGGATGTTAATCCGATGCTTGGAATATGGGGTGCGGTAGAACGAAAAGATATTGTAAATGGCGAGGAATGTGGAACATGCCAATGCATTGATGCATTAGATGCAATCAGAATGTTTACCATAAACGGAGCATATGCCAGTTTTGATGAGCAGATAAAAGGAAGCATTGAAGTCGGAAAACTGGCGGATTTAATTGTGCTGGATGAGGATATTTTAAAAAGCAGTAAAGCACATTTAAAGGATATTTTGGTAAATAAAACATACATTGATGGAAAACTGGTATATCAAAGATAAAATCAGATTCAGTTGGAAAGGAGAACACGATGTATACATGTAATTTAGAAAGTATGGAAAATAAAATTAAAACGTTTTCAAAATTTGGAGATGCCGGGCATGGTGGCATTACAAGATATTCTCTTTCTAAGGAAGCTATTATGGCAAGAAAAGAGTTTCAGAAACGCATGGAGAATATCGGTGCAGTGATTGAGGTCGATGATTTGGCCAATATGTATGCAACGATTCCGGGAACCGATGCAGAGGCATCGCGGATTGTGATGGGTTCTCATGCCGACTCAGTAAAAAACGGAGGCAATTATGACGGCATTTTGGGCGTATTATCGGCAATGGAAGTCTTAGAAACCGTGGTAAATCAAAAAATTCCGCACCGCCATCCGCTGACGGCAATGATTTGGACAAATGAAGAAGGCTCATTGTATCCTCCGGCAATGATGAGTTCAGGCATTGTATGTCATGATTATCTGCCAGAAGATATCCGGGTGAATTTTGAATATGAGGATATGATGCAGTCTAAAAGTATGATAGACCATAAGAGTACATTTTATGAAGCACTGGAAAAGTCAGGTTATAAAGGGAAAAAAGAATTTCGGTTAAATCCTGAAAAGTATCTATGCATGTTTGAAACGCATATTGAGCAGGGACCTATTTTGGAGGAAGCAGGCAACGATATCGGTGTAGTTGAGTGTTGGGAATGTTTAATTACAGAATACATTTTTCGGGTCAGACAACACATGCAGGAACATTTCCGATGGCAAAAAGAAAAGATGCGTTATTTGCCGCATCAAAAGCAATCTGTTATTTACACGAAGCGATAGATGCCTTACAGATTGAAGATTTAGTTTATACAACTGGAGAAATTATATGTCATCCGTGTGTACATAGCTGTGTTCCCGACGAAGTTGAGATTTCTATAGATGTGCGCCATAAAGATGCAGAGAGTTTGCAAAAGGCAGAAAATGTAGTAAAATCTTTGGCAGAACGAACATGGGCAGGGTGTGCCTGTACAATACAGCAGGCGTGGAATCGTGATACGGTATACTGGAATAAAGAATTGGTAGATTATGTTGAGCAGGCAGCAAAAGAAGCTGGAATTAAATATCAGTATATTCATTCAGGAGCTGGACATGATGCGCAGTTTGCGGCATATATGCTTCCGACGACAATGATTTTTGTTCAGTCTAAAGGTGGATTATCCCATTGTGAACAAGAGTATTCTACACCAAAGCATTGCACAGAAGGTGCTACGGTAATGTTAAATGCAGTTTTGAAAGCAGATAAAGAATTTAAAAAATAATGTAAGTTGTATAAAAGAATTTGAAGGGAGAAAACAATGCGTAGAACACAAAATGAAATGAAAAGTATCGAAGAAATCTGTGCGGTATTAGACAAATGTAAGGTTTGCCGCCTTGCAATGAATCACAACGGATATCCGTATCTTGTACCGATGAATTTTGGATATGAAAGAGAAGGAAATAAAATCTATTTGTATTTTCATGGGGCAAATGCGGGAACGAAAAAAGAACTCATAGAAAAAGACGGCAGGATTGCTTTTGAAATGGACGTCCATGAGGAAGCAAGGATCAGTTCTGTTGCCTGCAACAGTTACATGGATTATGAAAGCGTCTGCGGTACGGGGAATGCAGAAATTGCAGATGATACACAAAAGCGGGCGTATCTGGAAAAAATCATGAGACATTACACAGATATTCCATTTGAAATGCTTGAAAAAGCCATTGAAAAGACAATGGTAATCCGCGTGGAAGTAGTAACGATTACGGGGAAATTCCATAGGACGGGGAAGGGGGAATAATTATAGAATGTTACTGTTTGTCTGGTGTATAAAATAAACTAAAAAATGGAATACTTGAAAGGGCTGTCTGAATATGCTATAATAGCGATAGCTAAAAGGATATAAGTGTCAAATTGACACAGATAGCGCATGAGTACAAAAATCCCCTTAGTAATGGCCGTTACTAAGGGGATTTCTCATTTTATACGGTTGAGTTCCGTTTAGGCTAGTTGTCACGGGTATTTCTGTCTAACCATTTGCAAATAAAGTAACTAACAATAGCTGCCATGACAGAAACATAAAAGGATATAATAGTTTGCATGAGTACACCCCCTTTCTGTTGCCAGAATGGGTGCGACAACATAAAAAATTATAACAAAGAATTAAACCAAATACTAGGAAAGACTACTCTATTTTGTACTATATCCAAAATATTTTTTACAATAAAATAGCTGTTTGAATACAGAAAAACATCATAGTCGCAAAATTTTCCGATATATGCTATACTTTCCTCATGAAAATAAACAGCCGGACTGCGGTATGGCTGGGAAGTGGGGATTTGCATGAAGTATAAACACAACTACCAGATAGGTCTTGAAGACGTTGATATCAAAGGCAATGCAACGAACAGGGCATTGATGACAATGATGGAAGATATTGGAGGATTACATTCGGATTCGGTCGGATACGGACTGGATTCAGTGGAGCGGACCGGACAGGCGTGGGTTGTTTTGGACTGGAAAATTGAGATTATCAAGCGTCCGCATTACCGGGATGAAATCACGGCATACACATGGTCAAGAAATCACAATATCGCCTGTGCGTACAGGGATTTTGAATTGTTTGACACGCAGGGAGAAAAGCTTGCGCGGGCAACATCACGCTGGGTTTTGATTGACATTGTAAAGCGTAGACCTTTGCGGCTTACACAGGAATTGATTGAAAAATATCAGGGGGAGCCGCAGAGTCAGGCATTTGAAGAAGAGCTCGAAAATATGTCATATCCAAAAGATTTTTTTGATACGGAAAATGCAGTAAAACAACGCTATACAGTACTGCGCCGGGATATTGATTCCAATATGCATATGCACAACTTAGCTTATTTAGATGCCGCCGGAGAGCTTCTACCGCAGCAGATTTATGAAGAAGGCGAAAAGAATCATATCCGCATTTCATATAAGAAGGAAATTCTTTACGGAGAAGAAATTACCGGCGTGTATATCCAGCATGAAGACAGGCACGTTGTCGGTCTTACAGATACCAATAAAGGTGTGCGTGCCATTGTAGAACTTTGGTAAATATCAGTATTATCAGTATAGAACCTTTTATCGTACCAAATTCACAATTGAAAAGTGTGTCTGAATTGTATATAATATAATACAGTGCGAAAAAGAGGAAGGGGGTTGTATCTGAAATGCCAGATTCTAATATTACCAAGAAAGCGCTTGCAATGGCAATGAAAGAATTAATGGAGCAGATACCGTTTTCTAAAATCAGTGTTTCCGACATTTGTGAAAAATGCGGCATGAACCGGAAAAGCTTTTACTATCATTTTAAAGATAAATATGATTTGGTGAACTGGATTTTTGATGTGGAATTTTTTCAGGCTGTCCATGTCCGGGACTACAATCTGCCAAACTGGTCATGGCGTTTTTTGGAGGACAGTTGTCAGTATTTTTACGAAAACCAGTCATTTTACAGAAAGGCACTGCAGATTGAAGGGCAGAATTCTTTTGTAGAACATTTTAGGGAAACGTTAAAGCCATTGTTAAAAATGGTTGTAAAAAATATTCTGGCAGACCCGCAATATGAAGAATTCTGCATCAATTTTTATTCGGATGCATTTATTGCGGCGCTGGAGCGCTGGCTGTCGGAAAAAGAATGTACAGAGCCGGAATTATTTATTAAAATGTTGCAGTCGAGCATCGGCGCATTAATAAAATATGTAGAAACGGATAACGGGTAGCTGTTATCCGTTTTTTAAGTTCATTTTTACCCAATCCATTTAATTTTGAAATATGCTCGTGCCGGGAACGTTTATAGAAAAGCCACACATTTTCCAAAATGTCCCAAAATGTAACAATTTTTAAATTTGTCCTAAATTGTTACAAAAATGTCGTTGTGTCTAATGTAAATTGTTTCATTTCACAGTAAAATTTAACGCATATCGAGACTGAAGAAATGGAGAGATTACTATGGCGAACAAATTACAAAAGGGAATGCAGGATTTTGGTATTAAACAGGCATTAAAATATCTGGAAAAAGACCCGGAAGAAAATATTCCAAAGTTGATGGAAATGGTTGACCGGTTCGCACCGCAGGGCTGGTACGAAGGACAGCGTAATATGATTCGTAAGGTAATACAGGAAAAAGGCAACTGGTATGAGTTGATTTTACGACTTTATGAATTGGACCCGGGTGTAAGGAAGGCATTCTTTCAGAACTTCATATTTAATGCAAGTTTAAACGGAAGTGCGTTACAGGACCAGCTTTCACAGGAAAATAACTGTAATATTCCGTGGGCAATTCTGCTTGATCCGACATCAGCCTGCAATCTGCATTGTACAGGATGCTGGGCTGCAGAGTACGGACATCAGTTGAATTTAAGCCTTGAAACGATTGATTCCATTGTAAAGCAGGGCAAAAAACTCGGTACTTATATGTACATTTACACCGGTGGTGAGCCGCTGGTTCGTAAACAGGATTTAATCAAGATTTGTGAAATGAACCCGGATTGTGAGTTCCTTTCATTTACAAACGGTACATTAATTGATGAAGAATTTTGTAAGGAAGTTAAGGAAGCTGGAAATATTTCCTTTGCCCTAATTTTGTACCGGCAATCAGTCTGGAAGGCTTTGAAGATGCCAATGACGGACGCCGTGGTGACGGTGTATTCCAGAAGGTTCAGCACGCAATGAAACTGTTAAAGTCCCACAAACTGCCGTTTGGTATTTCAACCTGCTACACAAGCAGGAATTTTGAAGATATCAGCAGCGAAGCTTTTTATGATATGATGATTGAAAGCGGCGCGTTATTTGTATGGTATTTCCATTATATGCCGGTTGGCAATTCCGCAGTGCCGGAATTACTGCCGACACCACAGCAGCGTGAGGAAATGTATAAGAGAATCCGTCATTTCCGTGAAACAAAGGCAATTTTCGGGATGGATTTCCAGAATGACGGTCAGTTTGTTGGCGGCTGTATTGCAGGCGGCAGACGGTACTTACATATCAATGCAAAGGGCGATGTAGAGCCATGTGTATTTATTCATTATTCAAATGTAAATATTCATGACTGCACACTGCTTGAAGCATTAAAGAGTCCGATTTTCCAAGCATATCATGACAACCAGCCGTTTAATGACAATCATCTGCGTCCATGTCCGATGCTTGAAAATCCGGAAAAACTCCGTCAGATGGTTAAAGAAACAGGCGCTGTCAACACCGATTATCAGGATATGGAATCCGTAGACCATTTGTGCGATAAATGCGAATCTTATGCGGAAAACTGGAAGCCGACAGCAGAACGTTTGTGGAATCAGAAGAAATAGAAGCAATAGAGCAAAGCCATAAAGAATAAAATAAAGAATTGCGTAATATGAAAAGACTGCCGCTGGAACGTGAGGGATATATTGAATGCCTTCAATAAATCGGAAAGCGGCAGTCTGATTTTATATCTTTAATATATATGATAAGTTAAATATAAAAATTAAAAGAATTAAAAATTGCGAAGTACGTCATATATCTGCAAAGTAGGACATGACTATTGTTTATCCGGTAACAAAATGATAAAATAAAGAAAAAGTTCGTGATTTGCGGAGGGGATAGTGCGAAAAATCACACTGATGTGCTGATTTTTCACACAGATGTTTGCTTCCGAACGAAAGCAAACACCTATGATAGCAGATGAGAAATCGCTTCTTCGCAAAAAGTCGCTCAGGAATGGAGATTAGCGTGTTTAATATTGCAGTTTGCGATGATATGAAAGAAATTACAGCACAGCTTGTTCAAATTGCGGAACAGCAGTCCATGAAACAGATACAGACAGTAAAGGGATTTTATTCCGGTGGACAGTTGATGGAATATATGGCAAAAAATAATGTGGATTTACTATTTTTGGATATTGAACTGGGGGATATGACAGGAATAGATATCAGCAGGAAAATCCGGAAAGAAGATCATAATGATACGATGCAGATTGTATATATGACCGGAAAAGAAGGATATGAGCGCGAATTGTTTGATTTTCAGCCGCTAAATTTTTTAGCAAAGCCGTTAAATGAAGCAAAGGTGCGGGAATGTATTGCAATGGCATATGGAAAATGGACTGTCCGTAAACATAAATTTTATTACAGAAAATATTATGAGATATATGCAGTCAGCGTTGGAAGAATTATTTCCTTTGAAACTGATAAAAGATATATTCTCATGACAACAACAGAGGGCGAAGAACGGTTCAGAGCAACAATGGAGCAGATAGAAGAACAGGTCAGACATCACGGATTTTTAAAGATAAATCAGGCAGTTATCCTCAATATGGAATATATCCGGCAGTTTCATAAAGACAGGATACAGATGAGTAACGGAAAGATATATTATACAAGCCGGAGTTATCAGAAAGAGGCGCAGAGAACGTATTTAAAATTTATGGATTAGGGATAGGATATGGGAACAGCAGGATATTTGATTACCAATATATTCAGAGTGTATTTAATATATCGGTTTTATAATATATTTTTTACCCAATATAAAATTAATAAGAAATATGTATTTTTTATATATCTGATATATTATGTAATAAATTCAGTCGTATATATTCAAATTTGTATACCGGTTGTTACATTAGCGGTAAATATTGTCAGTTTAATGGCGGTTACATACATATATCAGGCAACATTCCGTAAAAGAATGTTTTATGTCATGGTACAGTTGGGTTTATCAATTTGTACAGAGGCAATAGCAGTGCTTGTATCGGTAAATGTCATGCCGGAGCTTACCAGTCAGAATATGGAAGATTACACGATGATTCAGTATTTTATTGCAAATATTTCCTGTTTTCCGATTGTACTCGGAACCGAGAAAATAAAACGGACCGGTCAGGGAGAAGAAATACCGGGAATGTATTGGGTATTGCTGCTGTTACTGCCTGTATTTTCAATTTATATTGCGGCGGTGCTTTGTATGCTGCCGGAAAAATATAATCTGATTACGGGTGTGAGTTTTGTATTGTTACTGTTGATGAATCTTATTGTTTTTTATCTATATGATGTATTGTCGCAGTTCATGGCTGAAAAGATAAAGGAAAATAAAATAGAAGAGCAGAACAGGAATTACGAACAGCAGCTTTACCATTATGAGGAGCTTTTTGAAAATACACGGGCATTAAGACATGATTTGAAAAATCATTTTGGGGTTATATACCTTTTGGCGGAACAAAATCAGGATAAAGAAGTCATAAACTATGTACAACGTTTTTTAGATATGTCCGATAACGGGGGGTATCGGATTTCAACGGGAAATGTATCATTGGATGCGCTGATTTCTTATAAATATGAAGAAGCTAAAAGACAGGGAATTTGTATAAATACAGAAGTTGCAATCGCAAAAAACACCCGGTGGAATGATGTCGATTTGTGTACTATTACCGGAAATTTACTGGATAATGCCATTCGGGCAGCCAAAGATATTGAAAATGCATCGATTGAATTTGTTATGCGCCAGCATGAAAATAAAATGGTCATAAAGGTGAAGAATCCATATCGCGGTGTTTTAAAGAGGAGGGAAGATGTATTTGAAACAACAAAACAGAATAAAAACCGGCATGGAATCGGATTGGAACATATTAAAAAAATTGTAGAACAATATCATGGGGTAATAGATTTTGATACGCAAAATGGGGAATTTGTTGTCAGATTAATTCTTTATTAATGTAAAAATTTTACCGAATAAACCAACATTTTGCAGAATAAACCAACATTGCTTGATTTTGAAAAATCCCATGTTAATGTAAGGATAGAAACAGGGGAAAGTAACAGAAAGGGTTAAGCAGTTAAAAAAGTATCAGGGAAGTAAACGTGATTAGGGGAAAAACAGTTAGCGACATTTTGGTTGAATATGAGATTATTTTACCGGAAGAAAGAGAAATAGTAACTTACGGAATTAAACAGGCGGTTATATCATTAGGACATATTGCATTATTTCTGATAATCGGACTTGAAATGCATATGTTTTGTGAAACGGCAGTATATTTTGTATAGTACATCTATGTATCATGTGTGGCATGATTATTTGGTTATCACCGGTGCAGAATGGTAATAATCCGTTAAACGAACATGAAAAAAGGGCATATCGTTGTAAAAGCGCCGTATACAGTATCATAGGGGTGATACTGTCATGTCTTTTTGCATGGATGAAATTACCGTCATATAGATACAGTATCAATATGGCGATGATGAGCGTGTTCATTCTGCAAATGGTGGGAATGGTTAAGTATAGTCATTGAAGGGGAGAAATGGATTTCGGTTTTGATAGTGCATACGCAAACTGCAATGCATGGGACGATGACGGTAATCACAGTGCAATTACGTTATATGAATAGAAAGAACTTTTAAATACAAAGGTGTTTTTTTGTGGCTGTAAAATGAATATGGAATATGAGTTTTACAGCCATAAAGAGGGGTGGGTATATGAGAAAAAAATTAATAGGTCTAGTGTTCACAGTATGTCTTATGTGCAGTGCGTGTACTGCAAAAAATCAAAGTGAACAGCCGCAAAGCAGTGATTTAAATCAGGCAAAGCAGCTTGAAATTCAGACCGTGCAGGAAACAGAAAATGATTCGCAGAGCTATTGGGGAACGGTGGCACATAATTTTGCAAAAGGCGAAGGTGGTTACTATTATATGGACAATGGTGACAGTTACTTGATGTTTTTTGATGAAGAAACACAGGAAAGCTATCCGTTATGTGCCTTGCCGAATTGTCAGCATAATACGACAGACTGCAATGCGTATGTTGGAACACAAAAAGGTACCGGATATTTGATGCAGACGGTTTATTATTATAAAGATTCATTATATTTATTAAACAGTGAAGGATTTTTGGTACGTTTTTCACCCGATGGCGCACAGCGGGAAAAGATAGTACAAGTATACCAGTATGGGCAGGGAGATACAGGAACAAATCTTGTATTTCATAATGATTATGTTTATGTATACAATATGAATCAACATTTGGGAATGGAAGAAGAATATGCAGAAACGATTACCAGATACTCCTTAGACGGAAAAGAACAGGCGGTCGTTGCACAGTATACGGGAGCAAGTTGTGCCATTATGCAGGCAAAATGTTATGGAAATCAGTTGTTTTTTATTATATCGGATGTACAGAAACAAAACGTAAATGATAAGGTGGTATTAAATCAGGCATATAAGGGACTGTATGTATACCGGACGGATACAATGGAAGCGGGCAGAGTGCTGGAACAGGAAGTTACGGGGTATTGCATAGATGAAAATACAAACAAGCTTTTTTATTTTGTAAAAGAGAAGGGATTGTATAGTTATGATATTAATACTAAAGAACAGAAGCTGCTTATAGAGGCAGATGAAAAGAATCAAATGCCGGAAATTTCATTTGACGGACAATACATTTATATGGATAACAGTGCGTGGGCATCAATTTCAAAAAGAATGGGAAAAGAAGTTGAAAAACAGTGTTTTGTAATTGATACAAACGGTAATATGATTCAGCAAATTTCAGGGGAAAAGACACAGCGGATTTATTTTGGTGACGGCAATTATTTATTTGCGCAGACGGTCATTCAAAAAATAAGCGGGGGAAATTCAGAATACAGTTATATTAATAAATCATTGCCGGGTGAGTGGGAATGGAAGGCAATGGAGTAAGAACTGTGCCGTTATATTGGAGGTGGAATTATGAAAAAAATATATATCATTGGAATAGTGCTGGCATTGGTATTTTCTATAACAGGGTGTGGGATACGGGAAACGAAAAATGCAGATAAGCAGGAGAGTACAGTATCGACAGAAACAAAAAGACAGGAACCGCTGAGAATAGAAAAAACACATAAAGACGGGATAACTTACATACAGGAACAATATTTACAATATCAGATAAAATATCTGGCAATGGATAAAAAAGTCATATCCGAAGAAAAAGTAAAAGAATTTATGTTAAAAGGCTATAAAGCTTCTTATGACAAAAAAGTAACTGATGAAAATGAAATTACAACAGAGTATTTAATTTGCGGCAATAATATTCAAATACCTGAAATTATTGAAAAAAATACCACTCAGAAGGTTGTGTATACACTGTATAACTTTGCTGGCGGATTATCAAAAAATGAATTTTCATTTTCAACAGATGAGTTAGAAGCGATGTATCAACCGTCTGTTGAAATTGAAGGAGAATCAGAGCAGACTGTTTATTTATTTTTTTGTATAGCCGTACAAAGTAACGGAGAAATAGAAAAATATTATAACGATTATAAAAAAGATTTGGAAAGTGCAGTGATTCAGGCAGATATAACGGAAGTTGGCGGAACAGAGCATACACAATATTTTGGCATACGTCAAAAATATGAAACCTCTGATACACCGGCATATTTAGAGTTATATTTATTAGAAATGGAGTAGCGGCATAGTGAAAGCGGGTGACTACCATGAAAAAAAGATATATCATACTCACAGTTACAATTTTATTATTTACAAGCATATTTGCCACCGGCTGTACCAAAAAGCAGACTTCGGTTACACTGAATCCTTCAACTGAAGATGATCAGCCATATTGGAATATCTTTGGGCAGTATATTACAAAATGTGAAAACGGATATTACTGTATAGAACAAATTGAGGCGGGGACAAACAGAATATGCTATCTTGATAATGAAACTAAAAACACAATTCCGTTATGTTCAAAGGCAGAATGCAGTCATACAGATGAAAATTGCAATGCGTATTTAAGCAAAAAATATAATGCACAGCAAATTTATTATTATAACGGTATGGTTTATGTGATTTACAATGATGATACTGATGGCTTATCCTATCTTGAGCAGGTTGCACCGGACGGTTCATATAGAAAAAGGCTGTTTGAAATCGGAGCTGTTTCTCCGGCATATTGTCTGACCTTTCATGATGAAAATGTGTACATTTATCAAAGACAGGGAAGTGTTTCGGGATATGAGGAATCCACAGCCGTACTTAGAAGACGTTCGTTAGACGGAAAAGAAGATGAACATGCCTATGAGTACACAGGTTATGGTGCGGTGATTCATGCCGCCAAAAGCTATGGGGGAAAATTATTCTTTTTAGTGGAAGATGAGGGACGTGAAAGTACAGAACAGCATGCAGAGCGTACTTACACGCGTAAAGGCATTTTTGCATATGATTATGCAACAAAGAAAACAGAAAATATATCGTCCGGGGACATAACGGATTACACAGTAGATGAAGTTTCACAAACGCTTTATTATTATGTATTTAATGACGGTTTATATAAACGTAAATTGTCGGACAGCAAGGCGGAAAGAATCTATAAAATGGTCGAAAATGAAACAAATATCTGCCAGCTTTCCTTTGACGGAAAATATTTATATATGAGTAATGAACAATATTCTGTTTACTTTTTCAAGCGTACAAATACTTATTTATATGTTATGGATACAGACGGAAATGAATTGAACAAGATTCCTACAGAAGGTATGTATTTTACCTGTTTTGGCGATGAGCAGAATGCTTTTGGCGCAGATTCATGGGGCGGTGGACAAAAATATTATATTGAAAAATCTGATATTCTGACAGCAAAGGAATGGATACCGGTTAATTAAAATTAATTTAGAACGTGAAGGCGGGTGATTACCAATGAAGAAAAAAATACTGATAACAGGTGCGGTTGTTCTTGTCGCTGCTGCGGTAATTTTAGGATTTATTTTAAAAAATCAGGTACGTGAAAATACGGACAGTACCGCAGTAAATGTGGACATCGGACAGTGGGACACAACTCAAAATGAATCGCAGAATTACTGGAATCCCGACAACCATGCAGTTGCAAAGGGCATGGGCGGCTATTATTTTATTCAGACAACAGACGGAATTTCAAAAATAGCATTTTTTGATGAAACAACACAGGAAGCGGTTGCAGTCTGTGCAAAACCGGAATGTACGCATAGTGATAATACCTGTAATGCGTATCTTTGTGATATGAAGCAGACCGGTTCGGCATTGTATCTGACCGATACGATATACTGCTATAACGGTTATCTGTATCTGATTCAATGTGAAGGTGGAATGGGAAAACTTGTGCGTATCCATACAGACGGAAGTGCAAGAGAAACCATTGCCGATTTATTTGCCAATACAGGCGTGTCAAGCATATCACTTGTCTTTCATGAAAATGATGTCTATGCGTATGATGATACCGGACATGCGGGACAGGAGGAAGAAGCAGAAGAAGTTATAAAAAAAATTTCGCTGACAGACGGAACGGAACAGACCGTTTTTTCCTATACGGGAACAGGAGCTTCTATTGACCGCGGCAGAAGCTTTGGCGATAAGCTATATTTTGTTATCCGGGAATATACAAAGAATAAAGAAACCAAGGTAGTGTCATCTGATTACAAAGGATTGTTTGAATATGATTTTGCCACCGGAGATACCAGAAAGGTTATAGATGCCGATGTCTGCGACTATCATGCGGATACAGAAAATCAGATGCTGTTTTATTTTGTGCAGGGAACGGGGCTTTATGCCTATGACATGACACAGGGCAGTAATACCCTTATTTATCCGGCAGAAGATGAACTGATACAGTGCAAAATGTCTTATGACGGAAAAAATCTGTATCTTTTTAACAACGGCGCAGGCAGAGCCACAGAAACAAAAACACGAATCCAAAGATATTGTTATGTGCTGGATACCAAAGGGAATCAGATTGCCAAAATTCTTTGCAACGGTGTCGTTTATTTTGGCGACACAGACTATTTGTTTGAAGAAAATGCAGATAATCTGGAATATATGAAAAAAGAAAATTTGTCAGATAAATCCGAGTGGATTCAGGTAAATTAAAAATTGTCATATGCAGGAGAAAAATATGGGAGAAGTAAAAAGGGTTTTTCATAAAAAAATGTGGATATTGATTGCGGTGGCAGTGCTAGGCAATTTGTGTCTGTTTTTGTACAGCGAGCTGGCAGGCAGAAGCCTTACGGAAATGTTTTTTGCGGCGGGACAGTATCAGAAGCTGGTTGAGCGTTATGAAAATATGAGTCTGGAACAGGCGCAGGAACGGCTGGGAACGGAATTCAGTAATATCCGTAAATATGCAAAAATTTTAAAGCAGGAGAACAGTCAGGAAGAAACGAAAAATACTGCTCAAAATGAAATGCAGAACAGCCAGACGGCAGAAAATGCGGCACAGAAGCAGACATCGGAAGAACTTTTATCGGAAGTCGATGAAGGCAGTCGTGAAATGATTGCGTATCATCAGAGCCTGACAGCGCAACAGCAGACCCAGTTAGAATTACAGTTAAAGCAGCTGCGCAGTAAGATCGAATATCTGAACGGATATGAGGCTTCCATTGATACGGTTATGGCAAACGCAGAAAATATGAAACGATTCCGTATTTTCTCCAAGCAGAATACCTTTTCCTACAGCAACATTTTAAGGACGGCACAGGACTTTGAAAGGGTACAGAATGTCGAACTGAAGTTAGATAACGATAAAGGCGCAGATGCATTTGTTCACTACAACCTGATGTATTACATTGCGGCAGCGCTTATGGTGGCGGTGATTTATTCCCTTTTTGATGAACGTGAAAACGGAATGTGGCAGATTGTACATAACACCCCAAACGGAAGAACTGTACTTGCCCTCAAAAGACTGCTGTTGTTAGCGGGCGGTTCCTTTGCGATTCTCTTTCTTTTGTACGGCACGACATTTCTTACAGCGATGCTGTTATACGGCGGAGTAAAGGATTTGGCAAATCCGGTACAGACCTTTGTGGATTTTGGAAAATTTACATATACACTCAGTAAAGGCGCATATATTTTACGGCTGTTTTTCCTGTCATGGTTTATTTTAGCGGCATTCAGTATCATTTTATGGGCGCTGTTTATGGCATTCCGCAACCGCAACCATACGCTGATTTGCACAGCTGCATTTGTCGGCATAGAGATTCTCGTCTATCAGAAAATCGAAGTGCAGAGCGTGTATAATGTTTTTCATTATATTAATGTTGTCAGCTTTTTAAAAATCAGTGATTTGTACAGCATGTATATCAACTGGGGTTTTCAAAATTATGTATTTTCGGTCTTTTCCGTGGCGTTGTTTTTCTTAACGGTGTGCAGTCTGTTTTGCGGAATTTTTGCGGTAATGCGCTATGCCGCCATGCGGCCGAATACAAAAGTGTCATTGTTATCCCGCATGTTTACGGCGGTTCACGGACAGTACCAGCGTGTATTTGCAAAATATCCGGTAGTATTAAAAGAACTGCACAAGCTGGTGATAACAGGCAAAGCCCTGTGGGCGGTGGCAGCACTGATAATCATAGCGGCATATTTCAGTACAACCGGACAGATGACATTTACCGATGCACAGAAAGAGTATGACAAAATGTATTTAGAGCATGGCGGAAAAGAGTACGGTTATATTGAAGATTATGTGCAGGAACGGCTCGAAGCATACCGGCAGGCGCAGGAAGCATTGGAAGAA
>OLVW01001050.1_pt1 | contig 25315 bp, 14 predicted proteins | sample 1673301 | NCBI WGS metagenome assembly OLVW01 (sample SAMEA3178941, study PRJEB25190) | human gut metagenome
GCGATGGCAAAGAAGGACCGTTCAAGACAGCTTATGATGTAATGAACAACTGGGGAGCTAACCACGGTGCGATCTCCTACGGACATATCGGAGCTGACCTGATCACAATGTGTTCTATGCTTCGTATCCCGGTATCCATGCACAACGTTCCGGAAAAAGATATCTATCGTCCGGCAGCATGGAATGCATTTGGAATGGACAAAGAAGGTGCAGACTTCCGCGCTTGCAAGAATTACGGACCTCTGTACAAATAATTAAACTGGCTTTTCTCAAAAGTGCCATGATATAAGCAAAGACCTCGGAGATAACTCCGGGGTCTTTGTACTTTCCGTAAATTATGTCGAAAAACTTCCGCTTTTTGTTGATTTTTACATTTTTTTATGACAAAAAAGGATTATCATTATGCTGTGTCTGTGATATGATATGTTAAGAATTAATGGAATACACGGGAGTGAAGGGGATAACATAAAATGAAAAAACTGGCAAAGAGCCTGCTTGTCATAGCACTTGGACTTTTTATGAGTGTTAATGTCATGGCAGATGTGCAGACGGGTAAGACAGAACCGGATTATCCGACAGACTATTATATGATCGTAGAATCAAAGGCAGGAGGAATTGACATCTACTCACAGCCGGATCTGGAATCTACGAAGCTGAATGATGAGCAGATTCCGAATGGAACAGCACTTCATATAGAGGGCGAAGTAGAGGATACCGAGAATAACCGCACCTGGGGATACACGGAATATCATGGCATGTATGGATATGCTCCACTTGATGAATGCCGTCCGGCAGATTCCCGTAAAGAAGCAATTGATTCCGAATTGTATATCGCAGGCAAGGACCATGTGAATTACAATGCTGATTATGATGTAAACGCATATGCAGAAGAAGGAACGCAGAAGCTCTACCAGGGACCTGGAACAAAATATGGAGAAGTTCCGGGAGTGCGCGATATTGAAAATGGAGAAACGCTTCATATCACACAGGATGCAGAAATGGCAGATGGAAGTCACTGGGGTGTGACTACGGTTGACGGAACAGAAGGCTGGGTGGATCTGGAAAAAACCGAAGAATGGAAAGCAGAACATCTGGATACTGTGGAGGAGAGTGTGGATGCAGTGGCAGAAGTGAGTGTAACACCAACCGAAGCTGCAAAGGCGACTGAGACACCGGCACCAACTGAGGCCGCAGAAGCAACAGAGACACCAGCCCCAACTGAGGCCGCAGAAGCGACCGAGACACCAACACCGACAATTACAGAAGAAGCAGATGAAGCTGAAAATACAGAAAAAGACTCCAAAGAGCCTGAAGCAGAAAACACTGACACAAAGGACATCCGTGAGGTGTCCGGGCAGAATGTAAAAGTTACCGCATCCAGATGGTATCAGAACCCATTTACATGGATTGCAGTGATCGCAGTACTGGCAGTGGCAGGATTACTGATCTACCACAATAAGAAAAAATAATAAAGAGAAGACAGGGCATGTGCCTGAAACTTGGATGAAAAGGACAGGGAAACGAAATGTTTTTTTGTCTTTTTTTTTGTGTTAATTGCGAAATTTCGTGCATTTCTGGACAAAAAAAGTCCGATTCATTGACTTTTATGAATCGACATGATAAATTAATTGCATATAACTATTTATGTTGGTGTTTTATGACATAAATACGGATATGCTGCAAAAAACAGCAACAAATACGCAGAACGGAAGAGATAACCCAATGGCAATGAGACGTGAAAGAATGAGGCTTGGTGATTTACTGATCAAGCAGGACGTTCTTACTGAAGAAAACTTAAAAAAAGCACTGGAATTACAGAAAGGAACCGGTAAAAAAATCGGTGAAGTTCTGGTTGAGAATGGATTTATTACGGAAGAAATGATCGCCCGTGCACTCCAGACACAGCTCGGACTGAAGGTAATACAGCTTACCGGAATCACGATTCCGAAGGAAGTACGCAACCTGGTCAGTGTCAACCTGCTGAAAAAATACCAGTGTATTCCTTTTGAACTGGATCCATACAATGCCAATATCCTGCATCTGGCGATGGCAGATCCGATGGATATGGCAGCGATCGATGACATCTCTATTGTTACCAATCTTCAGGTTGAACCATATATCGCAACACCACGTGATATCCTGACAGCGATTGACCGTTGCCATGGGGCTTCTGAGACGATGGATGCTGCCCGGAGATTTACCAGGGAAAGAGAGCAGCTTCGTGGAAATGCAGAAGATACCATAGGAGAAGCAGATGTCAGTGATGCACCGATCGTACAGCTGGTCCGTTCCCTGATCGAGCAGGCGGTTCGTCAGAGAGCCAGTGATATTCATATTGAAGCACTTGAATCCAAGGTACGCGTCCGTTATCGTATCGATGGCGCGCTTTATGAAAAAATGGTTTACGACAACAGCCTTCTTCCGGCAATCTCCACACGAATCAAGATCATGGGTGGTATGGATATTTCTGAAAAAAGAAAGCCACAGGATGGTCGAATGTCCGTTATGGTAGACCGCCGCGAATATGATATCCGTATTTCTTCGATTCCGACGGTACATGGCGAGAAGATTGTTATGCGAATCTCCTCCAAACTCAATCTGACCAGAGATATCAAGGAACTTGGTCTGAATCTGGATGAGATGTCAATGCTGCAGCATATGCTCGCTAAACCATACGGAATCCTGTTTGTAACAGGACCAACAGGAAGTGGTAAATCTACAACCTTGTATACCGCGTTAAGTGCGCTGAATAAAGAACAGGTAAATATCGTAACGGTTGAAGATCCGGTTGAGGCTGACATAGAGGGAATCAACCAGATTCAGGTAAATAATAAAGTAGAACTGACTTTTGCGTCAGCACTGAGATCCATTCTCCGTCAGGATCCGGATATCATCATGATCGGTGAGATCCGAGATCAGGAGACAGCATCGATTGCCGTGCAGGCATCTATTACCGGCCATCTGGTTGTATCTACCATGCATACCAACAATGCAGTCGGCACACTGAATCGTATGGCTGATATGGGGATTGCCCGTTATCTGATCTCTGATGCGATCATTGGCGTCATTGCGCAGCGACTTGTCCGTAAACTTTGTCCGCATTGCAGGAAGAAACGTCTTGCGACAGATGAGGAAAAACGGATTCTGAAGCGTTCGGCAGCCGAGCAGACAGAAATTTATGAGCCGGGCGGATGCAGACTTTGCAGCAACACCGGATATTTTGGACGAACCGGTGTATTTGAGATCATGGAAGTAAATGACGAGATGCGTAAACTGATCGCTGAAAATGCACCTACAGAAGAGATGATCGCAGCAGCGAAGAAATCCGGTATGCGAACCCTTCGTGAAAACGGAATCCGTTACGTACTGGATGGAACCACTTCTATTAAAGAAATGCTGAAGGCTTCCTATGAAGAATAAAAGATAGAAACTACAAAGAGTAAATGATAGATACTATCAGGAATAAAATACAGAAATTATCACATAAAAGAAAGTATGTGAAAGAAAATATAACAGAAATCAGGTACAGAATTTAAATGTATGATCTGAAACAATTATTAATGAGGTCAATAGAAGAGCAGGCGTCAGATGTTCATTTCACAGTTGGACGCCCACCCTGTTACCGTGTTGACGGTGTCCTGTCTCCGATAGAAGGAGAAAGACTGACACCGGATATGTTGCGGGAACTTCTCGTTCCGATCATGGAAGAACGGCACAAAGAAGAACTGAGCAGGGACGGTCAGACAGACTTTGCCTACGCCATTCCAGGGGTAGGCCGTTTTCGTGTCAATGTATTTATGCAGCGTGGCACATTTGCATCGGTTATGCGATGTCTACCGTTCGAGATCCCGGAGCCGGAGAGCCTTGGAATCCCAAAAGAAGTAGTTGAGATCACCAGCCGTAAGAGAGGCCTTGTTCTTGTAACAGGACCGACCGGAAGTGGTAAATCCACGACACTGGCATCTTTGCTTCATGTCATCAATCAGAAATATCCTTACCATATTATTACGCTGGAAGATCCGATCGAGTATCTACACAGACATGATAGATCGATCGTCAATCAGCGAGAAATCGGAAGCGACTCGAACAGTTATGGAGCGGCACTTCGTGCAGCACTTCGAGAAGATCCGGATGTGATCCTGGTCGGAGAGATGCGAGATTTGGAGACGATTTCCACCGCGATCACGGCGGCAGAGACCGGACATCTGGTATTTTCGACACTGCATACCATTGGAGCGGACAAGACCATCGACCGAATCATTGATGTGTTCCCACCAGACCAACAGCAGCAGATCCGAATTCAGCTGGCAGCTGTGCTGGAATGCGTTGTTTCCCAGCAGCTGATTCGTAAGGAAAAGGGTGGGCGTGTGGCAGCATTGGAAGTATTATTTGCGAACAATGCAGTGCGGAATCTAATCCGAGAGGGAAAAACATTCCAGATTCCATCCATTATGCAGACCAGCCGCAGATCTGGAATGATCACAATGGATGATGCACTGTATGATCTCTTTATGAGAGGTGAGATCAGTGCAGATGCAGTTGTGACCTATGCACAGGACCCGGTTGCAATGAACCGGAAAGTGAATTTTGAAATTTAACAGAAAGGACTGAGCTGATGCCCGGTTATACCTATATTGCCGTTGACCAGAAAGGTAAAGAAAAGCGCGGCAAGATGGAGGCTGAGAACCGAGATGAGGTTTCCCAGCAGTTAAAAAAAGACGGACTCTTTCCTGTTGAAATTAAAGAGCAGGGAGTTCTGAATAAGGACCTGGATTTTTCTATTGGTAAGAAAGTCAAGCCCAGAGATCTGAGCGTTTTCTGTCGGCAGTTTGTCAGCATCACACAGGCAGGTGTTCCGATGAAGGAAGCCCTGCAGATGATGACGGAGCAGACCGAGAATAAATGGCTAAAAAAAGGTATCGCAGAAGTACTGACGAACGTAGAAAAAGGTAATACACTTGCGGATTCTATGTCAGCACTCCCGGATATTTTTCCGGCGATGCTTGTAAATATGGTACAGGCCGGTGAATCATCAGGAAGCCTAGATACTTCTTTTGAAAGAATGGCAATTCATTTTGAAAAAGAAGCCAAGCTCAAGGCAACGATCCGAAAAGCAACAATCTATCCTATCATACTGATATGTGCAGTTATCGGGGTAATCGCCGTAATGTTGCTTTACGTTATCCCGATCTTTATCGACATGTTCGCAGATCTGGATGTAGAGATGCCGGCTCTTACAATGGGAGTCATGAACGTCAGCAAATGGACGGTCGGCCACTGGTACGTCATCCTTGCTGTGGTAGCGGCAGTGGTCGCTGCATACCGCCTTATCTATAACACAGATCAGGGACGGTTGAAGATCGATTATATCAAGATGAAGATGCCGCTTTTTGGCAAGCTGACAGTCAAATCCAACTGTGCACAGTTCGCACGTACTATGAGTACCCTGATGGCAGCTGGTATTTCTACGACAGAGTGTCTGGAAACGGTATCAAAGATTGTCACCAACATCCATTACAAAAATGCCATGATGAAAGCACGCGAAGAGGTAATGAAAGGTATTCCGCTTTCTGAGCCACTTGCAGCCAGTGAGGTATTTCCACCTATGGTTTATCATATGACCGGAATCGGTGAAGAAACTGGTAATATGGAAGAAATGCTCAACAAGCTGGCAGACTATTATGACGAAGAAGTGGAAATCACCACACAGAGCGTCCTTGTAGCAATGGAACCACTGATCATCGTATTTATGGCACTGATCGTTGGTACACTTGTAATCGCAGTCATCATGCCAATCGCTACAATGTACAACGGATTGGATAACCTGTAATAACAGTCCCAGACTGCGGAAATGCAGATTGCGTGTTTACATGCAGATCTGCATTTACATAGGATTGACTGTTATGCATGTAAATATACTGTGCGATTGGGAACCGCATTAAAAGTTTCCACAAAGACACGGTTGTCACGCGGCAGGCATAGGTACCGCGTTCACAATAAGATCAATGGAAGGGTATGAAAAAGAGGGCTTTCACAAAACCATAAGATCAGGCAACGAAGAAGAAATAAAGGAGAATGAGTTAAATGTTTAAATTTCTTAAAGAAAGAAAAAAAGACAACAAAGGTTTTACACTTGTTGAACTTGTAATTGTAATTGCAATCCTTGCAATCCTGGTTGGAATTCTTGCACCTCAGTATACAAAATATGTTGAGAAATCAAGAAAAGCTGCAGATGTGGCTAACTTAGAGAATTTAGTAACAGCAGTAAAGGTTGCTGCATCTGACGATACACAGGATGTTGTTGCAGCAGCAGATGTTACATATACAATAGAAATTGCTAGTACTACTACAACAATTACTACCACAGCTACAACTTCAAAGCTTGACAAAATTAAGGAAGCAGTAGCTGAATATGCAGGTACAAATTGGGAAAATACTACTTTGAAGTCTAAAGCTTGGAGTACAACTACAATTAAAGCAGATCTTCTAATTGAAAAGAATGGTTCTGTTACTGTAACATATACACCAACAAATCTTAAAAACGAAGCAAAAGCAGACTAATTATCCACACCCCCACGAAAGGAACCCCCTATGCTTCTTTTCTTAGATTCCATCCCATATATCACAATCTTCATATTTGGAATCGTGATCGGCAGCTTCCTGAATGTCTGTATCTACAGGCTTCCGCTGCATGAATCGATCATTACGGCTCCCTCCCATTGCATGACCTGTGGGAGGAAGTTGAAATGGTATGACATGGTTCCGGTATTCAGTTGGATCGTGCTGGGAGGAAAATGTCGTAATTGTAAATCAAAAATTTCTGCGCAGTATCCGATCATAGAGGCTCTCAATGGTATTCTTTATGCTCTGGTATGTGTAGTCAATGGACTGACCTGGGTCAGCCTGTTGTATTGCTTAATGGTGTCGGCTTTGCTGACCCTTAGTCTTATTGACTGGTGCACATATGAGATTCCGTTTGGAATCAATGTATTTCTGTTTATCCTTGGCATTGCAGCTACATGGCTGGACAGAGGAAACATAACTTCACATCTGATTGGCCTGATCTGTGTCAGTGCTTTTCTGGAAATTCTGTTTCTGGTAAGCGGTGGCAGCGCAATCGGTGGCGGAGATGTGAAACTGATGGCATCCTGCGGACTGATCCTTGGATGGAAACAGATTATTCTGGCGTTTCTGCTGGGATGTATTATCGGTTCTGTTGTCCATGTGATCCGCATCAAAATAAGTGGTGCCGGACGAGTACTCGCTATGGGGCCGTATCTGTCAGTAGGTATTTTTCTGGCTGCATTATGGGGAAATACATGGATCAGCTGGTATCTAGGCCTTCTTGGACTGTAGCAGCTTCTTTATAACTGAGATGGATTATCTTTGTGAGAGACAATGGATAATTCAGTTGATTTTCAGTTATAAAAATATGAATTTTGTCTGAGATATTTTTACGACAGAATCCATATTTTTGTAACTGATATAGCAGGAAGAGGAGAAATCCTGATAATCTGATACATAAGTTGTCGGACAGGACAACAATAAAATGGAGGAAACCTGAGAAATGGCGAAAATTTTAAACATAGAAATTGATACAGCCCAGTTGAGGGTAGCAGAGACGGACAGCCGTGGACTGAGAATCTATCGCTGTTTTACACTTCCGGTTCCTCAGGGTGCCGTGGATGATGGGCAGATCCGTGACACAAAGACCCTGGGTACGCTGTTGAAAAAAGAACTGGAAGCCAGGAACATAAATAATAAAAAAGTATTTTTTGTTGCAGGTTCTTCAAGAATTGCCAGCAGGGAAGTTCGTATTCCTTTTGTCAAAAAGGACAGAATTCAGAGTATCATTCAGGAAAATGCAACGGATTATTTCCCGATAGATATTTCCAATTATGTGTTATCTTACAGCATTATCGATATAGAAACAACAGAGCCGAAACCGGGAGAAGAACTGAAACAGTATCATCTGATGGTGTACGCTGCACCGACATCTATTTCGGCGGCGTTCCATGAACTTGCCGGATATGCCGGACTTTCCATGGCCGGAATCGGTTATACTGGTGACAGCGTATATTCTGCTGTGAAAGATACATTTGCAGATGGAGTACATATGCTGGTCAAGATTGAATATAATTCCACAAGTATCAGCGTACTTAATAACGGAGAACTGGCTCTGCAGAGAACGGTCAACTATGGAGTGGACAGCGCGATAGAGACAGTGCGTGCGTTTCCGCAGTTTGGAGAAGACCTTACTCAGACAGAGGCACTTACAGTTCTGCATGACCGGAGATGTCTGCAGGATACGTTGAATGGAATTGCTGCTGCGGAACTGGATCAGCAGGAAGAATTACTGGAAAATGCCAAGATGGAAGTTACCGAGAGCTTCCGTTACATGGTTGGAAATATTTCCCGAATCATGGATTACTATATTTCCAGAAATACAGATGTCACTTTTTTGTCGATTCAGATTTGCGGTCTGGGTGCCGGAATCAAAGGTATCCGCAGGCTTCTTGCCAATGAACTGGGACATAGAGTAGAAGTCCTCTATGCACTTGATAAATGCACGTATCCGGAATTTCCGGAATCAGAGGGACTTTACCTCTATACGGCAGTCATCGCACCGGCCCGTTCCGGAGTGAACCTGATGGAAAAAACCACTCGTAAGAAAAAAGAGGCAGAAGATAATTTATGTGGTTCGGTGTTGGTCTGTGCAGTTGGCGTGATCGCAGGTGTGGCACTTGCGGGTGCCGGTGTGGCGAACCATCTTTATCAGCAGCACATGCAGGATCATCTGAATCAGAGAATCAGTGAAGAAAGTTCCATTGAAGATATTTACAATACGTATACCAGTGCAAGGACGAATTATGAAAATTATCAGCAAATGTATCAGTATACCAATACACCAAACGAAGGACTGAAGACTTTCCTGGAGGAGATGGAACAGAAGATGCCGTCAGATATCACGGTAGAGACATTCAGTTCCACGGGAACGCAGGTAAGTTTTTCCATGCGGGTTTCCAGCAAGTCGGCGGCAGCCAATACCCTGATGCAGCTCCGTACGTTTGAGAGTCTTGCGACAGTTACTACGACAGGACTGGAAGAAGCAGAAGACAATACGGTATCCATGAGTGTGATCTGTACATATGCAGATCCGGCACCTCTGGATGACGATACTACAGAATAAGGAAACAGCAGAGTAAATAGGAGGCAGACTGGACATGAATTTGTCGATGCGTGACAAAAAAATACTGCTGATGTTTATCGGCATTCTTGTATTTTTCCTGGGTTGGTTCTTCGGATACCGTCCGCAGATGGAAATTGCAAGTCAGATAGAAGAATCCAACGGATCACTGGAAGAGCGTTTGCAGGAGCTACTTGATCTCGCAGCCAACAAAGATTTTTATGTAAGTGAGACAGCATCCATCCAGGAAAAGATCAACGAATATACAACAAAGTTCCCATCTGATGTAAGACCAGAGGATGGAATCGTACTTGCCCGCAACATGGAAAATGAACTTGGATTCCAGATCACAAGTGTCGGACTTGGGGAAAAAGAGTTTATTGCATCTATAGACGGAAGCTCCGAAGAGGATCTTGCACAGGAAATAGATCAGACAATGTCTGAGCAGGCAAATGAGCAGACACAGGAACAGCTTGACAATATTGAGGGAACCGACAGCCAGGCTGAGGCAGATCTTCAGAATGCTTCTGATGCGGCAGCGGCAGACCAGAGCAGTGATTCACAGGTACCGGTTCTTTACCGTACGCAGGTAACTCTGCAGTTTAACGGAACCTATGCAGGTCTCAAGAAAGCAGTTCTTTATGTCGCAGACCAGAGTGGAAGAATGACACTTGACAATGTCAATGCGTCCTATGATACTTCCACTGGCAACCTGACCGGAACAATCATCGTAAATATCTTCTCGATGACCGGAACAGACCGTACTTACACAGAACCGGATGCCGGAAGTGTGGCATACGGAACCGCCAATATCTTTGGTACAGTTGAGCAGAATGCACCTGCTGAAGCATCCGATCAGAATACGGATACACAGAATACTGATGCTCAAAATGCAGATGCACAGAGCACCGAAGCACAGGCAGATACTGCGGAGACAGAGGCGCAGCCTGCACAATAAATACGAAATATACATTAGAGGGGGAGAATCATATACCCCTCTAATGCTGTTTTTTGAAGAATGCTAAAGGAGCGGCAAATCAATGAAAAAAAGAAAAAATGCCGGTATGAGTCTGATCGAAGTTATCGTTGCCGTTGCCATTTTTGCCATTACGGCGGCGGTTCTTCTTCAGAGCTTTGTGACCTCAGGACGGATAAACCGCAAATCGAGGATCTATCTGGAGGCGACTACAGTAGCCCAGAATATCATGGAAGAGATCAAGGCCAAAACCTTTGAGGAGGTTTCGCTGGCTTTTAACTATCCAATTGACAGTGTCAGAAATACAACAAGACTCACATTCCTGAATCCGCAGAGTGCAAGGATCCAGAGCGGAGAGCTGGGAATCAGTGAAGTACTTCGATCATCGGATAAAACCGGCAGCGGTGATTATGTGTATTCACCGGTCAGCCAGTCCAGGGATGATCTGGATGATTCTAAAGTTACGGCATCTGTCCTTTCTTCGGATGGTGGAAAAACATACAAATTCAATCCACGAAAATCTGGTGAAAATGCGTCAAAATATTATTTTGAACTGACGAATGTAAAAAATGATAAGGAGAGTTTTGACGCCCTTGTGACCTTTGACGGAAGTAAGACATCTGGTTATAAGAAAAAGACTGCATCCAATACGGAGCAGGGCAAGAATGATTACGAGATGCCGAATGTCGCAAAGATGGACAGAAAATCTTCGGCCCTGTTGATTGAGGAGAAGGATGTCAATATCGACAGTCTTTATGAACAGATGAAGTCATGGTTCAGTGGATTTGAAGGCAGGACGGATAAACTTGATCTGATAGATGACATTTACAGTCATTCTGTCAGAACTCTGACCGTTCGTGTGGAAGAAAACAACGGTACTGTAAAGGCTGAAGCAAAACGTACTCTGGACCCATGGAAATGGATCAACGATAATTACAGTGAGGAACTGGAAAAAGAGTTTAAGAACAATGATAAACAGCAGTCAAATATCATCGACACCGAATACACAACATTTTACAGTTCCGATGCCGGTGAGAATCTGAAAAATATATTTGTTTTTTATTATCCAAATTACAATTCCACAAGCAGTGTGACACCATATGACCAGATCATATTCGATAACCGAATCAACTGTGAACTGAATTTCTATGTCAGCAAACAGAAGGATGAAGAAAACAATGTTCCGACACATCTTCAGGAAAGCACTTACCGTATGGCTCTGACAATACTGGAGAATCCGGCAGAGCGCGGAAAGACCAACTGGAATACAAACGTCGGACTTTATCGTGCGGTGACAAAGCTACGCACAAATTTGGATTATGATATCAGTGATTCAGCTGCAGCTGAGGGTGAGTTATCTACTTCTTCAAAGCGTAAAACCTCACAGATGACCCTTACCTACCAGTCGGTCAACAAAGATGGGGCCAAAGGTATTAAAGTAAGCGGCAACTCAGCCAAAAAGATTCTGAACTGCAACAGTCTGGATGACAGAGAAAACGAAGACCGTATCTATACAGTCAGGGTTGAGGTTTTCAAAAAAGGCGCTGCAGAGAAGAATTTTCCGGACAGCGAGCTGATTGCATCACTGGATGGTTCCAAAGAAGATTGATTTTTTCGGGAGAATGGCAATGAAAGAGCGCAAAGACAACAACAGAGGATTTTCCCTTTTTTCAGTACTGATCGCAGTTTCCTTTGTAGCGATACTGGGAATGCTGATCCTGTATATTGCTCTGGCAAACTTTAACATGAAGGTCACCGACCTCAAGGGAAAAGACAGCTTTTATACAGCAGAACGTGCACTGGAGGAAATCCGTACAGGCCTCCAGGAGGACGTGGGCGAGGCTATGTCCACAGCATACACAAAGGTTCTGGAAGATTACGATAAAGACAGCAATACGCAGGATGCGACAATGGATGCACAGCGTCAGAGCCAGTTTGAGACATTTTTTCTGGATGAACTGGTCAAAAGAGTTGGAGACAATGGAAGCAAGAAGCAGTACAGTCTGGACAAACTGATCGACTACGTGGATCTTTTAAAAGATTCTTCTGTGTTTGATGCAAAGAAAGAATCACTGGTCATCACAAATCCGTCGGACAGTGCCGGAGCGGAAATGAGTGTGATCCGAAGCACCGGAACTTCCAATACAAAAAGCGGGATTCTTCTTAAAAATCTCAAAGTTATTTATGTTGATCCGAAGGGGCATGCAGCTATTATCGAGACAGATATCCGCCTGGGTGTACCGGCGGTACAGTTTCCGACGCCTTCTACTCTGCCTGATCTTATGAATATGATCGTTGTAGCAGATGGCGGAATTGTCTGCGAAGGAAATGCAGAGAGTGAATCTACGATCCAGGGAAGTATTTATGCCGGGCTTCTGCCAAAGAGCAAGGCAGAAGAGACAGAAACAGCGCAGGGAGAACTTTCCACGCAGAGTATTCATGTAAAAAATAATGCTTCTCTTAAAATCAATTCCGGAGATAAGGTAGTCTGCGCCGGTGAAATCAATATTGGAAACGGCAGCAGCTTTGCAAGTGCTGCAGGCGTGAATCTTTGGGCAAAAGGACTGAATGTAGAGTCTGGAAAAGAAGTCAGCCTGGAGGGTACGACATATTTTGCAGATGACCTGACAATTTCCGGCAAGAACAATAATGTAAAGCTTGCAGGAAATTATTATGGCTTCGGGTCAGAAAAATCAGCCCTGAATGAGAACTGCCTCTTTAAAAATATTTATAGTGGTACTGGTGAGGATGCAGAAAATACAGGGAATACTGCGGCTCAAAAGAGTGCTGACCTCAGCAGTGCTATCGTTATCAACGGAAAAAATACAACACTTGATCTTTCAGGCCTGCAGAAACTGATGCTGGCAGGCAAAAACTACATCGCAAGTTCCAAAGTGACTGGAAAACAGGTGAACAAAAACGACATCATGACAGGTGAGAGTATCACGGTCAAAGGTACGCAGCTTGCCTATCTGCTCCCGGCAGAATTGCTTGGAACCGGAGAACAGAGCTATCAGAATCCGATGGATGTAGCAACATTTCAGGAAAAATTTGCGGGAGTCAGTCAGACTGGAAATATTGCAGTAAAAATGGATACGCCTGTGGCAGCCTGGGGCGGAAAGACACTTCGAGATCTCGGGGTCGATGTGGAGAAACCGGTGCAGACTGTTTTTTATAATGAGCCAGGTGGAGCAAATTATGTATATTTCTATCTGAACTTTACCAATGAGACGAATGCGGCTGCATTTCTTCAGAATTATCTTGCAGTCAACCCGGATGCAAAAGCAAATATGGATAAATATCTTTCCTTCTACTTTGGTGAAGAAAACAGCGGAATCACTGTAAAGGATGTGGATTCTTATCTGCGTTATGTTACAGGCGGAAATGTTCTTTCCTATGATGGAAAAACAGATACCAGTTCCCTTCAGGCGGCAACGGATACCGATCCTGCTGCTGATAGCAAGCTTGTGCAGGAACAGGTGAGTTACCAGAACAGCTGGTATGCACTGAACCGCAAGATGATCTCCAGCTATGATCTGCTTAATACCGCAGTTGTGGAAGGCCAGGATGCTGCTGGAAATAATATCACTCATAACGAGACAGAGAGCAGCAGAAGTGTGTATGACAATCTTGTCAACGAGAAAAAAATGGTTGAATTTGTCAAGAATAATGTGAAAGACGGAACCTTAAAGTATGAGTTTACCGCAGATGAAGAGGATGGCGGCCTGAAGGCAATCATGTACCATAATGGTGGAAATAGTGTGATTTCTGATGGAACTAATGTGCAGGGAACTGGAACAGCGCTAGAAATCACTTCTGATTTAGCTGAAAAGCTTCGTCTGGTCGTATGTACCGGAGATGTAGTGCTGGAAAAAGGTGTAAGTTTTAAGGGAATCATTATGACAAAAGGAACTCTGACTCTAAAAGAGGGAGCTTCACTGGAATCTTCTCCAATGGAAGCTGCAAAGGTCTTCCAGTCCCAGATCAACAAAACCAACGAAACAAATACAGACGTAGTCAAAGCACAGGATTTCTTCTGGGATGGTGATAAATATGTTCTTGGAAATACGGTTGTATCCGGTTCCAGCAGTGATCAGAACAGCTCAGATTCCTACAGCGCTGCAGATTACGTATCCTATGAGAACTGGAAAAAAGAGTAAAGGGGGAAGAAGCGTGAAAAACACACACAAGATGAGTGACAAAGGTTTTACACTGGTAGAACTAATTGTTGTAGTTGCAATTTTTACGATTCTTCTGGGAATTGCAGTTCCTTCCCTGAATTCGATCTTAGGTTTTCGAGTAAACCGTGCGGCAAATTCCATTGCATCGGCACTTGACCGAACCAAAATAGAAGCTTCCAGCCGCCTGGTTGGAGAGATGAAGCTGGAAAAACGCGCGGATGGATATTATATCAGCTATTATCTGGACCGCGGCAAGGTGGGAGGAGCATCTCATGTGACTGAGGATGACCCGGAAAAGATCGCCCCGGCCAGAACAGAGATCAGCTATACGACAGATGCGGATGGTACTTCACATGTTATGAAAGCAGGAGATAGCCTTATTCTTACCTATGACCGCGCGACCGGAGGTTTTTTGCCGATACAGTCCACAGTAATTTCACAGGAAGAGATTTTGAATGATCTTAAGGCTGGAAAAGATGTTCCGCTTCAGAAAACCGGAACATACTGTACTTCCATTACTGTCAGCGGCGGACGAAGATACAAGACTTTAAGTCTGATAAAAGAGACCGGAAAATACAGTATCACAGCAGGATGGAACTAATGAAAAAGAGAGACAATAGATTAAAAAAGAACAGCGGAGGTTTTACACTGATTGAGCTGATTGTCACCGTGGCGATCATTGCGATATTTTCAGGTGTGATCCTGAGCTTCATAGGTATCGGCTCCAATACTTACCGAAGCACTTCCAGCAACGCAAAAGTGCAGATGGAGACGCAGGAAGTTGTCGACAGAATGGAAGATCTGATCATAGATGCCAACCGCAGTGTGTATTACGCAAATGGTACCGGAGCTGCTATGGGAAGCGCCATCTCCGATGATATTGACGGAGGGGCCAGCACCGGCAACAAAACATTTATCGTATGCAATGAATACAAAAATAACGATGGTAAGACCAGCCGTTATATCTGCGATGTGATCGACTGGAACAAAAAGGAACAGAAGGTTTATTACAGTCAGCGAGAATATGATGCTGCATCCAGCAAAGATGACAGCGGAGTTCAGAATGCAGATTCCGAGGAGGAAGAATCTGAGAATACAGAATCAGGTCTCGCTGCGTTGTCAGATGAAGGTTTTTCTGACGACAGTGAAGCAGAGGATTCAGGGAGTGATATTTCAGCAACAGTCCGAAATCAGAAACAGACCATCAATCAGTCCGTCCTTGCAACAGGAATCGTAGATTTCCACGCAGACGTATCCAAGGTGGTTTCCGACAAGATCGTTCGCTTTCAGCTCTCAACGATAAGTGGAACCAAAGAGATCAAAACCCTCCACAGCGTAAGCCTTAGAAATCCAATTAAGGTTCTCGCCCCGGATGACGCGTTTAAGAAATCAGATGCCACAGATGTTGGAATCAAAATCCTGAATGCCCCTCAGACCATGAAGCCAGGTGAGTCCGTGATGCTGAGCTGGAACCTGACAGGAAACGGAAGCATTGATCAGAGTTCTGTAGTGTGGAGTTCTAATATTATGACAAGAGGATGGTTCTCATCTCAGGATGCAACCAATGGAAAATTGACAATTGATCCAAACGCAACGCCAGGATCACTCACGGTTACTGTAACTGCAATGACAACCGATGGAAAGATGATTTCGGATTCTGTAGTGATCAATGTGGTTGTGGAAGCAACACCGACAGTGACACCGGAGCCGACAAGTACGCCAGTACCGACTGCAACACCAGTACCGACAGTAACACCAGAGCCGACAGCAACGCCAGAGCCAACTGCCACACCAACTCCAGAGCCAAGTGACGGGGAGATTTTACTTTGTAATGATGTGAAATATGATACTGTGATTGCAGGAAGATATTATTATTGTGACAGATACAATGATAGAGGATTTAAACTTAAAGTAAATGGATATGAGTATAAGCCATGGGATGGTTATATAAAATGGTCAGTTAAGAATAATGATCATACAGTTGTACTTTCTAGTGGGGAAGATGCTGTATTAAATATTGAACCTGGCTCGATGCATGGTTTTACTTTGTGCGTTGATTATATTCAGTATAAAGATTATTTAAAAGATACAGTTATTTATAAAATACATGCTGAAAGAGAATTTAAAGTGGCAAATGGAATAGAATTCAAGTTATTTGATGCCAATCAAAAGGAGATAAAAAACGATGATGTGGTTATAAAAGATCAAAAATATAGAGCTGATATAAAAATAAAGTCATATGACGCTAGTGGAAAAGAATATATGATTCCGGTTACACCCGCAAATGCAGTAGACTGGCATATTAGAGATATAAATAATAAGGGGAATGAAGTTATTCAAACTGACGATGGACAGAGTTGGGACTATATACCTCATTCAGTCGGAGAATTTCAGGTAGAAGCAGGAGTGTTTAGAATTAATGATCATATAACTGGGAATGACTGGAAATATGGTTTTACAAGTAGAATAAGGCTGCAGGTATCAGAAATTCAAGTCACTCTTTCTGGCCCTGATTCAATAAAAAGAAATAGGCAGGGAAGATTTACTCTGACTATCAAAAAAGACGGAAAAGAAATAGAACCGACGAAAATTTTATGGTGGTCTGACTGGAAACCACAGGAAAATGAGAATTCCTCATCTTATGGAAAAGGAGATAAGACGTTGAGTATATCAGTTCCAAAAGAAGATGAAGAATGGCCTGAGAATTCTAAGATATATGCTAAAGCATTAGTGGACGGTGTCTGGTACACCGCATCAAAAGTGGTAACAGAAGACAAATCAAAATAATTATCTGTAGGTGACTTTGACTGAATCTAAGGAGGCACACACATACACATGAAACGTAAACACAGAAAATTTCTTATATCCGGCACGGCTGTCGTCGTAGCCGGGGCATTGGGAATCGGAACGCTCATCCAGACGAGCCTGTCAGTGCAGGCTTCGGTCGAGATGATGCCCGGCATAGAGACAATCGTGGACGAAAACTCCAGCGAGAAGCCATTTCGGATTCTGGAACTGGTGAGTAACAGCGCAGATGCAGAGCTCGGATACTATGTGTCCGGGCAGGAGCCATCCGTGAAGCTTTACACCTGGCAGTATCAAGATTCCAACGGCCAGCTACAGACCATGCATTTTTCCAGTCTGGCAGAAGGTTTGCAAAAACTGCCTACAGCAAAGCTCCGACAGGAGTTTGCAATGAATGTCCGTCTAAATGCAGATGGTGAGATAGATACTTCGGCTTCAACAGGAATCCGCTCAGTGAGTGATCTTACCGGAAAAAACGTACCGGTTTCATATTCCAATTATCAGGAAAAGTATTTTCTTTCTTCCGGCGACGATGCAGATCAGTGGAAGGAAATCGATTTCACTGATCCGATAGGCAAAAACACCCGAACCGACAAGGTACAGGTGAAGGGCGAGTATCAGGAAAACACAGCGCACACCGGAGATTACACCAGAGAAGAGCATGAGTATTACCCGATCAAGGGAAACAATGTTGATGACTCTAAAGAGAAATACCGCGAAAACATTCAGAACTTTTATTTTTCAGAAAGTGATGAGAACAGCCGCGGTGCCTATGATCTGAATTTTGATACAGTGACAAATGAGACTGTAAACAAAAATCTCAAGGCAGGAGCCGGCAACACACTTTCGAAGGAATATAATCCGGATAAAGGATTTTTTGGCCTTTATGAAAATGTATACGAAGATCTTACGTCTGTGATGGCAGAGAATATTATAGACAAGAAGTATACATTTCCTGGCGAAAATACGGCAAAAGAGTCATTACGAAAGATCTATGAAAATCTCCAGTCTCCGATCTCACAGGTCGCAGATTTCTCATCAGGTGACATTGGAGACAGTGCAGATACATCGGCTGATACAGAATCCACTCCGGCGGAATTTGGTTCAGACAGCTCTTCACAGAGCCCGGCTTCTTCTGAGTCAGACAACGGAGATTCCGTCAGCTTTGACAATGGCTTTGCCGACAGCACGGGAGATATTTCTTCCGATGGTTCTGTTGATGAATGGAATGACACAGATAGCGAAATTGAATCCGAGGCAATGGGTGCGGGAGATGATTTCGGTTCTGATTTTTCAGATACAGATTCGGGAGTGGCAGACAGCTACGACGAAAGTGGTATAGATGACAATACTTCGGATGCGTCAGATTTTACTGAAAGTGCGGATGATAACGCAGATGTCGGTGAGTCTGTGGATGCAGAAATGACTACAGCAGATGAGCCTGTGGGAGATCCGCTTCTGACAGAAAGTGTCAAAAAAGTTCAGGAAGTTGATACAAATACAGAAACAAACACAACTCCGGAAACAGTCGGAGATAATCCTGGAAAGCAGGAGAACCCATATGTTTACGTCAGTGAACAGATCAATGTTTTTCCATATTATAAATATACAAAGCTTGGTACATTTTCTTATGTGATGGCAAAGCAGCAGATGGTTGCGCAGAGGGACAAAGCAGCACAGGATAGCGGTGAGAGCATTACTCGTCAAAATGGAGATATTGTCCTGGAAAATGACCAGTACTATTATTACAAAGTTGATGATGCCGGAACAAATAAATATCTGCTAACGCTGGTGACCGGACGTCAGCCGGTTGCATATCAAGACATTCAGCAGATTCCGAAAAATCTTGGATACGACTATTATTATCGTGTAAATAGAGTTTATTTCTGCTGTACAGATGGCGACAGCACTGATGAGAATAATAATTATAAATTCACTGGCTGGTATTATGTGAACTATCAGGATCAGTCGAATATTTATGTACCGGCGGAAAATTCAACAGCAACCTATTATGTTTCCGATGCCAGTTATACTTTGACACCAGGAACAGGAGATTTTGATTTCGTACCTGTTGACAACGCAGATCCTCAGTCAGTCCAGGTAAATCATATGTATTACAATGGTGGTCTGACCAATAACGACTGGTTTAAAAAGTTTGTATTTCATCTTCAGCCAAAAGCAGATGCTTCAGCAGAGGATGGTGAATTTGAAAACTTTAACATCCAGGTAGACACAATGAGTGCTTTTTCGACGGATGATTCTCTTCAGGCAGTATATGCGTCCGCAAGCACAGATACCAGTGCAGATGCTGCCGGACAGGAAGATGACAGCGAAAATACACAGGATATTTCAGTAGATACGGATGAAGAAAACATCGAAGAAGAAGCCGTGGCAGACGAGCAGTCGGATGACTTTACCGACAGCGTTGATATGGAGCCGGTGGAGGATGCTGGCGAAGTAGCTGATTCTGACGTAGATGAGCTGAATGAAGATACAGATGTTTCAGAAGAAATGTCTGATGAGAACGTTGATGTAGCGTCAGAAGAAGATTCAGATGATCAGAGTGAGATAGATGTCGAAGAAGACAGTATCAACGAAGCAGGAGATGCTGAAACTACAGAAACAACAGAATCCAATGCAAATCCTCTACAGACCGCATTGGAAGGCTATGACCTGATTTACGTGAATGGTACATTAAGTTCAGAGCTGGCAGCAGCCCTGGAAGGTGCAGTTTCATCAAAGACTCTGCCATGTATAATCAATAATGCCCGTGATGGAGTAGCAAATTCACTGAGTGAGAAGATGAGGGCTGACTTTGTTAAAACTGAAGATCCAGATGGGCATTATGTGAATAAGTATGTATATTTCTTCAAAAATATGCTCGAGGAATCAGCAAATAAGCAGGAACTTCTGAATAAAGATTTTAATAAAACATTTGCCGATACTCAGTCAGAGGGATTCGAAGAAATCAGCAGCTATATTGCAAGCGAAAATAAATACAGGGAACTGGATAAGGATGAGTCAGGCAAAGCTGTAGAAAAATTAAGCTCCGATCTGAGCTTTGCCAGAGCAATAGAGTATATTCTGAATTATAAATATAAAAGGATCGAAACCGTAAAAAGCGATATTTCAGTACTTGCGATTGAGCCGGATAAGATCACCAATAATAAAGAATTAAAGGAAGAAGATGTACGGGGATGGCTTAATCAGGATTCCTATAAGAAGGCTAAAATCGATAACGTTGAAGTTTGCTGTGAACAGACAGATGGAAATGAAAAGGATCCAAAGGGAAATGCAATAGATGGTGATGAGAATACATTCTGGCATTCCAATTGGACAGAGAAGGGGCATAGTGAAAAACACTGGATCAAAGCAAATTTCTCAGAAGCTCAAACGGTTAATACATTTGAGTATCTGCCTCGTAAATCTGGAACAAATGGAACAATAAGCAAATTTAACCTGACATTTTTTGATGAAAATGGAGAAAGTATTAAAGAAATCTCAGACCAGGAGTTCTCATATACCGATACGACATATAATACTCTGAAACAGATTACATTTGATCCGATCGAAAATGTTAAATCTGTTAAAGTAGAAGTCATAGATGCTTTTACTGCTGATAATAGAAAATATGCTTCCTGTGCGGAACTTGGTTTCTATTATTCCGGAGATATTTCGACGACACCAACTGTCACGAATATGACATCATCTGAGTATGTTGGTCATATAGATGATATTAATTCAGAATATGACATGATCTACATAGGTGACGGAGAAGACCAGACTTCTTTTAACCAACTGGTTGTAGGTGATGGCGGTACATTTTATACACATGTAGGTGGTATTCATACACCGCAAATTGGAAATGGATCAAATGATTATCGTATGATGGGATTGTATCCTGGAGACTTTAATAAAGATGGTTCTATTAATACATTATCTGCTACGGCATCATTCAGAGGTTCTGGAAATGATATTACAGATCAGCAGTACAAAGAACTTATGAGTTTTGTAAAGAGTGGATATCCAGTTGTGCTGGGTGATGCTTTGGTGGAGAATAAGGGAAATAAAACTGTTTCTTCAAAAGTGGATAACTCTTCTTATATGTATAAATTTCTGAGTGAAGCTTTAAAATATGACAATGTATTTTTACGTTCAGAACTGGAAAATGGAAACGATCAGATTGTATTTTTGACCATGCTGTCAAAACCATCAATCGAGTTTTCTGAAAATGGTAAACCAGCTGAGGCACCTAGAGATGGTCATAATGCTGGTGAAGCGATTAGGGATGAGTCCGGGAAGAAGCAGATATGCTCTTATAATTACATTTCAGGGGAGATGACATATCGATTTAAGATTGCAGATGAGGCAGCAGTGCTTCCAGCCGGAACCAGGTATGACTGCAGACTCTATTTTGACCTTAACTTCGACGGTAATTTATCTGAATTAGAAGAGCAGGCTTCCTACATGGAAATCAGGGATTCTTCTCAGAATGTTATGAATCGTGTAACAGATGCCAAGGGTAATTCGCATTATGAATTAAAAGCAGGAGAGGAATACACAGTTACTCGTAAGCTTCCTTCGGGATATCACAAGCTGATCACATGGAAACTGGAAATCGTTAATGCTTCGAATCCCAATATCAGAGTATCAGAGACAGGATATTCAAAGCAGACAGGTAATGGAGCAAAGGAAAATATCAATGTGCTGCAGATCGTGCCCAAAACTACACGTTCAGTTGAAGGACAAAAAATAAATAAAAATAATGGTACCTGGGATCTTAAGGCAGACTTAGAGAATAGTAACAGTAAGTTATATAGTTATGTAAATAATCTTGAGGATTTTAATATCAAAGTTACCCGGGCAACAGTAGATGAGTTCTCTACTGACAGAGCAACGGCAGATAATTATCTTCAGAATAAACAGATGGTAATTATTGGATTTGATGATGTATATCAGAATATTAAGAAAGATGGAGTGGATGCTCTGCTCGAATATATTAAAGCCGGAAAGAGTGTAATCTTTTCTCATGATACCACTTCGTTTTTTAATTATAATTATGATAAAGATCATAATTATGTTTTAGGAACTGGTAATGATAATGCTCTTTATAATCAATGGATGCGCGCAAATGGAATAAACTGGGGCGTTGAGATGAATACAGTCCTCAGAGAGGTCGTTGGTATGGACCGTTATGGAATAACCAATAAATCTACTTTTACTGGGTCATCAGAGACGGTTTCTGATCTGTTGAAAAAGGGAACGGATCTGACTGATGGAAACGAAGTTTCATTTGGGGATCTTATGAAGCTTGCCGGAGATGTGGCATATCAAAGTGATAGTGCAGGTAAATCCAGTTACAAGCAGACTCAGGGATATACCAATATTCAGCTTGAATCAACTACAATTACAAATCAAAAGAACATTGTTACTACTGCAACCAAGGTAAACGATGGTGCTATTACCCAGTATCCGTATGTATTAGATGACATATCGATTGCCGAGACACATGGTCAGTATTATCAGCTGGCACTGGAGCAGGATAAAGACAACGATGGAAGTAATGATATTGTGGTCTGGTATTGCCTGGCTGGAAAAAAATATGACGAATCTCCAAATGATGTACGCAATAACTATTATTTCTACAGTAAGGGAAATGTAATCTACACAGGTGCCGGACATAATCCGGTAACCAGTGATGATGAGATTAAGCTGTTTGTCAATGCGATAGTTGCAGCAGCTAATGTTGCAGCAGTTGAGCCGGAGGTTAATTTTGTCAAGTCATTGAATACTTCGGCTGAGACAGAGTCCGTTCGTTATTATATGACAGATCAGGCAAACTGGACCGCAGGTTCTGACGAAGGCAATGTCCTGAACAAAGATGAAGAACTTTATTTCAATGTAAAAGACTACAATATGGTCAGCGCAGATCTGACCTCCAACAACGCGGTTAACATGACAGTAGATTTCTACATTGACAGTGAAAAGGGTGAAGTTATTCAAAACTGCCCGGGGTCAATGGCGAATAAGAAAGTAGTTTCCTTAAACAGTGCAATAGCTGAGCTGCTTCCAAGTGGAAGTGAGAATACAGTAAAGCTTGGAGAAGACGGAACCTTCCATCTGACCTCCAACAATGCCTATGGCTTTAAGATACGAGACATAGAACAGTATCTTAAAAAGGCCGATACTTCATACAACGAAAACTGTACCGTATATGTAAAAGTTACAAGTACAGTAAACCTGTATGGAAAATCAATCGTCAATCATTCATGGGCATCCATCGACTTAAAACATCGTCAGCTTTTCGACCTTGACTAGGGGACGGTGTTTCTGGCTTTTTTAGTGTCCCCCTGGCAGTTATATCCCTCTTGTATCAACATGATGCAGGAGGGATTTTTTTGTATAATTGGAAATTACTCTGTAATGTTCCTATTATACAAAAAATAGAAAAATGCCATTTAATTAAATAATTTGTCGAACGATTTTACTTGTCTTATAAGTACAAACTGTGCTAATATCTAATATATCATTGATCAAGTCATAGATTAATTCTAAATCCAATTCCGAAATATAATCCCATAGAAACTCCAAATTAATACAAATTATCAAATTTAATATAAACGGTTGTTTGTTGTTCACCAGTAATATTCCGCAAGGTATTTTGCCATTGATATGGCAAAATTTCAAGATATAGTTAAGGAGACCAGATTATGCCAAGACAAGCCAGAAAAGTCAGTGAATTGAATATCTATCATGTGATTTTGCGTGGTATCAACCGACAGATTATTTTTGAGGAAGATAATGATTATTTGCAGTTTATCAGTATATTAAAATACTATAAAAATAGATGTGATTTCAAAATATATGCATATTGTCTGATGAATAATCATATACATTTGTTGATTGAGCATTCAAGTACAAATATGGAAACAATAATGAAGAAAATAGAGGTTAAGTTTGTTCGGTGGTATAATACGAAATATCAGCGAGTAGGTCACTTGTTTCAGGATAGATATAAAAGCGAACCAATCAATGATATGAGATATTTTTTGACCGTATTCCGATATATTAATCAAAATCCTTTTCATGCAGGGTTAGAAAGTGTTATAGGGACATACCCATGGAGTAGTTATCAGGAATATCTTGCACTGGATGATTCATTTATTGATATCAATAAAGTGATTAAATTGTTTGCAGATAGTGAAGAATGTATAAACTTTCTTTCTACCGATTCAAATATTAAATGTATGGAAGGATATCCTCAATCTGGCATTTCTGACAAAGATGCCTTGCAGATGATTCGAGAAAGAACAGGATGTGATTCAACAGCAGATTTTCAATGTCTGGAATTATTTGCCAGAAATAAGTATTTGAAAATGTTGCACCAGTCAGGCATTACGATACGTCAACTCAATCGATTAACAGGGATTTCGCGAACATCTATAGAAAAGGCGATAAAAAGTGAATAAAGTAAAAGACGGATTTGTGTTCATTTGAGGCACAAGATCCGTCTTTTTAAATTTCAAGATATATTTGTTTAATTATGAGCCACCGGGGACACTAAAAAAGCCTAAAACACCGTCCCCTATTTATTCTCATTCGTTTATAAGAGATTTCTCTTGTAACGGATGAGAATTTTTTTTATCATATTTTCTTTTAATACTTCTTTATAATTACAGATTTTGATTTTTTCCGAAGCAGTTTTTTATAAGCTGTATATTTTCTTTTGGGAACGCGTACTGTCATTCGGGATACGGACTGGTCGATCCGGGAAGAAACCCTTTTCAGTTTCAGGCTTTTGATCGTGATCGTACATCCCTTTTTCACACCGCGGAATGCACCTGGATTGATCTGAGTTAGCCCGGTACCAATAGTAACTTTCTTTAGTTTTTTACATTTGTAGAATGCATTTTTACCGATTACACTGACATTGTGTCCGATAGAAACCGTGGTCAGTCGTGATTTTTTTTTGAATGCGTTGGCCCATATACTGGTAACCCGATAAGTAACGCCATTGTAACGGACCGTTGAAGGAATACTGATTTTGGTAACTCGGCTGTTGGTCGTTCCATAGCATGTAACAACCTGATTGGCAGTGACACGATATTTCAGGTTCCCAACACGGAAACAGGTATTTACACGAGCGCTGGCCGGCGGCGCCGGAGT
>OLVW01001054.1_pt1 | contig 25253 bp, 19 predicted proteins | sample 1673301 | NCBI WGS metagenome assembly OLVW01 (sample SAMEA3178941, study PRJEB25190) | human gut metagenome
ACGCCCACCAAATGTTCGCAGCTCAGAGGCTATGTCCTCTGGGCTGTTTTGTTTTATGTCGCCAAATCAGCTGGCAGCTCCAACCGCCCAACTGGCCAAAAGCCGACCATCTACTTGCCGATCTATCCATCGGTATAACCAATCAGTCCGCACCGCAACTTCTCAGCAAAACGCCGCGATGTCTGCGTCCTGCGGTATCCTTGAGCCACTTGCACCTGCAGCACCAAGGAGCCGCCATGCGCACCGAGCTCGATGTCCCCTTTTCGCACAAAGAAGAAGCCAAGGCGCTGGGCGCCAAATGGGACCGGACCAAGAAGATCTGGTATGTACCCAGCGGCGTCAACCCCGAGCCCTTTGCCGAGTGGCTGCCCGGTGTTGACCGATCCGACCCCTCAGCGCCGTATATATATCTAGTACTGGGCAAGCGCGAGTGCTGGAAGTGTCACAAAGAGACCTCGGTCGCGGCCTTCGGCATTCCCTATCGAACCGATAACGACGAGAGCATCGCCATCGCGCACGCGCCCAACGAAGCCGGGTACATTGCCATCGACACGGCCAACGCCAACGCACTCGCCATCGTGCCCGCTCTTGGCTGCGTACCGGGCGAGATCCGCGACTACCTTCATAAGCGCTGCGGCTACAAGCCCGTAGGCGCGCGAGCCTCCAAAGCCCCGTCGCTCGGCAACACGTGCACCAGTTGCGACGCGCTGCAAGGCAGCCGCTATCTGTTCGAGGAGCCCTCGTCCCCGTTTGCCCTCACTGCCATCAACAAGCTGCCGGCACTGGAGTTTATACGCGTCGAAGTTGCCGGCGTCTTTGGCGTCCCGGCCACGCGTACCGACTTTGACCAGGCGCTCTTTACCTGGGCACGCGACCATCACGCCGAGTTCCACAAGCAACTCGGTGAGGGGATTTATTTGTAGAGGCAAAAGACACTCACAGCCAACTCCTCCGCATCACCTATCCCTCGTCGCCGGCGTCGTACACGATATCGAGGCCACAAACAGGGCATTTCTCCGGATACACCGGCATATGAACGCCCGTACGGTTCCTCACTTCGTCGCTGAACCTGTCACGTGCATCGATGAACCGAATGTCGAGACACGGTATTTGCGAGCCGCAGCAAGGGCAGGCGACGACAAACGACCCGCAATCAACTTCTACGCCCGGAAACATATTGTTGTCTATAAGGGCACACGGCAGTTTTCCGTACTTCCCCATCGCAATATCGCCTCGCCAGCTCATACACGCTCCCCTCTCGCTATACAAATCAGGAAGAGCATGCACCGGCGGGCGTGCGCGAGATTGCATCGCCACGCGATCCGATCAAACAACACGATCGTCAAAGAATGCCAAAGCCAAATACGCTAATACGGCAGAAGCCCCGCCTTTTCACGCTTCTTTTCCGAGCGATCGAACTCAATGCGATGGGCCTCAAGAAACACCGTATTGGGTCGCCACTGACGCTCATTCGGCTGCCTTAGCGTCGCACCCGCAAAGGAAGCGTAGCCGGTCTTATCCAGCAGGTACGATCCGCACAGCCGATATTCGCCGCAAACAGGCTCAAACGAAATCAGGTGAGCATCAAATAGGGAATGAAGATCGCGTCGAAGCAGAATGCCGTTGCTGGCAACCTGCGATTTGGGTCCCGAGTAATTCTCGATATGTGCAGCCTCCAGAGCTTCGCTGACGCCGCAGTCCGACACCGCGCAACGGCCGTCATAGGCGGCAACGAGCTGCTTGCGGAACCATTGCTGCCCCAATCGCTCGCGCCTTAACGCATAGCGGACCTTTTCGTCGTCGGTCGCACCCTGTCCGGCAAACTCAATATCGACGGGCATGTGCTTCAGATAACTCATGTCGGGTGCAAAACGAGGGTCCGGTCCGCCTTTATGAACAGGACCGTGCAGAACAAACCATCCGTTTTCGGGCTCAAACCGTTCAACAAACGCAAGGCCGAGCACCTTGTAGCCCACCTCGGTTGCAAATATGACTCCGACTGGAACGCCACATTCCATGCAGTTGAGCATTTTACGGTTGTAATTCTGGTCTCGAAAACCAACGGTACCCGGCGCTTGAACCGAGTACTTAATGACCCACGTACCATCGTCCAAATAGAGCGGAGGCACATCGGTGTAGAAGCTCTTTTTAGAGTTATGGACCGAAAGCGCAAAGATCTTATTGGGATCTTGCTTCACCCGATCCTGGCCCGGCCAGAAGATCCCTGAATCCCGCGTTACGGGAAAGAAGTCCGAGCCAATTCTCAAACGATACTGATACTGAGGGCTATCTTCCTTGGTGTGGTGCGGAAGGCTGGTCCAAACGCCGCCGCGCTGTTCCTCACCCAGAAACCACTCCCATGCCTCAACGTATTCGGAAGGCACGAGACTGCAGGCGCGGTCATAGCTTGGTCCATCCATCAACGGAACAGCAAGGTCAATGTCGTTCATCGCCAGCACCTACAACCATACGAACGCGAGCCATGCCCCTCAATAATATGGCCGAGAGTCAATTATTACGAGATCTCATTCCGCGATCGGCACATCGTTGATGCTCTCGGTTTGCCGCTGGCGCGCTTGTACCCCGCTACCCCACTTCCCTGTATACTGATGTAGCACGTGTTTCATCCGGGCTTGTTGGACCGGGTCGTTCATGGGAGGGCCTTATGGCTGCTTCGAATCCGCCTAAGGGGAGCGTTTCTTCTTCGTCCATCAAGCCGGTTACGCGCAAGGCCGTGCGCTGCCAGCGCGAGGTCGCCTGGCTTATCACGCAGGCGGCGGGCAGGCTTGTGGCGACCACCCAGGACGTCAATGCGCCTACGCCGAGCTTTGTGTTAGCGGCGGCGCTGGATTTTGCGCGCCAATTGGAGCTTGCCGCACAGGATACCAGCGGCCACCTCGACTACCAGAATGTTATGGCGCCCGACCTGCAAACGTTCTGCCACATGGCCAAGTTGCCCGCCGCGCCCAATACGCTTTCGGACGCAGGCTACATGTTTACGCTCTCGGGCGCGGACCTTATCCGCGACATCTATGCATACTGCAGCGAGCTCGCCGAGCGCCACGTCTTTGACGCGGCAGAAGTCAAACCGGGAAATGTCATCAAGCTGGTTCTTAGGCTGTTCTTGATGGACGGGTTCGGGGCCATGCCGGCGTAAGCCGAGTCTTTAGCATCACCGTCGACTGGGCAACGACCGCTTTACCTTAATGGACGCCAATCGAGAGTCGATTATTGGGTCGCCTCGTCCACTAACGCATCTATCCCACGCGCTCCGACAGTCGATACTTGCGGTTGCGGCTCGTCGCCGGCGCCGTGGGCTCAAGCTCGCCTTGAGCAATGAGCGCGTTGACGCGCGACCTAACCTGGGAAATTGTGAGCCCTGTGTGCTCTGCCAGCTCGCGCGTCCCCAGCTCGCCGTAGTGTTTGAGTGCCGTCACAATTAAGCCCCCGCCATGATCGACCGGCTCGATCTTTGAACGGTAAAGTACGACCTTGAACCGATCGAATCCCGGGCAGAACAGGGGCTCGGCCAGACCATGCGCGCGCATGGCATCGATCATCATCGGGATGCCCGAGCCATTGCCCTCAGCCGGCGAACCTGCGCCATCCGTCAGCGGGACAATCGACATGAGCTTCACAAGCGTCGCGTTACGGCATCGGGAGCTGCCGTCAAACAAGTTCTCGCGAGTCTTTCCCCCGTAAAGGCCGCCAGGATTCGTCACCTCGACACGATCGTCAAAGACGTCGACGGCAATCGATTGTCCACAGAACCGATCCCCGTATTCTCGATGGATTACGGCGTTGGCGATTGCCTCGCGCAGAACCTCCTCGGGAATCTCAAGCGAGTCGACACGCGAGACGCCTTGGACGGTCGAGGTTCGCCGCAAATTCTTGGCGACGGCTGCGACGGCATCCGAGATCATTTCGCCCAACGTTCCCTCACAGATTGTGCGGTCCATGAACCTCAGCGACCCCGCCATGCCCTTCTGAGTTCCCGCATGGACAGCCACGTCAATGAAGAGTTTGGGATAGAACTGCTGAGGGTAGGTGCCCACAACTAGGAGTCCAGCCTTGGTGACATTGCCCTGGGAATCAAGGATATTTAGGCGCTCCAGCTTCGTTTGTTTGTCCGGCGCGCCGCGCATTGCCCGGGGCGTCAACGAGAAAGCCCGATCTATCGTACGGTCGACCAGCGTCTCGTCGAGATTGTCCGCGCCCGCACCCGCCACCGCGTCCCGATCGCTCGGAGTCGCTCGACCGTATGACGCCAATGTGAGCACCTCGGTCGATGAAAGCGGCACATCTTTGTCATCGATGCGCTTGTAGCTGCCGCCCTGGGCGCCCCGCTCTATGACATAGCAGGGCTTGCTCGACGGATCGAGCTCCTCAATCGTAATGACGAGAACGATGACGCCCTGAAGCTCCACTCGCTCGATCGTGTATTTAGGCGGATTGGCCAGCTTTCCTCGACCGCCCGCATCACCCATGCCTGACACAAACTGGTTGAGCACTTTCTCGGTCTCGAAGTTCTCAACCGGGACAAAACCTGCGCGCTCACTCACTCCGAGCACGATGATTCCGCCGGCAGTGTTCGCGAATGCGCTCACCGTTTCCCACACGTCGCGGGAAAGCGTCGTGGCGCTCTCCTTGACCTCGACGTTAAGATCGTCCGAGCCCATGCGCCTTAAAGACTCGAGCAGACCGGTCAGTTCGTTTTCGTTCATCTGCACGTCCTTTCGCTTGGTTCTGCGAAGAATGCCGCGAATGGATTTCCTTCGTCTCTCAGTTATCTCTCGTAATTATCTCTCATCTATCTCTCTATCTCTCGGCTTAGAGATAAGAGATAGATAGAGATGGAATGTCTACCATTTGCTTCATTTATACATATTTTTGCTGGTAGAACAATTGGTATTGAGACAATACCATGATTGCCTGTCTCTTTGCTGCTCAGTTATCTCTCATATTTTTCTCTCATCTTCCTGTCATCTCTCATATTAGAGACGAATGAGGGACGAGAGATACGCGAGTGATGGACGAGCGAGGATTTTCGGACGGTCGGATATCGAGAGTGGATATTTGGACGGTTTTTGGGGCTTTTGCGGCAAATTCCGTCCAAATATCCACTCTCGTTCGATAGGTATCCGGAAATCCTCGCTCGTCCGTCCGAATATCCACTCTCGTTTGGCGAGTGTCCAATTTTCCACGCTCGTGCGGCGGGCACGCGAGCCCTTCGCCCAATCCGCTGGCATCGTCTCCAGTTCGCCGCAGGGTCGCGGCCCCATATGGGTATACTCTCGAGGATTCGACTCGATTCGCCCCCGCTGGGGCGTCAAAGGAGACTGCATATGCCCACCACCTCAACCGACCCGCGCGCCGCAGCCGCTGCACTGCTGGTGCCCGGCACTACCTGCCACGGCTTTGCCGTCGAGCGCCGCGAGACCGTGCCCGAGCTCGACTCGGACGCTTACGTGCTGCGACACACTGCCTCGGGCGCTCGTCTGCTGTACCTGGCGTGCGACGACGAAAACAAGGCCTTTGCCATTGGCTTTAAGACGCCGCCGGCCGATTCCACCGGCGTGTTCCATATTCTTGAGCACTCGGTGCTGTGCGGATCGGCCAAGTTTCCCGTCAAGGAGCCGTTTGTCGACCTGATCAAGAGCTCCATGCAGACGTTCCTCAACGCCATGACCTACCCCGACAAGACCATCTACCCCGTTGCCACCACCAACGAGCAGGATCTGTATAACCTGATGGACGTGTACCTGGACGCGGTGTTCAACCCGGCCATCTATACCAAGCCCACCATTTTTGAGCAGGAGGGCTGGCACTACGAACTGGACCTGCCGGAGGACGACGGCGACAGCAGCGCCGAGAGCCTGCACGAGGGCACGCTGCGTTATAACGGCGTGGTGTTCAACGAGATGAAGGGCGCGCTGTCCGACCCCATGAGCGTGCTGGACGATGCCGTCAACGCCGCGCTCTATCCCGACACCGCCTATGCGCACGAGAGCGGCGGCGACCCGCGCGCGATTCCCGCGCTCACCTACGAGCAGTTCCTGGACACGCACGCGCGACACTACAATCCCTCCAACTCCTACATCACGCTCTACGGCGACCTGGACGTGGACCGCGCACTGGCCTTTTTGGACGAGCGCTATCTGTCGCAGCCGAGTGCCGCGAGCCGCCGCATGGACGCTGCCGTCGCCGCCGGCGAGGACCCGTCCACGCTGGCGCCCAATCCGCTGGGCGTGCAGGCGCCCGTGACCTGCGAGTACAAGCGCGTCGAGATGGCTACCACGCCCGAGAACGCCCTGGTGGGCCTGGGCCTTGTGCTGGGCAGCGCACTCGACCGCAAGCGCACGATCGCGGCGGATATCCTGTTCGAGGCGCTGCTGGGCTCCAACGAAGCGCCGGTTAAGAAGGCCATTCTGGCCGCCGGCCTGGGCGGCAACGTGGCGAGCTACACCGCGGCCGAGAGCCTGCAGCCCTACGAGCTCATCATGCTGCAAAACGCGCAGCCCGGCGTGGCGCGCGAGCTGCGCCGCGTGTTCCAGGACGCCTGCCGCGACCTATGCGAGCATGGCGTTCCGCGCGAGCGCCTGGAAGCCATCATCAGCAGCAACGAATACGACCTGCGCCAGCGCGACTACGGTATCGCCGACGGCGTGGCCATTGCGTGCGACGCGCTGAGCACCTGGCTCTACGATGACGACGCCGCGACGCTGGCGCTCAAGTACGGCCCGGTGTACGAGGAGCTGCGTGGCGAGCTGGACGGCAGCTATTTTGAGGACCTGCTGCGCGAACTGGTGCTGCAGAACGATCACATGGCACTGGTCGAGCTGGTGCCGGTGGACGCCACCGAGGGTTCGGAGGGTGCCGAGGCCGCCGAGCTGGCAGCCAAGCGGGACGCCATGACCGATGCCGAGCTGGCCGACGTGGTCGAGCGCACGGCAGCACTGCGTGCCGCACAGGAGGCGGAAGACACACCCGAGGCCAAGGCCACACTGCCGCGTCTGCGCGTGTCCGACATTGGCGAGGCGCGCCCCGAGCCGCCGCTGGTCGTGGACACGACCGCGCCCATCCCCTGCCTGCGCCACGGCATCCCCACCAACCGTCTGGCCTACGCCATGCAGTATTTCGACCTGAGCTGCGTCGCGTTTGAGGATCTGCCCTATGTGACGCTGCTCTGCCGCCTGCTCAAGCAGCTGCCCACACGCGAGCATTCGGCCGAGGAGCTCGACAATTTACTTGCCGGCAAACTGGGCTTTTTGAGCTTTACGACCGAGGTCATGACGCAGCCCGAAGTGGACGGCGTGCGCCCCTACTTGCTGGTGAGCGCCGGCGCCCTGTCCGAAAAGATCGACGCGCTGGCGAGCCTACCGCGCGAGGTGTGGTCGAGAACATTGCTGGCGGACGCCGATGCCGACCGCGTGCGCGACGTGCTCACGCAGATTCGTATTGGGCTTGAGCAGGGCTTTATCAACAACGGCCACTCGGCGGCGCTCGGTCGCGCGATGAGCTACAGCTCGCCTTCGGCCGTGGTGCGTGAGCAGCTCTCGGGCGTAGACTTCTACCTGTTCCTGCGCGATTTGCTCGACCACTTTGACGAGCGCCTGGACGGCCTGCGTGCCAAGCTTGCCGAGCTGGCAGGCCGCATCTTTGTGGCCGACGGCTGCCTGGCGAGCTTTACCGGCAGCGATGAGGACTTTAACGCGTACTGGGCCGACGCGGGCGACTTGGGACTGGGAGCTGGCGACGGCGCCGATGCCGGCCGCGACGCGCTCGTGGTGCCGACGCCGTGCGACCGCCACGAGGCTTTTGTCATCCCCAGCGACATCTGCTTTGCCGCGCGTGCGTGCGATCCGCGTCGCCTGGGCATTGACGTGACAGGCGCTTGGGCCGTGGCTGCCAACGCGCTCTCCTACGACTACCTGTGGAACGAGATTCGCGTGAAGGGCGGTGCGTACGGCTGCGGATTCCGCGCAGCCGGCGAGCGTCAGACGGCGTTCTACACCTACCGCGACCCGGCGATCGATCCTTCGATTGAGCGCGTGGAGCGCGCGGGTGCATGGCTTGGCAGCTTTGAGCCCGACGAGGCCGCCTTTGAGGGCTTTATCGTGAGCTGCGTGAGCGGCATGGACGCGCCGGTGAAGCCGTATGCGCTCACCAAGCGGCGCAACACGACCTACCTGGCCGGGCTCGATCCGCACGCGCGCGAGGAGCGTCGCGCCCAGATGCTCGCCGCCACGCCCGGTGAGCTGCGCACACTCGGCGCCGACGTGACGCGCATTGCGGCCGAGTCGCCCACCTGCGTCTTTGGCGGACGCGACGTCATCGCCAAGAGCAACGCCGGCTTCAACGTAGTCGACCTGCTGAGCTAACCACAACAAAGGTAGATTTTTGGGACATGCCTGAAAATCTACCTTTTCTTTTGCCGCAGTCTGTCGGTTTATCTCGATCTGTAACGCCAAGACGGCAATATCGGCTCCAGATGTTACAGATCGAGACGTTTCCGGATGACGCCGGCCCTTTGTCTCAATCTGTAACATCTAGGTCCGATTTTGCCGAGTAACTGTTACAGATCGAGACAAACCGCCGCGAACACCTGCTCTTCGTCAAAACCCACGAAGGTGTCCATGAGCTGCCCCCTTTGCGATGATTTGTGTGGTGGTTTGGGTGTTTGCCCAGATAAAACCTGCCAAAATAAACCTATCCCTTTTTGGCAGGTTTGCTAGAGGAGGTTGGGATGGACAAGGCTGAGTTGCGGCGGACGGCGCTTGCTCGGCGCGATGCAATTGATTTGGATGTGCGGGCGGCGAAGTCTGCCGTTATCTGTGCGCGACTTGTTGAGCTGTTGGATCGCTTGGATGCCGCGGCGCCGCACACCGTTGCCATCTATGCCGCGATGGGTTCCGAGGTCGACCCTGCCGCGTTTGCCGCTGCGGCCGCCGCGCGCGGCTGGCGCGTAGCCTATCCGTGCATGCTCTCGGCAACAGACGCCGCAGCTTGTGGCCAGCGCATGTGCATGCGGGCAGTTGCTGCTGCCGATGCGTCCTCGGCTCCGTTTATCGGCCACCCCACGCGAGCCTTCACGGCCACGGACATCGACAGTAGCCGCTTCCCTATCGTGCCTGTCGAAGCTCTCGACATGATCGTCGTGCCGCTCGTGGCCTTCGACCAAACCGGCGCGCGCCTGGGCTACGGCGGCGGTTGCTATGACCGCTATCTGCCCATGCTCTCGCCCGCATGCCAAATCATCGGCATCGCCTTTGACGAGCAGCGTGTCGACCGCGTTCCCACCGACGCTCACGACCTGCCGCTACCCCACATCATCAGCGCCTAATCGCCGCCACATCAGCCACGGCTACAGCAGTACCATCGCAGCCTAGTGCTCATCGCCGGCGCGGGCCAGGTCGTAGGGCGTGGTCTGGTAGACGTAGTAGTTGAGCCAGTTGGTGTAGAACAGCTGAGCCTGGCTGCGCCAGACGTTGCGCGGCTCGGCGGTGGGGTCGTCACCCGGAAAGTAGTGCGCCGGCACCTGAGGGTTGAGGCCGCGCTTCACGTCGCGCTCGTACTCCAGGCGCAACGTGTCGGTATCGTACTCGGGATGGCCAAAGACAAAGAAGCGATGGCTGTCGGTCGACTTGACGATGTACAGGCCCACCTCGTCGGACACGGCCACGACCTCAAGCTGCGGCTCGGCCTCCACGTCCTCGCGACGCACATCGGTGTTGCGCGAATGTACGGCATAGAAGCGGTCGTCAAAGCCGCGGACCAGCGGGCTTTGCGGCTTCACCAGATAATGCTCGAACACGCCGCTTGCCTTTGCCGGCAGGTCATACTTCTGGATACCGTAATGATGGTAGAGCCCCGCCTGCGCGCCCCAACAAATGTGCAGCGTGGAGTGCACGTGCGTGGTGGACCAATCCATGATCTGGCAGAGCTCGGGCCAGTAGTCGACCTCCTCGAACGGCATCTGCTCCACCGGCGCGCCCGTGATGATCAGGCCGTCGTAGTGGATGTCGCGGATGTCGTCGAACGTGCGATAGAACGTCTCCAGGTGGCCGGCGCTCACGTGCGTGGCCTCGTGCGTTTTCGTGCGCAGCAGGTCCACCTCCACCTGCAGCGGCGTGTTGGAGAGCTTGCGCATGATCTGCGTCTCGGTGGCGATCTTGGTGGGCATGAGGTTGAGGATGAGCACGCGCAGCGGACGGATGTCTTGGTGCAGCGCGCGGTACTCGGTCATGACAAAGATGTTCTCGCTCTCGAGCTGCGCGGCGGCAGGGAGGGCGTCGGGGATGCGAATGGGCATGGATGCTCCTTACGAGTCAGTTGCAGCTATGGTACAACGAGCGGCCCCATCCGCGCGAGCATATCGCCCAGCGATGCCGTCAGCGGCCCAAATCACTCCAAAAGTAGAGATTAAGGCATGCCCAAAAATCTATGGCGCTTTAGCCTAGCAAAGTGGCAGCAGGACGCTACAATGGTTCGACGCGAAAAACTCGGCCGAAAGGATACATATATGTACCAGACGCGTAAGATCGGTGTGGTCGGCCAGGGCCACGTAGGAGCACATGTCGCCAACAGCCTGCTCATGCAGGGCATTGCCGATGAGCTGTACCTGTGCGATATCAACGAGGCCAAGGTGACGTCCGAGGTCCAGGACCTGCGCGACTCCCTTTCGTTTGTCCCGTACAACACCAAGATCGTCAACTGCTACGACCACTACGAGGAGCTTGCCTGCTGCGACGTCATTGTCAACGCCGCCGGCAAGGTCGCGCTGGCCGCCGGCAACCGCGACGGCGAGCTGTTCTTTACCACCGACGCCGCCCGCACCTTTGCCAAGCGCATCGTCGACGCCGGCTTTGACGGCATCTTCGTGAGCATCTCCAACCCCTGCGACGTCGTGTGCACCGAGCTGTGGCACCTGACCGGCTACGATCCCAAGAAGATCATCGGCTCGGGCTGCGGCCTGGACTCCGCCCGCCTGCGCACCGAGATCTCCAAGAAGGTCGGCGTGAGCCCCAAGTCCATCGACGCCTACATGATCGGCGAGCACGGCTTTAGCCAGCTTGCCGCCTTTAAGGCCGCAACCATCGCCGGCAAGAGCCTCAACGAACTTCAGGCCGAGAACCCTGACAAGTACGCCTTCGACCACATGGAGGTCGAGGAGCTTGCACGCAAGGGCGGCTACGTAACCTACCAGGGCAAGCAGTGCACCGAGTACGCCGTCGCCAACTCCGCCGCGCGCGTCTGCGCTGCCGTGCTGCACAACGAGCACGCCGTGCTTTCGGCCTCTACGCTTATGACCGGCCAGTATGGCGAGGAGGGCATCTTCACCTCCCTGCCGTGCGTGATCGGTGCCGAGGGCGTCGAGGAGGTCTACACGCTCGACCTGTCCGAGTACGAGCTCGAGGGCTTCCACAAGAGCTGCCAGCACATCCGCGACAACATCGCCCAGCTCGACTGGTGGGATGCCGAGGCCTACGACGCCAAGTAAGCGTTGGTTGCCGCGACACCTCGCGAATCTAAGCGCGATGCCAAGCGGGCTGCGCCGGAAATCTCCGGCGCAGCCCGCTTTTTTGACTCACGCAGCGCCCTTGTGAATCAAAGGTGAATGGTTTTCCCGGTACCTAGTACTGCTCGATGCCCATGTAGCGACGAATCTCGGGGCTGTGGTCGAACACCTTGCCGCGGGCGGCACGCAGCTCGCAGCTCATCGCGTAGAAGAAGATCGGCTCCAGGTACGAACGCACGCTGGCAGGCACTTCACCCACGCCGTACTCGAGCGCATCGAGCACCATGACTGTATCGGTGTGCGTGTTGAGGAACGCAAGAGCGCGCTCCTCCATGGGGCGGCACTCGCCCGATCCGAGCTGCACAAAGTAGAACACGCCGGGCTCGGTGGCTTCGAACGGGCCATGGAAGTACTCGCCGGAGTGGATGTAGCAGCAGTGCTGCCACTGCATCTCCATGAGCGAGCAGATCGCCATGGCATAGGTCTGGCTAAAGTTGGGGCCGGAGCCCAGGATATAGAAGAACTTGTGCTGCTGGCAGAGCTCGGCAAAGCGGGCGCCCAGCTCGGCGTTGACCTTCTCACGGGCGGCGGGCAGCAGCGCATCCATCTGCTTGAGGCCCTCATACATGTCGGCGAGCGCCTCGTAGCCTTCCTGCTGGTCGAGCAACTCGGCGGCGATCAGAGCGCCGATGCCCTGCGGCACCTCAGCCTGCGACACACCCTCACCCCACGGATAGACCCAGGTAGTCCACTTGCCGTTGTCGATCTTTGAGCCCTCGCAGTCGGTAAGGGCAATGACCTCGGCACCGGCGGCCAGCGCCATCTCGCAGCCGTCGACGACCTCCTGCGTGTTGCCGCTGTGGCTGCAGGCGATGACGAGCGACTTCTCGCCAAGACTCTTGGGAGCCATCAGGCAAAACTCGCGCGCCGTGTAGACCGTCGAGGTAAACGTGGTGGCCTCACGCTTGAGCAGTTCGTTGGCCGGCATCAGGTCGATCATCGAACCGCCACAAGCGATCCAAAAGACGTTCTCGATCTTGCCCTTGCGCTCGATGATTTCCTGAACCAGATCGTGTGCGTTCATGCTGATGCTCCTCCTTGTGGGGCGGCTTTGAACGACGACAGCTCGTACCTGCTGTCGTTCTATGTTGTTCTATATATACCACGCAAGCAGCCACGGTGGAAGCCATTGCAGTAAATTTGTTCCATGTTGTTCTATTCGTGAACGTTAGATGTCGAACACGTAGCGCGAGCCCACGATCTTTTGACGACCGAGCAGCAGGGGCCGCTCGTCCTCATCGGTAAAGTACGCCTCCATATAAAAGAGCGGCTCGCCGACCGGCACCTCCAACAACGGGGCCACCTGAGCATCGGCAAGCGCAATCTCCACGGTACAGGGGTCGGACTTGAGCGGCACGTGGCCCGAGTGCTCGGCAACGAGCGCAAAGATGGAATTGTCCGCGAGGTCTTCGTCGCGCATCGTTTGTAGATACGGGTGGTCGGCCAGCACAAAGGCGTTGTTCTCGAGCATGACGGGCACGCCGTCTGCCGTGCGCACACGCTCGACCACGATGAGCTCGCAGCCGGGTTCCACCCCAAAAAACGCCGCGTCCTCGCGCGTCGCCGCAACCACCGTGCGCGACACCAGGCGTGCTCCGGCCACCATGTCGTTGGCAGCGCAACCCTCGGAAAAGCTCTGAACGTCACCCTTCTGGACAATCTTGCGCTTGAGCTTGGGCGCGCACACGAACGTGCCCCTCCCCTGCTGGCGGTTGAGATACCCCGCGCGCGACAGCTCCTCGATGGCGCGGCGCACGGTGACGCGTCCCACACCATAGGACTTAGCGAGCTCCATCTCGGAAGGAATGCGCGAGCCGGATGCGTACACGCCACGCGCGATCTCGCCCTTTAGGTCGTCCATAACCTGCTGGTACAGCGGAACGGCGGATACCTCAGTGCGCTCGGTTTTATCGTCGAATGCCATCGTTACGCTCCATCCCGTGCATGCTCGGACTCAAACTCTTCAATCGCCGCCATAAACTGCTCGCCAAAGGCGTCGGCCTTTTTCTCGCCAATGCCGTTGACCTGGATAAGCTCGTCGCGCGTCTGTGGACGCAGGCGGCACAGACCGCGCAGGGCCTTGTCGGAAAAGACCATATACGGCGCCATCTCCAGCTCGGTCGAGATCTCCTTGCGCAGGGCACGCAGGCGCTCGAACAACTCGGCATCGTCGCCCACGCGTGGGCGCTGATCCAGCTCGGCCTCCTCGCGCAGCAGATCGACGGCGCGGCGGGCGCGGGCCGAGGCCTTGCGCTTGGACGCGCGACGCTTAACGGTAAAGGCAAACGCCTCATCCTCGACCTCGACGGCACGCGGACCCAGCCCCACGACCGGGTACTGCCCCTGCGAGGTGGCCAGATAACCGCGGCCGCACAGCTGGCCGATGATGTCCTTGATGCGCCCGACCGATTCGCTCGACAGCTCACCGTAGCCGCGGTCCTCGTCCAGATGCATCTGGCGAATGCGCTCGGTGTTGCCGCCGTGGAGCACATCGGCGATGAGCGACTTGCCAAAGCGCATGGGACGCGTGGCCACATAGCGCACGGCAGCGCGGGCCATATCGGTGACGTCCTCGACCTCGAACTGCGTGAGGCAGTTGCTGCAGTTGCCGCAGCTCTCGACGTCGTCCGTGGCGGTGCCGCCCGTACTGGCCGCGGCATGCTCGGCCGCGGCCTCGTCGCCAAAGTAGCGCAGCATGTATTCGCGCAGGCAGCCGGTGGTATTGCAGTAGCCCTCCATCTGGCTGAGCAGACGATATCGATTCTGGAGCGCCCACGCGCGCTGCTCGTCGTCGAGCGCCTCATCGGCAGCATCGCCGCGGTCGATCAGAAAGCGGCGCATGCGAAAATCGTTGCCGTTCCACAGCAAGTAGCAGCTGGCCGGGTCGCCATCGCGGCCGGCGCGGCCCGCCTCCTGGTAGTAGGCTTCGATGCTCTCGGGCACGTTGTTGTGGATCACGTAGCGCACGTTGGGCTTGTCGATGCCCATGCCAAAGGCGTTGGTGGCAACCATCACCTGGATATCGTCGTCGATAAAGGCGCGCTGGCTTTGGCGACGGGCGTCGTTGCCCATGCCGGCATGGTAGCGGCCAACGCGAATGCCGCTGGGGCCCAGTGCCTCGGCAAGCTCGCCCGCCAGCGCATCAACTGTCTTGCGGGTCGAACAATACACGATGCCGCTCTCGCTCGAATGCGCGATCACGTAGTCGCGCACCCAGGCAGTCTTGGCCTTGTCGCCCATCTCCTCGCAACCAAAGTAGAGGTTCTTGCGATCGAAGCCCGTCACTACCGTCGCGGGGTTTAGCAGACCGAGCATCTGCTGAATGTCCACGCGCACGCGCTCAGTCGCCGTCGCCGTAAAGGCCGCCACAATGGGGCGCTGCGGCAGGGAATCGATGAACTCGCGAATCTGCAGGTAAGCGGGGCGGAAATCCTGGCCCCATTGGCTTACGCAGTGAGCCTCGTCAATGGCCACGAGCGGCACGCCAATGCCGCCGTCCGCCGCGGCCTCCTGCGCAAAGGCTAAAAAGCGCGGCTCGAGCAGGCGCTCGGGCGCCACGTACATAAGCTGGTAGCGGCCCTCGCGCGCCCGCTTGAGCACGGTGTTTTGCTGGGCCGGAGTAAGGCTGGAGTTGAGATAGCTGGGTCGTGCACCCGCCGCGAGCAATGCGCGGGTCTGATCCTCCATAAGCGACAGCAGCGGACTCACCACAAAGGTAATGCCGGGCAGCATGAGCGCGGGTACCTGGTAGCAAATGGACTTGCCGGCGCCCGTGGGCATCACGCCCAGCGCATCGCGACCGGCAAGAATCGCATCGACCATGCGGTCCTGTCCCGGGCGAAACGAGGTGTAGCCAAAATAGGCGCCGAGCGTGTCGAGCGCCATCTGCTGCATGTTATCGGTCATGGTTTCCTAACGTCCAAGTCATCTGCCGCCGATTATACGCCGCCACGCGGACCGGCGTCGCCCGGCTGCCGGCCACGGGCAATAGGATCCAAGGCGGACGAGCGTGGATTTTCGGACACTTTCCGGATGAGCGTGGATAATCTCCCACTTTGAGGCCGTCACCGAGCCAAAAACGGGAGATTATCCACGCTCATTCTGCAGATTGCCGCTTAGGGACGTTTGCAGCGTCGACCGGTTCGCCGTTCGTCAGAACGGCGGAACCAGCCCTACATGACCATAACGTAGCGGCTGCCCACGTAGTACTGCTTACCCATCAGGACCGGCTCTCCATTGGGACCGGTAAAGCTGGCACGCAGGTTGAGCAGCGGATCGTGCGGAGCAATGCCCAACTCGGCCGCCTGCTCGGTATTGGCACGAACGGCCTCGACCGTGCGGTAGCCAACCGAGACAATCGGGATTCCGCCAACACGCTCGACCTCGGCAAAAATCGACTTGTCCTCAAGATCGGCCGTCAACAGCTCGCGGTAGGCATCAAACGGCACAAAGATGTTCTCCTCAAAGATGGGCTCGCCGTCGGCCGTACGCACGCGCTTGATATGCAGCAGCAGCGCATCCTTCTGCAGGCCAAAGAACTCCATCTCGTTTTGGCGCGCCGGCACAATCTGGCGATCGATCACGTGCGCACCGGCCTTCATGCCATTGCCGGCACACAGCGCGGTAAACGTCTGCAACGTCGAGGCGTGAAACTGGCGATTGATGTGCGGCGTGGAGACAAAGGTGCCACGGCCCTGCTGCTTAACCAGGTAGCCATCGGAGCACAGCTCCTCGACGGCGCGGCGCACCGTAATGCGGCTCACGTCGTACTGCTCGGCTAGCTCAAGCTCGGACGGAATACGCTCCTTGGGTGCATAAACACCTTTCTCGATCGCATCCTTGATTTCGTCGTAAATCTGCTGGTAAAGCGGTGCATTTTTGGGCGCAGGCATATCTGATCACTCTTATCGAAATATCGAAATAACTAATACGTATATAACGTCTAGTTTCATGTTACCTCATATTGATAAAACGATATACCCTACCTACCAAAAAGGGACAGGTTTAATTTGGTAGGTTTTATCTGGGCAAACGAAAGCCCCTCGAATGCAACGGGGCTTTCGAGGGGCTCAAGCAGACAGGATTGCGCCGGGCCGGCAAGACGCCAAAACCCTACTTCCCGTCGTCCTGCTGCAGGCTGTCCTGCTCGCTGAGGTGCGCCTGCCTGCTGGCCATGCGCGCGGGCTTGTCGGGATCGGGCACGGCCGTGGGCATGGGCTCGTCGACATGACCGCCCCACCAGCCGCCCACAAAGTTGAGTGTATGGAACACGTTGATCACGGCGCCGGGATCAATGTCGCACACCAGCTTGATAATGTCCTGGCTCTCGTAGGTCGAGACAACGGTGTGCAGCAGGTACATCTTTTCGCGGCTGTATCCGCCGATGACCTCGGCGCAGCTAATGCCGTGCTGAAAATGGTCAACATAGGCGGTCATGACCTCATCTGCCCTGCGCGTCGTGATCTGCAGCGTCACGCGGTCGTAGCGGCGATAGAAGCTGTCGATGGCCTTGGTCGAAATAAACTGGAACACGATGGAGTACGCTGCGTTGTCCCAGCCAAACATAAAACCAAAGATCGCCAGGATAAAGCAGTTGAAACCAAAGATGACGCCCCAGATGGTCTTGCCGGTGTGGTTGGAAACCCACAACGCAATAAAGTCGGTGCCACCGGTGGATGCGCCGGACTTGAGCGCGATGGCAGCGCCCAGACCCGAGACCACGCCGCCAAAAATGATGAGCATGATCTTGTCGCCCAAAAACGGCGCAAAGTGAAAGACGTTGAGGAACAGCGACGAGAGCACGACCTGCATCATCGAGAAGATGACGAAGCGCTTGCTAATGCCGCTCCAGCATAGGAGCGCCACGGGGATGTTGAGCGCGAGCATACCGAGCGAGATGTCGATATGAACGCCACCCAGCGAAGTAACGCGATCGAGCAGGACCGCGACGCCGGTGAGACCGCTCGGAAGCAGGTCGGCGGGCTGAATGAACGCCTGGATCAGAAATGTCTGAAGAACGGCGGAAATGGTGACCGCCACGGCAGTAATGGCGCGGCGGACGATGGTGAGGCGGCCGAGCACGAGCACTCGGTCCGTGAGCTGATCGATGGCGTTCGCCACGTAGGCTCCCTTCGAAGGCAGATATAGTTGTGGGGCATGCCGGCGATTGTAGCATGGAGCGACAAGAGGTGCTTTAATTCACCCTCTCTCGACAACCAAAACGGGACCGGCAACCCCACAACCAAAGGCTCAAATTCTAAGTGAGTAGACTTTTCGCGACCTGCCGAGCACAGCCAATAACAACCACCTCTGTGACCTGCGGTTTTACTAAGGCAGAAACGCTTTGTGCTCGGCCTGCGACAAAAAGTCTACTCACTTAGTCTGAGTCGAAGCCAAACGGATCAAAATCGAAACCAAATTGAGCCAGTCCACCGCAAAAAACGTTTGAACCCGTGCTTCTCGCGGCGGATTGACACTACAAAGCGGCCAAAATGTCGGTCAGATTATCAATAACGGCATCGGCTCGCGATTGATCGAGGTTGACGCCCTCGTGCGGACGCAGTGCCAGGACGCGGGCGCCGGAACGTTTGCCAGCCTCGATCCCCAAAGGCGAATCCTCGATAACCAGGCACTCGGCAGGCTCCACCCCCAGCGCCTCCATGGCACGCAGGTAGATCTCGGGGTCGGGCTTAAACGCACTGCACTCGTGACCGCTGATGGTGTAGTCCAGCACATCGGCGATACCGGCAATCTCTACCAGCTCGTCAATGAGCTCACGATAAGACGAGCTCGCGATGGCACACTTCACGCCACGCTCGTGCAGTGCGCGCATCACCGGCTCCGTCTGCTCGTTGAGCAGCTCGGCATACGGAACGGGATGGTCCGGGCTATAGACCTGCTTGTACTCCACGCGCAGACGCTCGCGCAGCTCAACATCGTCGGGCACCAGCGCCTCCCAAATGGCCGGCTCGTTAGACCCCGAAAGATCGGGGATCTCGTCAAAGTGGAACCCCTTCTCCTCCATAAACGCCACGCGACGACGGTTGTAGAACCACTCGGTATCGACCAGCACGCCGTCCATGTCAAACAGCACTGCTTTGATCATACGTATCTCCTTTCGATAGCAAAAAAGGGGACGGGGCGCAAACCCCATCCCCTCTCAATCAACCCGTAAGGTCTACTTACTTGTGATTAGTAGGAAAGCTTCCACATGTAGCGACGCATGGTCAGCGGGTGCTGACGGGCCTCGGCGATCTGGTTGCCGTACTCGCGCATAACGGCGAGGTGCAGCAGCGGGTTGAAGTAGGTGACGACGCTCGCGGGCACGGCGTCAGCCAGGCCGTAGTCCTTGGAGTCGATCAGAGCGACCTTGGCGCCCATGCGCTCAAGGAAGGTGAGGGCGCGGGCGTCCATCGGACGGGTAGCGCCATCGGACATGAAGAAGACGTAGGGCTTACCCTCGGTGGAAACCTCGAACGGGCCGTGGAAGTACTCGCCGGTGTTGTAGGCGGCGGCGTCGATCCACTGCATCTCGGTGAACAGGAAGGCGGCGTGAGAGTAAGCCATCTTCTCGGAGGCACCAGAGGCCATGAAGTAAATCATCTTGTCGTCCTTGAAGTCCTCAGCGAACTTCTTGGCGAGCTTCTTGCAGGACTGAGCAGCGTTCTCGCAGAGATCGAAGACGTTGGTCAGGCCGGTGATCATGTCGTCGTACTTGTCATAGCCCTCGGTCTGCTGAAGGATCTCGAGAGCAAGAGCGATGGCATAGCCGGGCTTCTCGCACTTGGCAGCGAAGTTGGCGTGGAAGCCGTGAACGATGACGTGGTCGGCGTCGACGGTCAGAGCGGAGCCAGCCTTGTTGGTGAGGGAGACGACCGGGCAGTTGTGCTTCTTGGCGGTCTTGTTGGCCTCGACGGTCTCGGGCGTGGAGCCACCGAGGGAGCAGGTGATCACGAAGGTGTGCTCGTTGACCCAGGAAGGCGTGTCGTAGTTGAACTCGTTAGCGGTGAAGATCTGAACGTTCAGCTTGTCCGTGTTGTTGGCCAGGAAGTACTTGGCGGGGTACAGGTCGGACATGGAAGCACCGCAGCCGACGAAGGCGACACTGTGAATCTCGTGGTTGGACAGGACGTCAGCGACGATCTGCTTAGGGAGGTTAAGGTCGATCTCGTACATCTGACACATTCCTTTCGATTTTTGCGGCGCCACATTGCCGGGCGCTCGCAGGGTTACCGTGGTTTGGACCGAGTCGCCGGTCCGTTGAGGATGCGACAAGGGGACTGTCCCATTGTCGCATTTTGGGGATGGAAGCCTGCCTGGGGTATGGGATGCCAGGCAGGCCCCCGGGGGAAAGCGGTTAGGCGCTTGGTCGCGACTAGGCCAGAATGCCGGCCGCGGAGAGGGCGATGCCGCCCACGATGGCGATCACGAGAAGCCAACCGGTGTTGACGTTCTTCTTGATGAGCCAGTACATAAGGCCGGTGAGGCCGAGGGAGATCATCTGGGGCATCATGCCGTCCAGGATGTCCTGGATAACAACGGTGCCCTCAGCGAACTGCAGCGGGGTGGTGGCGCCAATCAGCGTAGCGATCATGCCGCCCACGGACATAAGGCCCACGATGCCGCAGACATACATGAGCTTCTCCATGAGGTCGCCACCCTGAAGCTTGCTCAGATACTCGTGGCCGCCCTGATAGCCCATCTTGGCTGCGAACCAAGTGATCAGCACAGAGGGGACGATGGAGATGAGCATGGCCAGGATCGGGCCCATGATGGAGCCCTGCTGAGCCAGCTGAACGCCCAGGCCAAAAGCGATAACGCGGATGGTACCCTGGAAGAAGGAGTCACCGATGCCGGAAAGCGGACCCATGAGGGAGGTCTTGACCGCGTTGATCGAATCGGGATCGAAGTTCTCGGGATCCTTGGCGTACTCCTCCTCCATGGAGGCGGTGAGGCCCAGGATAAAGGCGCTCGTCTGCGGGGTGCAGTTGTAGAACGCCATGTGACGGTGGTAAGCCTCTTTCTTAGCAGCGAGCTGCTTGGGGTCGGACTCGTCCGGATAGAGGCGGTCGAGCGTGGGAACCATGCCGTAGAGGAAGCCCATGTTCATCTGACGCTCGTAGTTCCAAGAGGCCTGGATGGCCCAGGAGCGCCAGAAGAACTGGCTGACCTTCTTGTTCAGGGACACGTCCTTGGTTGCGGTTGCCATAGTGTGTTCCTCCTTAGTCTTCGTCGTCTTCGAGCGGATCGTAGTCGGAATCGACACCGGCAGCTGCATGGGAACCGTTGAACTTGAAGCCCATGAAGACGACAGCCAGGCACACACCGATCAGAGCGACCGCGATGACGGACAGGTTGAGGTAAGCGGCGAGCAGGAAACCGATGAACAGGAACGGAGTCATACCCTTCTTGATCATCATGGTGAGCAGCAGGGCCAGGCCGTAGGCGGTCATGATCTTGGTCGAAACGTTAAGACCAGTGGACAGCCACTCGGGAACCATGTTGACGATGGCCTGAACCAGGTCGGTGCCAACAAAGACGGCGAGGAAGATCGGCAGGAAGTACATGATGGCGTACAGACCGGAGCCGGCGCAGATGTGCATACGGTAGGCGGTCTTGAACTTTCCGTTATCGATCGCGCTATCTGCCACATGGGTGAGGGCGGCGATGATGGAACGGAACACGATGCCGAGGAGCTGACCCAGGACGGCGACCGGGATGGCGATCGTCATGGCGGTCTCGGCGGAAGCATCGGTCAGGCACGCAAAGGCAGCGGCCACGATGCCGCCCAGGACCATATCGGGCGGAACGGCGGCGCCGACCTGCACCAGGCCCATGGACACGAGCTCGACGGCGGCACCGACGGCAAGGCCGGTGGGCACATCGCCCAGCAGCAGACCGACGAGCGTAGCGCCAACGAGGGGCTGCTCGAAGTTAAGACGACCGAGCAGGCGGGAGTCCCACATGCAGAACACGCCGACGAGGCCGACGAGCACCGCACTGATGAACGTATTCATACCCTTCTCCTTTCAGTCAGGCAAAAGCCTGGTTGATTACAGCTTGGCGTCGATGTCGACGCTCTGATACGTAGGGGTCTGCTGAACATAGAGCTTAATGCCCATGTCGAGCAGCTGGTTGACGTCTGCCTTCTGGGCGGCGTCGAGGAAGACGGAGCTGTCCTTGCCGCCGACCTGGTCGGCACCGTCGTGGTTGGCGGTGGCGCCCAGGTTGATGGCGTCGAGCTTGTAGCCCTGGCAGAACTGCAGCATCTCGGCAGTGTTGCCAAAGACGAACATGACGCGCTCGCCGAGGGTGTTGAGTTTGTCCATCTTGGCGAGGGCACGCTCGACGGTGAAGACGTTCAGACGCACGCCCTGGGGCTTGGCCAGCTTAAGAGCGCCCTTCTTGATGTCATCGTTGGCGGCAGCGTTGTCGACGACGATGATGCGCTCGGCCTGAACCTTGGTGGTCCAGGTAAAGACGACCTGGCCGTGCAGCAGACGGTAGTCAAGACGTGCGAGGACGATCTTGGCGGGACCGGAGCTGTGACGGGACGCCTTGGCCTTCTTGGCGGGAGCCGCGGCAGCCTCGACCGGTGCGTTGGGATTGGTCAGACCGGCGCGGGCCTCGTTGATGAGGGCTGCGAGCTCGGCACCCTTGACGGGGACGGGGCTCATAGCGAGCGTGAGCGCCAGCGGGATGTTGAAACCGCTGACAACCGTGAACTTCGTGCCGTTCTTGGAAAGCTCGACCATGCTGTTGTTGACCGAGCTGCCGAGCATATCGGTCAGCACATAGACAGTGTCGTCCGCGTTGAACGTGGCGATCATGGCGTCCACCTTATTGGTGATGGGCTCCTTGTCGTCACGAGCAAGCGACACGACGTGGACGTTCGACACGTCGCCGAGAACCATCTCGAGCGTGTCTTTGGCGCCTGCGGCCAGGCCGCCATGAGATGCGAGAATGATCTGATTCATCTTGCCTCCTCCTTTTCGTTATGGTCATTATAACGTCTTATACGTTGCTTATATTGCTAATTAGTATAAAGACCGTTCGCGGGTGAAAATCGACCGTTGACGGGTTTAACGTACTCGAAACGTTGGACTGGGTAGGCCGGCGCTAGCTGGATAACCCCAGGTCAGACCCTGCGCGCAATCCCCTATCGCACGAAGTACCAGGGGCTTTCCTGTACGGTGGGTTCCAGCGCAATGCCGGTGCGTTCCTTAAACAGATCCATGTCCTGAGATTTTTCGGTCCACCACGCGTTGGGCTTAAAGGTCATGCTCTCAATGACATGACCGACAAACACACTGTTGCGCAGCTTGGAGAAGTCGGTGTTCATAATCAGAATGGACGCGAGCACCAACACGATGCCCAGGACTTTAATCGCGCCGGCGGGCTCGGCGTAGACACCAATGCCCACCAGTACGGTGACGACCGTCTCGAAAGACATTACGACGGGAACTTTCGATGTCTCGAGCCCCATGGACAGACCCTGCATATATAAGATGTAAGCAACGGCTGTGGGGATGAGTCCAAAGCCAAGGAACAGCAGCAGCAGCTGTGGCGACATTGCCGCGGCGACATCCGGCCACGGAGCCGCGATAGCTGCCATAACCGCACCGCCAAAAACAAAGCCCCAAAACGTGACAGCCAGCGGGTGGACCGTCTTGGTTGCTATTCGGCTAAACACCGCGAGCGACGCACCACAAAGGCCTGCAATCACGCCCGACGTGACGCCCCAAACCGAAAAATGAAAACCGGAAAGGTCGCCATTGGTCACTGCAAGCACGCAGCCTACGATGTTAAAGACAATGGCAACGAGCTTGTTGGGGGTCACGTCCTCGCGATAAAGCACGCGGCCGAGCATGACGCCAAACACCGGCGAGGTGTAGAGCAGCACCGAGGCCGTGGACATGCCCACCTCGCCCATGCACTCGTAATAGCAGGTGTTGGCGGCGGCCAAACCGACGATGCCAACAAGCGCACAAGGAACAAGCTCTTTAGGGCTTGCCTTGAACAGGGCCAGCGGACCCTGAGCCACGGTAGACCCCTCACCCGGACGGCAGCCCATAAACATCAGGACCGGCGCCAAGATAAGCGCTCCGACCAACAAGCGAAAGGCAGCCATGCTCTGGGACGAAACGCCCATGGCCGAGATGCCGTTTACAAAGATTCCGATGGTGCCCCACATAAGCGCGGCAATCAGCACCAGCACATAGCCCAGATTGCTTTTCTTCAACGCAGCCTCCTCGGTATTGTTTCCAATATGTTTCACACTACGTTATAGTCGTTATATACATTTTTCAAGACACAAATCGCCGAACGGAAAAATCTGCTTCCCCACATACTCATTGGGGACGTTCCCAAATGACCAGTCATTTAAGAACGTTCCCAACGTCTAAGGCGCCGCTGGTTGAGCATAAGTCAGACACTATGACCCAATCCAGGGGCACGGAAACGACAGGAGCCCCCGCTCGTGACCGCGGGTCGGGGCTGCGACAATGTTGTTGAAGTGCCAGAGGCGCAGCCGCGCCGCAACGAGGTTGGGAGGCTCCCGTGCCTAGATATTCTACCGCCTTCGGAATGGACGTACACCTCAGGTCCACCACCGTCTGCGCGCTCGACGCGGAGACGGGCGAGGCCGTGACGAGGAGGTTCCGCGGCAACCCCTGGGGCGAGGTCGCGGAGTGGATGTCGGGCTTCCCCGGCCCGTCGCTCGCCGCCTACGAGAGCGGCTACCTCGGCTTCGCCCCGCAGAGGGAGCTCTCCGGGCTCGGCGTCGACTGCGTCGTCGCGGCCGTCTCCAGGGTCCCGAGGTCGGCGGCAGACCTCTCGTCCAAGAACGACCGCAACGACGCGGCCAGGATGGCCAAGGCGATACTGTCGCACGACGTCACCCCGGTATGGGTGCCGTCCCCCGAGATCGAGGGGCTCAGGGACCTCGCCGGGGCCCACGACGCGGCGACCGCGAGGCTCGCGGCGGCGAAGCAGCGGCTCCTGGCGTTCCTGGCCCGCCGTGGCTACGCCTACGGCGGCACGACGCCGGCCGGAAACCCCCGGAGGTACTGGACGTACGACTTCCTCAGGTGGCTCGACAAGGTCCGGCCCGCCGACGACGGCGGCATCCGGGCGCTTGCGGCGCTGAGGAACGAGGTCGAGGCGGCCGCCGAGACGCGCGACGACCTCCTCGCCGAGTACAGGGCCGCCGTCGCGGCGGGCCCCCTCTCGGCGGAGGTCGAGGCGCTCCAGTCGATCAAGGGGTGCGGGTTCGCGCTCGCCGCCGCCTTCGCGTCCGAGGTCGGCGACTTCTCGAGGTTCCGCTCCGGCAGGCAGGTGACGGCCTACTTCGGCCTCGCCCCGAAGCAGAGGTCGAGCGCGGACTCCGTGCGCCTCGGCGGGATCAGCGGGGCCGGCAACGCCCTCGTCAGGAGGTTGGCTGTCGAGGGGTCCTGGAGCTACGTCCAGGCGAGCCACCAACCGAAGCTGATGCCCAAGGGCAGCGGCGTCCCGCTCGAGGTGAGGATGCACGGGAGGAAGGGTTCCGAGCGCCTGCTCCGGCGCCGCGAGGAGATGCTCGCCAGGGGCATGCCCCAGGCGAAGGCGAACGCCGCCACCGCCGCCGAGCTCGTGAGGTGGCTGTGGGCCCTCGGCGCGATGTGCCGGGAGGCAACCG
>OLVW01001062.1_pt1 | contig 25137 bp, 19 predicted proteins | sample 1673301 | NCBI WGS metagenome assembly OLVW01 (sample SAMEA3178941, study PRJEB25190) | human gut metagenome
TCCATTCTTATCAGAGTAAAGATTACAATTTTTTATAACTGTGTTCTTGACATTAAGGACACAAGTGGTTTTTTCAATATGTTGTTGTTAATTTATGGTGTTGGGCTTTCACCATTATGCCAGAAGCCTCGCAAAAAGTAGCTGAAACTGCAGAAATCACCAAAACAGCACCCCAAACCCAGCCATAAAGCCGGAGAAAAGCCAGAAAAAAGTAGCTGAAACTGCAAAAAACCCCAAAACAGCTTCCCAAACCCAGCCATAAAGCCGGAGAAAAGCCGAGAAAAAGTAGCTGAAACTGCAAAAAACCCAAAAACAGCACCCTAAACCCAGCCATAAAGCCGGAGAAAAGCCGAGAAAAAGTAGCTGAAACTGCAGAAATCACCAAAACAGCACCCAAACTCAGCCAAAAAGCCTCATAAAAATGGACTTATAGACATGTATTGATGGCTTAGTCGAGAATTAACTACTGTGGAGTGTACTAGAACTTGTGAGTAGCGTGTCATTTTGTAACCGCCAAAGCGTACACAATGAAGCAGTAACTATAAACTGTGAGATTATAGCAAACCATCTAGCATATACATTTGTATAAGTTTCGACGGTTTCGTCGTGCATAGAAAACCTAAAAGCATAATTTTGTATAGAATCTTAGTCGCGAAGCGTAGCGAGGGCGAAAGTGCGTGTCTCCCCAACAGTCCACGGCTTACGTACCGACCTGCGACCAATGCGCAAAAGTTGCGCGCAGAAACGCGCACCTAATCCTTTTTTTGTGAAAAATGCTTGAAAACAAAAATTTAAAAATGTCGAAATTGCACATTGACATAATCATAATACTGTAATATACTAAGTTTAGAACAAACGGTTGCGCGAAAAAACGTACCTAAGAAATAAATTAAATTACAAGCAAATGGAGGAAACAACGGATGGACAAATTTATTGTTAACATCATTCACCGCCCTGAGATGGTGCCTGAGTACTCAGCAACAGTGACAGGACAGGGAAAAGAAGAGGATATTGGAGATAAGAAGCTTATCACAGAGTCACTCGACATCTTCAAGACACAGCAGAGACTTGCACATGAGGCGGGACTCAAAACCACAATCCAGATGACATATGCTTCACTTTTTAATGATGAGGCAGTAGAGCTTGCAAAGCAGGATCACGAGAAATACGGTGATGAGATAGCACTTTCACTCCTTGGACTTCCATGTGAGGAGTTTAGAGAGAAGTATAAGACAAAGGATTTCTGTATCTGGATGTTCTCAATGGAGGACAAGAAAGCTATCGTAAATGATGTTTTCGAGAAATTCCATGACAGATTCGGTTTCTATCCTGAGTCAACAGGCTCGTACTATATGGATGCAGACCTTATAAACTACATCAAAGAAAAATACCCAATGGTAAAATGTGCAGTTGCAACATGCTGGGAGGAGGGCCCTAAGGCATACCACACATGTAACAACTCATGGTACACACTCTTCGACGGAGGCCCATGGGCACCATGGATTCCATCAAAGCAGAACACACATGCGCCAGCAGCAAATAAGGAAGAGGATAGCGGAATCGTAGCAATTCCACATCTCTCACGTGACCTTATTGCATGCTATGACGGAAACGGCTCAAACTTCGGAACACATCCACAGAACGTGCTTCGTGGAATGATTTATGATACAAAGACATGGGAGTATCCATATCTTTATAACCTCATCGACCAGTACAGAGACCTTGCAAAATACAATAACGGATACTCATACAACATGATGTTCGTAGGACCTGGCTGGATGAACAAGATGGGACGCTGGGAGCAGCCATATGAGCTTCTCTTAAAGTCATACACAGACGGCTGTAATTACTATGGCAAGTTAAAGAAAGAGGGTAAGCTCATCGACATGACAATGTCAGAGTTCGCTGATTACTTCAGAGAGAAGAAGGGTGTCAACGCAGGTAACTACAATGAGCCTGAGTGTGCACCATGGAGAGATATCCTTTACGGCTCAGACAAGCAGCTCTTCTGGTACTGTGACCCATACATGAGAGCATGCGTAAACATGGATCAGGGTGGAGCAATCGTAGACCTTCGTCCATACGTTGCAAAACTTGAGTGGCCTGTAGGAATAGGAACAAAGCATGTACAGGATGCATCTTATCCATTCCTTATTCAGGAGAAATACAGAGCAGGATACTTTACACACTATGCAGGAGCTGGAACAGTAAGAAGTGCCAAGCTTTCACACAACGGTGAGGAGGTTGACCTGTGTCTCTGCCCTACACACAGCCATTTTTCAGAGGAAGTTATTGATGGCAAGAAGACAAGAATCCTTACACTTGATCCTGTAGATATTGAGTTTTATGATGTTAAGCTTACTCTTCAGACAAAGGAATACTTTGAGGAGGGCTCATCAAACATCAAGATTGAGCGTAATATCCTTAGCATGAGTGATCCAAATGCAGAGGTTTATCTCGATGAGTACATCACAGCATGTTACGGAACAACAGAGTATCCAGAGGATATGACAGGCATCACACTTACATGTGAGGGAGAAAACCAACAGAGCATAAATTATGAGTACAAGTGTCGTGATGCAAAGCTTGACGGAGCAACTGCAGTAAGCGCAGTAATTCCTGCAATTCAGACAAAGGTTTCACTCACACCATCTGCAAAGGCAGAGGGATACATTGAGGAAGGATATGCATTCTCTCCAATGTTCAAGCTTGGTTACAAGAAACAGATTAAAGACAAGGAGGTATTTGCAACATGGCTCAACTTGGAAAAGGCAAATTAAATTACAGATGTCCGTTATGTTTTATGAGGGATCTTGATATTGATATGTTCTATAATAAGGAAACGGGTATTTATAGCTGCATCCGCTGTCAATTCAGAGGTACAGAGGAAGAGGTGCTTCAGGGCAACGAGGATGTCCGCAAGAAGTACAAGGCTATGTACAAGAGATTCGACAAGTTCGATTTTGATTAAAGTAGTGATTGGTGCGCTGCTGCTATAATAGCAGCAGCGTATTTGGCATTTCGCTGCAAAGGAGAGTATATATGGCGAAAAGAAAAAAAGACACGATGGAATTCAGATTCTATGAGCTGCCACAGGGAGAATCGGCACTTGTGCTGTGCGGAGAATCCTGGAAGAGAGTGTATGGTCATGAGGAATTTCACCTGCATTTCCATAATCTGCTTGAAATCGGCATCTGCCGCGAGGGAGATGGAAATATGTATCTGGATGAGGATATTTACCAGTATCATGACGGCGATATCACATTTATACCTGAGAATTTTCCACATGTTACAGTCAGCTATGGTGAGGTGGTGAATTTCTGGGAGTACATTTTTATTGACATACATTCTGTGATAGAAGAGATGTTCCCAAACAATGCGGCATTCCAGAATGAGGCAGTTACGACTATATCAAAAAAAGCGTTTATGACCAACGTGTATCAGAGCCCGGCTATGGCTGAGTATATAAATGCCATAATCAGGGAAACCAGTGAGCACAAGATTTATTGCCAAAGGACGATAAAGCTCCTTGTGCAGGGAATTGTAATAGAGCTGTTGCGCATGTATGATGAGCTTCCGGAGGAGGATAATAATATCGTAAAGGGTACCAATATGTCACAGATAGCCACAGCACTTGACTACATGAATAAGCATTACAGCGAATCGATAAAGGCAGGGGAACTTTCGGCACTATGCAACATGAGCGAGACTCATTTCAGGAGACTGTTTGAATCATACATCAATATGCCGCCTATGGAGTATCTGAATCTGATAAGAGTACAGAAGGCGTGCGAGCTTATGAAAAAAACAAATGAGCCTATGGAGCTTATTGCACAAAAGTGTGGATTCACAACCCAGTCAACTTTTAACCGTAATTTCCGCAAATTTTTGGACACTTCGCCATATCAGTGGAAGATAAATCCTGAAAATTATGAGCATAAGCTGCTGAATTTTAGGATATCTGCACTAAAGGGATGGTAGAAAATACATGTTTTCGTATAATTTTGTACATTTATGATTGAATATGCATATAATTGTGTGGAATTTGTTAACACAGAAACACCGTATATGGTTATAATGACTATGTAATCAAGAAACGGACAAATATTCGTAGTCAAAATGCCCAATTTAAATAATATGATTATGAATGAATTGTAAACGGAGTATTGCAAAAACATCATTTTATTAGGGAGGAAGAAAAATGAAAAAGAAAGTAGTTTCATTATTACTCGTAACAACAATGGTTGCCTCACTTGCAGCCGGATGTGGAGATTCATCTTCATCAGGAGATGGCACAGAAAAGACAGGTAAGAAGGTAGAGACCGTGGATGACGGTCACACACTTACAGCCTGGGCTTGGGATGCAAACTTCAATATCCAGGCACTCAAAGCAGCAGCAGAGGATTACAAGAAAAATGTAGATCCTGATTTTGTACTCAATATTGAGGAGCAGTCAGGGTCATCTGACATTGAGACAGCAATTACAACAGCAGGCTCAGCTGGGGATTACAGTACACTTCCTGACATCGTATTATTCCAGGATCACTACTTCCAGCAGTACCATACAAATTATCCTGATGCATGGGTATCAGCAAATGATGCAGATGTTAAGTGGGATGATTTCAGCCAGGAGAAATTATCATTCTCTACAATCGACGGAGAGCACTTTGGATTCCCTGTTGATAACGGAACAGTTATCTTTGCTTACAGAACAGATCTTCTTGAGCAGGCAGGATACACAATCGATGATATGACAGGTATTTCTTGGAAGGATTTCATCGAGGTAGGTAAGAAAGTATACGAGAAGACAGGAAAATACTTACTTTGCATGGACGGCGACGGAAACGATTTATTCTACATGATGCTTCAGGCAGAGGGTGAGTCACAGTTCAAGGATGGCAAGCCAAACTTTGTAGACAACGCTAAATTAAAAGAAATCATGCAGGTACTTAAGGATATGATCGACAACAATGTTCTTTACCTTGCAAATAACTGGTCAGATTACACAGATCAGGTTATTCAGGGAGACATGGTTGCAGGCGTTATGAACGGAAACTGGATCATTCCTACAATCGAGAAGGTTACAGACAACAGTGGAAAGTGGGAGATTACATCTCTTCCAACACTTGAGGGTGGTGAAGGCTATGCATCAAACGGTGGTTCTTCACTTTACATCACAAGCAACTGCAAGCAGACAGACCTTGCTAAGAAATTCTTAGCATATACGTTTGGTGGCGGATCTTATACAGACAAGGGTGTATCTGAGACATATGACAATGCTCTTAAGAATGGTGGTGTTATCACTACATATACACCTGCAGGCAAGTCAGAGGTTTACAACGAGGGCGTTGAGTACTTCAACAACCAGCCAATTTACGCTAAGATCGTTGAGATGGGTGCAAATGTTAAGACAATCGAGCAGAGCGATTTCCATTACGATGCACGTAAGAAGCTTGCTACAGCACTTATCAATATTACTCAGAACGGTGCAGATATCGATTCAGAGATAAAGACAGCAGAGGATGACCTTAAATTCACAATGGGACTTTAATCTGTTAGCTTGATGGCAAATGTACAGGGAGCCATTAAATGGCTCCCTGTTTTTTCTCAAAGACGTATAGTTAGGAGGCCTTTACAGTGAAGAATAAGAAAAAAGGAATGAGCATAACCGGTAAACAAAGGGTTGCCGGCTGGATTTATCTGGCTCCGGCTACAATACTCATTTTCATAATGAGCTTCTGGCCTATAATCCAGGCTGTTATTACATCCTTTAAAACCGGCTCAAGCGCAAATATGCAGTGGGCAAATCCACTTACTTACAACTACACAAGAATGTTTCAGGATGCGGTTTTCAAGAGATCTATCGGAAACACATTCCTATATTTAATTATCGAAGTGCCAATCATGCTTGTACTGGCAATTTTACTGGCACAGTTACTTAACAACAAGCATCTTAAATTTAAAGGACTTTTCCGTACATGTGTATTTTTACCATGTGCAACATCACTCGTATCATATGCATTGATTTTTAAATCGCTTTTTGCAACACAGGGACTTATCAATACAATCCTTGTTAAACTTGGAATATTAGAGAACAACTTTAACTTCCTCGGTACAGGCTGGAGCGCTAAGATTATTATCATAGTAGCTCTTATCTGGAGATGGACAGGATATAATATGGTGTTCTTTTTAGCCGGTCTGCAGAATATCGAGTATTCTGTTTACGAGGCAGCAAAGATAGATGGAGCGAGCGGCTGGAAGACCTTCTGGTCTATCACGGTTCCTCTTCTTAGACCTACAATTGTTATGACAACCATCATGTCAATAAACGGTACATTACAGCTCTTCGATGAGTCTGTAAACCTGACAAAGGGTGGACCTGCAAATGCGACAATCACTATGTCACATTATATCTATAACGGCTCGTTTGGTGAAGGTGTTGCAAACTTTGGATATGCATCAGCAATGTCTGTTATCGTATTCATCATGGTTGCTATACTGGCATTTATCAATCTGAAAGTAGGTGACAAGCGTGACTAAGAAAAAACATGGATCATCAATACAAAAAAGGCTTATACCTTCATACATTTTTCTTGTAATAGTTTCGTTCATCTCAGTATTTCCGTTTTTCTGGATGATATCGGCAGCGACCAACAAGTCTATTGACGTTGCAAGAGGTAGAATTGCATTTGGTGGCTATGCCATTGAGAACTTAAAGAAACTGTTTACATCACAGAACGTTGCACTTGGAATGAAAAACTCACTTATCAATGCAACAGTTCAGACAATTATAGCACTGCTTGTCTGCTCACTTGCCGGTTACGGCTTTGAGCTCTATCATGACAAGGCAAAGGATAAGCTGTTCTCAGTTTTACTTCTTGCCATGATGATTCCGCAGGTAGCTACACTTATTCCTCTGTTCAAGATGATGTCAAAGCTCGGCTTTATAAATACGGTATGGGGCTTCATGCTCCCGGCTATTTCAACGCCGTTCCTCATCATGATGTTCAGACAGAATTCGAGAAACTTCCCAATCGATATAATGGAGGCGGCACGAATTGACGGACTCAGTGAGATTGGTATTTTCTTTAAGATGTATATGCCTGTACAGAAATCAACATATGCAGCAGCTGCAGTTATTACATTCATGAATGCATGGAACTCATACCTGTGGCCAAAGGTAATCCTCAATAAGCCTGCTGCTATCACAATGCCAATGCTTATTGCAAACCTTGCAGCAGGATATACAGTAGATTACGGTGTACTGATGATGGGCGTTCTTTTCTGCTCCATCCCTACAATGCTCGTATTCTTTGTACTCCAGAAGCAGTTTGCAGAGGGAATTACAGGATCTGTTAAATAAAAGTAAAATAATATTGTTAAAAATTAAGAAGGCAAATAATGTTTATTATTTGCCTTCGTCTTATAAGAGGGCTTTGTGTTTAAAACAGACATGTATCAAATAATAAATACAGTAGATAGGAGTGTAAAAATATGAGTGATTTTGATTCAAATATCATTAAGAATCCGGAAATATTTGAGCAGAACAGACTTGCGGCTCATTCGGATCATGTATGCTATAAAAATGAACTGGAGAAAATTAAAGGGAAATCAAGCCTGAGATATGATATGAACGGCTTATGGAAGTTTGCATATGCAAAGAATCAGTCCCTGGCTCCTTGTGGCTTTGAGGCAGCTGATTATGATTGCAAAGGCTGGGATGAAATCAGGGTTCCGGCACATATCCAGATGGAAGGCTATGACGTGCCAATCTATACGAATACCACATATCCGTGGGAGGCTGATGAGTCTATAAAGCCGGGCGAGGTACCTGAGATTTTTAATCCGATTGCAAGCTATGTGAAGTATTTCACAATACCTGAGAATATGAAGAACAAGAGGGTGTGTATTTCGTTCCAGGGAGTGGAGAGCGGTTTTGCACTCTGGCTGAATGGACACTATGTCGGCTACAGTGAGGACACATTTGATCCGTCTGATTTCGAGCTGACTGATTATATTGTCGAGGGTGAGAACAAGCTTGCGGTCAGAGTATGGAAATGGACATCAAGCAGCTGGTGTGAGGATCAGGATTTTTACAGATTTTCAGGCATTTTCAGAGATGTATTTTTGTATGCCGTTCCTTGTGCACATGTGGAGGATCTGTCAGTTGTTCCTACACTTAATGATACCTTTGACGAGGGCACACTTAGTGTGTCAATAAAGGCAGATGGTGATGGTATTGCAAGTGTAAAGCTTTATGAGCTGGGCGATTTGTCTGTGGAAAAATATGACAGGGCAAAACTTTTATTGGAAGAGTTTGATATAGAGCTTAGGAATAAGGAAATTTGCGAGGGCTCATGTAATGTGAAAAATCCTCTGTTATGGAGCGCTGAAAAGCCGAATCTGTATGAGGTTAAAATTATAGTTAAAGATACGCATGGAAATGAGACCGAGTTTATCAGCCAGCTGGCAGGCTTCAGACAATTTGAGATGGTAGACGGACTCATGAAGCTAAACGGTAAGCGTATTGTATTTAAGGGTGTAAACCGCCATGAGTTCAGCTCAATAACAGGCCGTGTGCCAAACCGTGATGAGGTGATAAAGGATATTGTCACAATGAAAAAGAACAATATCAATGCTATAAGAACAAGCCATTATCCTGATGATTCCATGCTCTATAAGCTTTGCGATATTTATGGAATCTATATGATAGCTGAGAACAATCTTGAGAGTCATGGCACATGGGAGGCATATAATAAGGGCTATGTTGACCTTGACTTTGTTGTGCCAAAAGACAAGCCACAGTGGAGAGAAATGATGCTGGACCGTGCCAACTCATGCTATCAGAGGGATAAAAATCATCCGGCAATCCTTATTTGGTCATGCGGCAATGAGTCGTTTGGCGGCAAGACCATATATGAGATGTCACAGCTTTTCAGACAGCTTGATAAGCATCGTCTGGTGCATTATGAGGGAGTATTTAACGATAGAAGCTATAATGACACAAGCGACATGGAAAGCCAGATGTATACTCCGGCTGCAGGCATTGAAAAATTCCTGGCAGAGCATCCTGAGAAACCGTTTATCTGCTGCGAATATACACATGCAATGGGAAATTCCTGCGGTGCTATGCACAAATATACAGAGCTTACAGACCGCGAGCCTAGATATCAGGGCGGATTTATCTGGGATTATATTGACCAGTCAATCTATAAAAAGGACAGATACGGCAAGTGGTTCCTCACATATGGCGGAGATTTCGGCGACAGGCCTACTGATGGTGATTTCAGCGGAAACGGCATCTGCTACGGCGGAGAGAGAGAGGCTTCTCCAAAGATGCAGGAGGTGAAGTTTAATTATCAGAATATCTCGGTTGATTTTGACAGCGACTACATCTTTACAGTCACAAACAAAAATCTCTTTGTAAATACATCGGTTTTTGATGCTTTTGCCATTCTTCTTGCAGACGGTGAGGAGGTTTACAGGACAAAGCTTCAGATATCTGTTCCACCGATGGATAGGGCAAGCTATGAGGTGCCGGTGACTCTTAAAAATTCCATGATAGATGCGGAAAAAGAGTACTGTATTGTCATATCATTTGTATTGAAGGAAAACACCATCTGGGAAAAGGCAGGATATGAGATTGCATTCGGACAGCATATGATAAAGAAGCCTGTAAGTGAGTATTCATGCGACAAATCAGTTGAGCTTGTTGTTGGAAACGGAAATATCCTTGTAAGAGGTGAGAACTTCAAGGCACTTTTTTCAAGAATGAATCTGGGAATGGTTTCATATGTATACGGTGGCGTCGAGATGCTTCCAAATACTATTCCACTGCCGAATTTCTGGAGAACACCTACTAACAATGATTCCGGCAACATGATGCCACAGCGCTATGCACAGTGGAAGATTGCCAGCATGTATGTGACCACCAGACAGAATCAGCGCTTTGCAGATACATCACCAAGGGTAGAAAAAAATGATAACAATATCGCCATCACATACACTTATTTCATGCCTACCACACCGCAGAGCTCATGTGAGGTGACATACAGAGTGTTTGGTGATGGAACAATCGAGACAACTCTGTCATATGACCCTGTAAAGGAGCTTGGCGATATGCCGGAGTTTGGCATGATGTTCAAGCTGGATGCCGATTATGATACAGTGAAATGGTACGGACTCGGACCACAGGAGACATACGAGGACAGACAGCATGGCGGAAAGTATGGTGTATACGAGAATAAAGTGGCAGACAATGTCGCAGAGTATCTCGTTCCGCAGGAGAGCGGCAACAAGTGCAGAGTAAGATATGCAAAGGTAATGGATAAGAAGGGCAGAGGCATGCTGTTCTTTGGTGATGAGCTTTCGTTCTCGGCACTGCCATATACACCACATGAGCTGGAAAATGCTGCACATCATTTCGAGCTTCCACCTGTACACTATACTGTTGTCCGTGTGGCAAAGAAGCAGATGGGTGTAGGCGGAGACGACAGCTGGGGCGCACATACTCATCCGGAGTACCTGCTTGATGTCTCAGAGAAAATGGAATTCACATTCTGTTTCCGCGGAATTTAGCATTTTAAGGTTGTCAGGAATATTATTACGCATTTTGAGAGCAGGGACTACTACTGGTACTGCTCTCATGGTGTAAATAAACGATATAAGAATTAAGGAGAATTAAAATGTCAAAGTTTATTAAGGGTATGGATTTATCAACCTTGCTAGAGCTGGAACGCTGCGGAGCAAAATACTACGAGGACGGAAAGGTGAAGGATATTCTTGACATCATGAAGGAGCATGATGTTGACACAATCCGTCTTCGTCTGTGGAACGACCCAAAATCAGAGGATGGTGAGCCTTACGGTGCGGGTAACAATGACCTGGCTGAGACTATTGCTATCGGAAAAAAGGTTACAGATGCAGGCTTTGGAGTGCTTTTGAATTTCCACTACAGTGATTTCTGGGCAGATCCGGGAAAGCAGATTAAGCCAAAGGCATGGAAGAATTTCGGTGTGGACGAGCTGGAGCAGGCTGTATATGATTTTACACTTGAAAATCTGACAAAGATTATTGAGGCAGGTGTAAATGTCACAATGATTCAGGTAGGTAATGAGCTTTCAAACGGACTTTTGTGGCCTGAGGGAAAGGTACCTAACTACGATAATATAGCAAAATTTGTTAATGCCGGAATACGTGCCTGCCGCAAGGTAAATGCTGATATTCCGATTATGATTCACCTCGATAATGGTGGAAACAATGAGCTTTATGTCAGATGGTTTACAAACTTCATCGAAAGAGGAGAAGAGTTTGAGTATATCGGATTGTCATACTATCCTTTCTGGCACGGCTCTCTCGATCAGCTTGAGTTCAATATGAACGATATTGCAAAGCGTTTCAATAAGGACCTTATCATCGCTGAGGTATCCATGGGCTTTACAATGGACAGCTACCAGGAGTACGAGAAGCTTGCTGATTCTGAGCGTAAGGGTTATGCGACAAAACCGGAGCTTGTCGAGAAGATAGATTATCCTATGACTATTGAGGGACAGGCTGACTTTACAAAGGATTTCTTAAACAGAGTGGCAAATGTGGTGGATGACCACGGAAAAGGATTTTTCTGGTGGGAGCCTGCGTGGATTCCTGTACCGGGCTCAGGCTGGGCTACACCTGCTTCGCTTAAGTACATGAATGATCCGGGACCATGCGGCAATGAGTGGGCAAACCAGGCGCTCTTTGACTATGATGGAAATGTGCTGCCGGCACTTGATGTTATTAAGTGTTTCAAAAAATAATTACAAAGAATATATGTAATTTTGTTGCATGATTTGACTTGTTATGTTGCATTTTCAGTTGGATGTATTGCAATGTAAAAATGTGCAGTTATAATAGAGTTATAAAGAAAAAACGAATTATTTTAACTATCAATTTAACGCAAATACAATCAGCAAAGGAGAAGAAAAAATGATACAGCAGAACGTATTAGACAAATTCAAGGAGCTTTTTGGAGCAGATGGGGATATCAGAGTATATTTTGCTCCGGGACGTGTAAATCTGATCGGTGAGCACACTGACTACAATGGAGGACATGTGTTCCCATGTGCACTTACCATCGGCACATATATGGCAGCAAGAAAGCGCGATGACAGGAAGCTTCGTTTCTACTCTATGAATTTTGACAATCTGGGTGTGGTTGAGTCATCACTTGATGAGTTTACACCTGATCCGGACGGACTTTGGATAAACTATCCAATGGGCGTTATGTGGGCCTTCGAGGGACGCGGAATGAAGCTTGAAAGCGGTCTTGATATTGTTTTATTCGGAAATATTCCAAACGGCTCAGGACTTTCTTCATCAGCATCTCTTGAGGTGGTTACAGGATATATGTTAAAGGATATTTACGGCTTTGACGTGACAAATCAGGATATTGCACTTATCGGTCAGTATTCAGAGAACAACTACAACGGCTGTAATTGCGGTATCATGGATCAGTTTGCATCTGCAATGGGCAAAAAGGACAATGCAATTTTCCTTGACTGCAATACTCTTGATTTTGAGTATGCACCAATCGTTTTGGACGGTGCAAAGATCGTGGTTACAAACAGCATGGTTAAGCACAGCCTTGTAACAAGTGCTTACAATGACAGAAGAAATGAGAGTGCACAGGCTCTTAAGGATTTACAGACAGTATGTGACATCAAGACTCTCGGTGACCTGACAGATGAAGAGTTCGAGGCTCATAAGGATGCGATTAAGGATGAGGTTGCACGTAAGAGAGGCAAGCATGCGGTTTATGAGAACCAGCGTACCATCAAGGCTGTTAAGGCATTAAAGGAAAATGATATCGAGACATTTGGAAAGCTTATGAATGCCTCACATGTATCACTTCGTGATGATTATGAGACATCATGTCCTGAGGTTGACGTACTTGTTGATGAGGCATGGAAGATTCCGGGTGTTATCGGCTCACGAATCACAGGCGGCGGATTTGGCGGCTGTACAGTCAGCATAGTAAAGGACGAGGCTATTGATGAGTTTAAGGCAAACCTGACAAAGGCCTATGAAGAGAAGGTTGGAAAGACACCTGAGTTTTATGTTGTTTCAATCGGAGACGGTCCTAGCCGTCTGGCATAAAATCAGCAATATGAAATAACAGTAACGGATAAACAGGTTTTTCCCGACAATGATTAAGGAGCATGATATGATTCAGGAGAGAATATTAGAATTAGTAAAATATGGTCTTACAACAGGACTTGTTGACCCTGCTGATGAGGTATACACAGTAAACAGACTTCTCGAGGTACTCGGAGTGGACGACATCGAAGATGAGACATTTGAAAAGGTAGAGGCTCAGCCTGCATGGACACAGGAAGAGGCAGAGGAGAAGCTTGAGGGTATACTCGAGGATATGATGACATATGCATATGACAATGGCATCATGAAAGAAAACAGCATTGTATACAAGGATCTTTTTGATACAAAGCTGATGGGCTGCCTTGTAAATGCACCAAGCGTGATCAGAGCTCGCTTTAAGGAATTATACGACAATGAGTCTTCACTTGCGGCAACCGATTATTTTTACAAATTAAGCTGTGACAGCAATTATATCAGAAGACAGCGCATAAAGAGGGATATGAAATGGACCACAGACACAGAGTATGGCACACTTGATGTGACAATCAATCTCTCAAAGCCAGAGAAGGATCCAAAGGCAATTGCTGCCGCTAAAAATGCAAAGCAGAGCGCATATCCAAAGTGCCAGCTTTGTAAGGAAAATGAGGGCTATGCAGGCCGCGTAAACCATCCTGCAAGAGAAAACCACAGAATTATCCCTGTTACAATAAACAACAGCCAGTGGTTTTTCCAGTACTCACCATATGTATACTACAATGAGCACTGTATCGTGTTCAATTCAAAGCATACACCGATGAAAATCGAGCGTGCCACATTTGGAAAGCTGCTTGATTTTGTGACACAATTTCCACATTATTTTGTAGGCTCAAATGCAGATCTGCCAATCGTTGGAGGCTCTATCTTAAGTCACGACCATTTCCAGGGCGGACACTATACATTCGCTATGGCAAAGGCTCCGATAGAGAAAGAAATCACATTCAAGGGTTACGAGGATGTCGAGGCTGGTATCGTAAAATGGCCTATGTCTGTTATCAGAATCAAGTCAGCAGACAGGGATAAGCTTATTGACCTTGCAGATAAGATTCTTCTTGCATGGAGAGGCTATACAGATGAAGAAGCATTTATTTTTGCAGAGACAGATGGAGAGCCACACAACACTATCACACCTATAGCAAGACGTCGTGACGGAGACTATGAGCTTGACCTTGTGCTTAGAAACAACATCACCACAGAGGAGCATCCGCTTGGAGTATATCATCCGCATGCCCACCTTCATCACATAAAGAAGGAGAATATCGGACTTATCGAGGTAATGGGACTTGCAGTGCTTCCGGCCAGATTAAAAGGTGAGATGGCAGAGCTTAGGGACGCAATCCTTACAGGAAAGGATCTGCATTCGACTGAGACTCTTGCATCACATGCTGACTGGGCTCTTAAGTTTATGTCTAAGTATGATAAGATTGATGAGTCTAATATTGATGGTATCATCAATGAGGAGATTGGACTTGTATTTAAAGAGGTGCTTGAGTGTGCAGGAGTGTACAAGTGCACTGATGAGGGACGTGCAGCGTTCCAAAAATTTATAGATGCGGTAAACTTATAATATATTTTTTATAAAAACTTGCCCCAGCGTCCATGCTGGGGCATTGTTGTATATGGACATAATTCTAACTGCTTCTAAGCTGCTTCGTAAAGCTCAATATATAGTATGTTCGCCGGTGCTTTCCTTAGGTTGTGAAATAAATTAATTTTTAAATACACTATTAAATACATCATTGGTAATGACTTTTTTAATAAAGACTTGTAACTTGACTAGATTTTGCTTTCTGCAATTTATGCAGGCAGTGGATGAATGCAGGCACCAGGAAGGCATCTGCGAGAATCCATGCGAGTGGGCTTGCAAAGCAGGCGGCAGAAAAGCCGAATATCGGTACAAATACAAGTCCGATGAGCGAACGCGCAATCATTTCTGCTACTCCTGCAAACATCGCAAAGCCGGAAAAACCCATACCCTGTATGGTGAAACGGACTGTGTTTACCAGAACGAGCGGGATGTAGAAAAATGCATTTATCATCAGAAACTGATGAGCCTGTGCGACAACCTCTGTTTCGCTTGGTGATACAAACAGGTAAATCAGATAGTTGGCTATAAACAGCAGTGCCACAAAAATCAAAACCGAATAGATCGATCCTATAACTGAGGCTGAAATAAGCCCCTTCTTTACACGTTCAAATTTGGCGGCGCCGACATTTTGTCCACTGTAGGTGGCCATTGTGGAGCCGAGTGCGTCAAATGGACACATCATAAACATTGAAATACGGCTTGCAGCGGTCATTGAGGCAACTGCGATGGAGCCTAAGCCGTTTACGGCAGTCTGCAGTATGACGCTGCCTATAGCGGTTATCGAATACTGAAAGCCCATAGGAAGTCCCATGACCATCAGATTCCTGACATATGAAGAGTCAAGCTCCAAATCGTCTCTGCTTACATGCAGCAGAGGTACCTTTTTTGCTATGTAAATGATGCAAAGCACTCCTGATACACCCTGTGACAGTACAGTTGCAAAAGCCGCTCCAAACACGCCCATGTTAAATACCAGAATGAAAAGTAAATCAAGACCGATATTTAGAACAGCCGCGATTATAAGGAAAATAACCGGTATGACCGAGTTGCCGAGAGATCTCAGATATCCTGACAGCAGATTGTACAGTATTGTGGCAGGAATGCCTGCAAATATGACAATCAGATACTGGTAAGCGAGGTCGTAAATGTCGCTTGGCGTATTCATCCAGGTCAGAATGTGACCGCAGAGAAGCACAGTGAGTGCCGTCATGATTATTGCGATAATTACAGACACAATTCCTGCATTTCCTACATATTTTTTAAGTCCTTTTTCATCCTTGGCACCAAAGCGCTGGGCTATTGGAAGTGAAAAGCCGGCACACACACCCTGGCAGAAGCCGATGATGAGAAAGCAGATGCTTCCGGTAGAGCCGACTGCGGCTAAGGCCGAAACACTTAGAAAACGGCCGACGATTATAGTATCCATAAGGCTGTAAACCTGTTGAAAAAGCATTCCGAGAAGCAGCGGAAGGGAAAAGCCCAGAATGAGCCCGGTAGGAGAACCTACAGTGAGATCCTTTGAATTATTTTTAGTCATTATTTATAATCCCCCTTGATTAAAAATAGATAAAAATATATATAAAAAATAATGATTAAGTGTAATATACAACCTTTACAAACATAAGTAAATGAGGTAAAGTAAAATTGTTAGCATTTTTTTGGGTGCATATTTTAAAGTGAATAAAAACGCTGTTTTTATGTTTGATATCATGTTTTTTTGAGAAGAAAATTGAATAATCAGTAAATATGTATGGGCTGACATATAATTAAATTTGGAGGAAAAGAATGAGAGACTGGGAAAATAACATTCGAAAGGTTGTACCTTATACACCGGGAGAACAGCCAAAGAATACCTGTGTTATTAAGTTAAATACAAATGAGAATCCATATCCGCCAGCACCGGGAGTGAAGGAGGTTTTAAGTAATTTCAATACAGATGATTTAAGACTGTATCCTGATCCAAGGGTTGATAAGCTGGTAAATGCAATTGCGGATTTCTATAAGATAGACAGCTCGAAGGTGTTTGTCGGAGTTGGCTCTGATGATGTACTTGCCATGATTTTCATGACATTTTTCAATTCAAAAAAGCCGATACTGTTTCCTGACATTACGTATTCATTTTATGATGTGTGGGCAGATATGCTTCGAATCCCTTATGAGCAGCTTCCATTGTCTGATGATTTTTCAATAGTACCGTCAGATTACTATAAGGCAAACGGCGGAGTAGTATTTCCAAACCCTAATGCTCCGACAGGAAAGCTCATGCCTCTTGATGAGATAGAGGATATAATAGAGCACAATCAGGATGTAATTGTCGTGGTAGATGAGGCATATGTGGATTTTGGCGGGGAGAGTGCGCTGCCGTTCATTGACAAATATGATAATGTCATTGTGGTACAGACATTCTCGAAATCACGATCGCTGGCAGGTTCAAGAGTTGGTTTTGCCATGGCAAGTCCTGTGCTTATCAAGTATCTGAATGATGTGAAATATTCGTTCAACTCATATACAATGGACAGAATCACAATCGAAGCAGCTACAGCAGCGATAAAAGACAGAGCATACTTTGAAGAGACCACAGCAAAGGTTATAAAGACACGTGAGTGGACAAAGGAAGAGCTTAAGAGACTTGGCTTTACATTCTGTGACTCAAAGAGCAACTTTATATTTGCAAAGCCTGCAAATGTTTCTGCAACAAAGCTTTTTGAGGACCTTAAGGCAGACAATATATTTGTCAGACATTTCAGCTCACCTGAGCGAATCAACGACTATCTGCGCATATCCATAGGAACTGATGAGCAGATGCATACACTAATTAAATTTTTGGAGAATTATTCATGTTAAAAAAATATATTTACATCTTTTTAATTTCAATGATACCACTTATTGAACTCAGAGGAGCAGTTCCGGTTTCACAGGTGATGGGGCTGCCGATAGTGCCATCATTTATCGTTTGTATCATTGCAAATATGCTTCCGGTACCAATTATTTATCTTTTTGCAAGAAAGGTTCTCATCTGGGGAGCAGACAAACCAATTATTGGAAGGTTCTTCAGCTTCTGCATTGAAAAAGGAGAGAAGGGCGGCAAGAAGCTTCAGGCAAAGGCCGGAAGAGGTCTGTTTGTTGCACTTTTACTTTTCGTAGGTATCCCACTTCCGGGAACAGGTGCATGGACAGGAACACTTGCTGCAAGTATCCTTGATATGGATTTCAAGTCAACAGTTGCCGCTGTCATGCTTGGAGTACTGCTTGCAGGCATTATTATGATGATAGTAAGTCTGGCAGGTGTGACTATATTCCTGTAGAATTTATGGGGAGCTTTCTTCGTCCTTTGTTAAACAGTACAAATCCGACCACCAGTGAAACAATTGTAACAGCAATCACAACAACAAAGACCACTACACTATTACCGGGATCAGGGAAAAATCCTGAAAGTGTGCCCCAAAGGTTGAAAAGCATATGAAGCCCCATAGAGTAGTAAATAGAGCCACCGCATTCGCACACATATCCGAGCACGATGCCAAGTGCAAAGGCATATATGCCCTGAATCCAGTTGAGATGGAACAGTCCGAAAAGTGCAGCCTGCATCAGATTGGCAAGAGCAAATGGCAAAGCCTTTCTGGCACAGCGCATGGTTACACCGCGGAATATAAGCTCCTCACAGATTGGCGCCAGTATTACAGAATAAAGTACTGTCACAAAGGTGGTATCTGTGATGCCGGATGTTTCAAAAAGCTTATTGTACTGTTGCAGCCAGTCGGGACAGATGTAGCCGGTTAAGTTAGCGATGAAATTGGCAGCAAACTGTGTACCTGGCACGAGTATGACGATTGCCGCAAGCATCGTGGGATTGAAGGTTTTCTTAGGGGATGGAAGAAAATTACCTTCGTATCTGGCATAGTACCACATGCCAAAAATCGCAATGGTAATGAGTGCATAGATGATCATAATCATCATGTTAAAATTTACAGAGGTAAATGTCTTTTCAAGGCGGTCCGATACGTTTGCAGACGGAAAAGCAAGCTTTCCGACAAAACCCTGTCCAAACACTCCCATTCCCATCATAAAGAATAAGGCGATAGTCTGAATTGCCTCAACTGCAAGCAGTGGGACAAATGTGTAAAAGAAATATCCTGCTTTTTTCATTTTCAATTTACTCCATTCTGATTTATTAGGCGATAGTAACATTAGTATAACATATCATAATTTAATTGCAAGAAAGCTGTTTACTTTAAAACTTTAATATGTTAAAATTAAAAGTAAATAAATCGCATGAAAAAGGAGAACACGATGAGCAAGAATCTAAAAACAGAAGCAGTAGACCATTTGTTTGATGCTATTTTGTGTCTCAAGGATAGAGCAGAGTGTTATACATTTTTTGAGGATGTTTGTACTGTAAATGAGCTTTTTTCTCTATCACAGAGATTTGAAGTGGCAAAGATGCTTAGAGAGCAGAAGACATATCTTGATATAGCAGAAAAGACCGGGGCTTCCACAGCCACAATCAGCCGTGTGAACAGATCATTAAACTACGGCAACGATGGATATGATATGGTTTTTTCACGCATGGAGGATGGCTCTGACAAAGAGGATTAGTTTATCATAGGGGGAAAGAAAAACAGGCTCATTAATTTGAGCCTGTTTTTTTACTTTCCTTTCCAGAATGTGTATTTTCATGGGAAGAAGCCTCTTTTTCTTCATTTAGATTGTCAATCATGCGCTCAATCAGCATTTTCTTGATGTAGACATCAAAGCTCAGCATGCAGATAAAGCTGAATGTGTGAAGAAATTTCTGATCCTCATCAGGAAAATCCTCAAATGTCTCACCGGCAATCTTGTATTTCTTGCCGAGATCCTTTAAGAGCTTCTGCGATTCCTCCGCCTCTAAGCTGAAAACCTCAGTATAGACATCCTGCATAGTAAATCCGTCATCATTGCCGAAATACTTCTCGGTAAGCGGATTAAGAATCGAGCGTATATCGTTGATGCTCAATATATTTTTGAAATAATATATAAAAAGCAGTGTGAGCACATGCTCCTTAGAATACTTTTTCTTGTCCGGAGAAGGGAGCAGATTGTTTTTTGCATAGTTGTTTATCATTGTCTTGGTAAGGATTTTGTCGCTTTCATAGCGCTTTGATGCAGCGAGCTGCTCGTCCATGAAGGTTGTGACCTGATCCATGTACAGATCAATATTTGGTATATCCTCCGGCTTTATGTAATCTATTGATTTAAGCTGTTTTAATAATTCTGATAAAAATTCTTTAACGTCATTCTCCATATCATCACCTCAGGCTTTTATTATATAGTATTGAAAACTATATGACAAGTTTTTTTTGAATTTTCTCATATTGGGTTGTACAAAACATATGTTTGTGGTATGCTGTAAATAAATTATTTTTGTATTTATGGTTTGTGTGCCTGTAATAAGACTGGAGAATTGAGAGGAAAACAGATGAACTTAGATATGTTGAATGAACAGCAAAGGGAGGCCGTTTTGACCACAGAGGGACCGCTTCTTATTTTAGCGGGGGCAGGCAGTGGCAAGACCAGGGTTCTTACATACAGGACTGCCTACCTGATAGATGAGTGTGGCGTCAATCCTTACAATATCATGGCAATCACCTTTACAAACAAGGCTGCGGGAGAGATGCGTGAGCGAATTGATGATATGGTGGGCTATGGTTCGGAAAGCATATGGGTTTCTACATTCCATTCGACATGTGTGCGTATACTGCGCAGGTATATTGACAGGCTGGGATATGACACGAATTTTACCATATATGATGCTGACGACCAGAAGGCTCTGATGAAGGACATCTGCAAGCGTCTTGAGATAGATACCAAGATGTATAAGGAAAAGATGTTTTTAAATGTCATTTCATCTGCAAAGGATGAGATGATTGATCCGATAGAGTTTGAAAACCGCTTCACAGGTGACTTCGTGAAGCGCAAGCAGGCACTTGTATACAAGGAGTATCAGAATGCCCTAAAGCAGAATAACGCACTCGATTTTGATGATTTGCTTGTGAAGACAGTAGAGCTTTTTAAGCTGGATAAAGAGGTGCTGGATTATTATCAGGAGCGCTTCAGATATATCATGGTGGATGAGTATCAGGACACAAACACCGTGCAGTTTGAGCTTATCAGGCTTCTTGCCATGAAGTATAAGAATCTGTGTGTGGTGGGTGATGATGATCAGTCCATTTACAAGTTCAGAGGTGCCAATATCTACAATATCTTAAACTTTGAGAAGCATTTTGAAGATGCAAAGGTCATAAAGCTTGAGCAGAATTACAGGTCTACCCAGAATATCCTAGATGCCGCCAACAGCGTCATTTCCAACAACGTGGGTAGAAAGGACAAGCGCCTTTGGACTGACAACGGAGCCGGAGACAGGATTACCTTTGAACAGCTTGAGAGTGGCTTCGAGGAAGCGGATTATGTGGCGCGTTCGATAGCGAGACTCGTGAGAAAGGGTGAGGCGCGCTATAAGGACTGTGCTGTGCTTTACCGAACCAACGCGCAGTCGCGTCTCTTCGAGGAGAAATTTATTGCTGCCAACATCCCATACAAGATTGTCGGCGGCGTGAATTTCTATGCCAGAAAAGAGATAAAGGATATCCTTGCATATTTAAAGACTATTGACAATGGCCATGATGACCTTGCGGTAAAGCGAATAATAAATGTGCCAAAGCGCGGCATCGGAGCCACAAGCATCAATAAGGTGACGGACTATGCCCTTGAGAAGGGGATAGATTTCTATACGGCACTGCGCTATGTCGATGATGTGCCGGGCATGGCGAGGTCAGCAGGCAAGATAAAACCGTTTGTGATGTTTATACAGTCACTTCGTGCGAGAGCCGAGATGGATTCGGTTTCGCAGCTCATACAGGCAATAATCGATGAGACCGGCTATGTCGATGAGCTGAAGGCTGAGGGCACGGATGAGGCAGAGCAGCGTATTGAGAATATTGATGAGCTTATAAACAAGGCTGTTGATTACGAGCAGGGGGAGGAGAATCCTACTCTCAGTGGCTTTTTGGAGGAGGTAGCGCTTGTAGCCGATATAGACGGTCTTGACGAAAACAGCGACTATGTGGTTCTTATGACTCTGCACAGTGCTAAGGGACTTGAGTTTCCGAATGTGTATCTGGCAGGTATGGAGGATGGTCTTTTCCCAAGCTATATGTCAATCACGAGTGATGATGCGACAAGCGAGATAGAGGAGGAAAGGCGTCTTGCTTATGTTGGTATCACGAGAGCCAAGGAGCATCTGACCATCACATCGGCGCGTATGCGCATGGTGCGTGGAGAGACACAGTTCAACAAGGTATCGCGATTTGTGAAGGAGATTCCGCGTGAGCTTATGTCAGGTGAGGTCTATGAACCAAAGCGCCGTGATGATGACCTTGAAAGAAATTCGCAGAGCACGTACAGAAAGGCTAAGGAGGCCTTCAAAAAGACACCTACATACGGCACAGAGTATGCGACCACCTTTAATACACAGCGTACAAGGACACCTGTCTATACACCTGTGAGCAACCAGAAGTCTTTTGCCAGTGCTAATACCACCGGAGGTCTTTCATATAAGGTAGGAGACAGGGTATCGCACATCAAGTTTGGCGCGGGAGAGGTCATGGCAATCGTAGAAGGCGGCAGGGATTATGAGGTCACTGTGGACTTTGACAAGGCCGGTACCAAAAAGATGTTTGCCTCATTTGCCAAATTGAAAAAAATTGACTAAAATTATTGTAATTTTTATAGGAAAATTGGATATAATATGCTATAATGGATTTAACAAATAGCATTTGACAATTACTTTTGGAAAAGGAGCGGATTGAATTATGAGTAAAGTTGAAGAATTATTAAAGGACAACAAGCTTGCAGAGAAGCTCAGCATGGCAAAGCTTAATGACCTTCTCAAAAAAGAAGAGGAAGACAAGAAGCCTTCCAAGGCTGTTATCATATTTGCCATCATTGGTGTATTAGTTGCAGTGGCAGCAGCGGCATATGGTATCTACAGATTTTTCACACCGGATTATTTAGATGATTTCGATGATGAGTATGATGATGAATTCGATGATGATTTCTTCGAGGATGAAGACGATGATGATGCTGAAGAGGAAAAAGAGGCACCAAAGACTAAAGAAGAGAAATAATCGTTTTTAGATAATGGGGGCTACATATGTAGTCCTCATTTTTCTTTATGTGTGAAGCAAGGCATTTGCAGTCAGGCATACAAAGGAATAATAAAGTATAAAGAGAGATAAGAATTACATGAAAAAAGGATTTAGAGGAACAGGAACCGTAGAAAGAGTAGACTTCCCAAACAAGGGAATAGCCGTTACAGATGATGGCGACAGAGTAATTGTGAAAAATACAATTCCGGGACAGAAGGTGGAATTTGTTGTAAATAAAGTAAAGCATCAAAGAGCAGAGGGCAGACTCATGGAGGTAATTGAGAAATCGCCTCTGGAGACAGAAGAGCCATGCCCTCACTTTGGAATGTGCGGGGGCTGTACATACCAGACAGTGCCTTACGAAAAGCAGCTTGATATGAAGCTTACCCAGGTGAAAAAGCTCATTTCGGATGCCATCGGCACTGAGGAAGAGGCAGGATATGAGTTTATAGGGATACATGGAAGTCCGAAAAAGACTGAATACAGAAACAAGATGGAATTTTCCTTCGGTGATGAGTACAAGGATGGCCCTCTTGCGCTTGGCATGCACAAAAGAGGAAGCTTTTATGACCTTGTGACAGTATCGGACTGTCAGATAGTGGATGAGGATTTCAGGACAATATTAAAGGCAACACTTGATTATTTTTCAAAAAACGATATCTCATATTTCCACAGAGCAACACACAAGGGCTATCTGAGGCATCTGCTTGTCAGAAAGGCAACAAAAACCGGTGAAATCATAGTCGACCTTGTTACTAGCACACAGACAGAGGGCTTCAATGAGGAGGAGCTGCTCGCAGGCTTTAGATATGCGCTTTTGACCAGGCACTATGACGGCATATTCAAGGGCGTTTTACACACAAAAAATGACAGCGTGGCAGATGTGGTCAAAAACGAGGGCACAGAGGTGCTCTACGGAGATTCATATTTCTACGAGGAACTCTTAGGTCTGAAATTTAAAATCACACCATTCTCATTTTTCCAGACCAACTCACTCGGAGCGGAGGTGCTCTATGAGACAGCGAGAGAGTTTATCCTGGGAGATGACAAGGATTCGCTAAACGGTAAAACAGTCTACGACCTCTACAGTGGAACCGGCACCATCGCGCAGCTTATGGCACCGGTGTGTAAGGAAGTAGTAGGTGTCGAAATAGTTGAGGAGGCAGTTTGCGCAGCAAAGGAAAATGCAGCTCTTAATGGTCTTGATAACTGTAAATTTATCGCAGGTGATGTCCTCAAGGTGCTTGATGAGATAGAGGAAAAACCGGATTATATAATTCTTGATCCACCACGAGACGGTATTCATCCGAAGGCTATTGGGCGGATTATTGATTATGATGTTGAGAATATGGTTTATATTTCATGTAAACCGACAAGCCTGGCAAGGGATTTGCAGATATTTATGGCCAGAGGGTATAGAGTAGAGAAGATATGCTGCGTGGATATGTTTCCGAATACTTATCATATAGAGACGGTGACAATGCTCCAAAGGAAAAATACCTGAAACTCCTTGAATTTAGGCACTTTGAGCGACATATCCTGTTTTCTCAAAGTGAACGAAAAGACAAGAAAAAGGCAATTTCCAGTGGTGTAAACGTACAAGTGGTTGTGAGGGTGTAGTTCGGAAACACAAAAATCTGTCGTTCATATTTCATCAAAAATAACTAACAATTCAATAAAGTAACAAAGTGGTCTGAGCCGCTTATTTTCAAGTGATTTTGGAAATAAGCGGCTCTTTTTCGTTCTCGGATAAATGTGCGAGAATAATTGATTTAATCGGAGGTAATTGATTTTATGAAGAAACAAGAAGAATTGTATTCTTTTCCACAACAAAACGATGGTGCTGTGGTGGAAACCGATATCAGAATGATTCCATTATCGGAATTGCATGATTTTAATGGGCATCCATTTAAGGTAGAAAATGATATGGCGCTTTTTGAATTAATGCAGAGCATTGAGAAAGAAGGTGTGGTTGTCCCGGCACTTGCAAGACCGAGAGAGGATGGTGGTTATGAACTGATTGCAGGGCATAGAAGAAAAGCTGCATGTAAATGGGCGGGACTTAACTGTATGCCTGTGGTAGTTCGTGATTTGGATGATAATCAGGCGGTAATCGCCATGGTTGATAGCAATTTACAGCGTGAGCATCTGAAACCCAGCGAGAAAGCGTTTGCTTATAAGATGAAGCTGGAGGCA